>Ga0209541_10001666_pt1 | contig 43565 bp, 51 predicted proteins | sample RifCSPlowO2_01_FD_184027 | JGI IMG/M metagenome (GOLD analysis project Ga0209541, IMG submission 184027) | Groundwater microbial communities from Rifle, Colorado - Rifle CSP2_plank lowO2_0.1 (SPAdes) (version 2) | ecosystem: Environmental > Aquatic > Deep subsurface > Groundwater | place...
CAAATGTTTCAGTATTAAACGTTTATGATATAAAATCTCTTGAAGAGACTGTAAAGGAGCTTAGAGGATAAAAGAGGCGAAAAATGGAGATAAAAATAGAAAGATTAGATTTAGGCAAGCTTGTAAGGCAATACGAACAGCAGTCTTTGAAAAGTGCAATACAAAAAATTGTAGATGAAGGTGCAGAAGAAATAACCATTGCTGTCCATTCAGCGTTTGATTTATTAATCTCCCAAATGCCGCAGGCTGCAAAAGAGGCTTATGTAAGAAATGCTGGGGAATATCTAAAATTCTGCAATGAAAACGGCATAAAAATACTTCATTTCAGGGATATGTGCAATCGGGATGAATTACCTGTTTCTCCTTCTAGTCTGGAGTATACTACTACTGAACAGCCATTGGGTTCTTCTGCCCAGCCTAAGGGGCTGTTGAATATTTTGAACGACGAAATTGAACCAAGCTTATTTGCCAAATTTGGCATTAAGGCAGATTACGAGATACCAACATTTCCTAATATTGGGGTACCATTAGATTTAGTAAGCCAATACTTAGAACAAGAAGCAACCTATGGAATTTTTGCCCCAGCTTTTTATACAAGGGGAAATACTATCAAAATTGTTAATGGGATTGGTTGCTTTACAGAATCCGATGCTTGCTTTATTCATGGCATAGCGGTTATGGATAGGATTGCCCAAAAAGAAATAAGAATTATTCAAGAGTGTGCATTGCCCAAGACTTTAAGCCAGTTTGATATAGTGCAAGCATACTCAAGCAGATATGGGCTTTCTAAAGAAAAGATTAAACTTTATTCATTTAGTCATTGTAAATCACTTCCCTCAGATACATAATAAACTCAAAAATCAGCAAATATTAAATACCATCACTTCTACCTTTTATTTATGGGAATCCCTTCATACGCAAAAATCAACCTTTACCTCAAGATAGGCAAAAGGCTAAGCTCGGGCTACCATAACCTGCAGGGAGTGATGCAGAGGATAGAGCTGAGCGACAATATAAGCATAGAGCCCTTAAGCGAGGACAAAATCATAGTTGAGTGCACGAACAAGGAGCTTGAGAACGAAAACAACCTTGCTTACAAGGCTGCCATGCTCTTGAAAAAGAAATTCAGGGTGACCCATGGGGCAAGGATATACATCGAGAAGAACGTGCCTATCGAGGCCGGCTTGGGAGGCGGAAGCTCTGATGCCGCAACAACATTAATGAGCCTCAATAAATTATGGGGATTGAAGCTCAAGGAAAGGCAATTGATTGAACTGGCATCGCAAATTGGCTCGGATGTGCCATTCTTTATCGGGGAAGGCGCAGCCTTGGTGGAAGGCATAGGCGACAAGGTAAAAAGAATAAAAAAGTCATTCAGCATAAACATCGTGCTTATAAACCCGGGTTTCAGGGTTTCAACAAAATGGGCTTACAATACATTTGACAGGCAGAAGCCAAGGATTAAAACAAAGGCAGACATCAAAGCCTTGACAAAGGCAATAGAAAAAAAGAATATAAAGGAAATAGCCAACAACCTTCATAATGATTTTGAGGCCATTGTAACAAAAAGATACAAGGTTATCAATGAAATCAAGAACAACCTGCTTAGGAATGACGCATTAAACGCATGCGTTTCAGGCTCAGGCCCGACAGTATTCGGGATTTTCAACAGCATTTACGAGGCAAGGGAGGCGTTTTTCGAGATACAATATGACTATCCTTTTGTTTTTCTGACAAAGACCATCTGATTCCATTAAAAAAGTTAATAAACAATAAAAAATATTATTTTTCTATGGAATACTCAAGATTAGTTGGGATTTACGAGCAGTTAAGCAAAACCGCAAAAAGGCTTGAAAAGACCCATATAATCTCCGAGTTCCTGAAAGATGTAGGCATGGACGATATAGAGCACGTTATGCTGCTATTCGAGGGAAGGGTTTTTCCAGGCTTTGACAGCCGGGAAACTGGAGTTGCGTCAAGGCTGATGCTTAAATCATTGAGCGCTGCAACAGGCATCAGAGTTGACAAAATAGAAAATGAGTGGAAAAGGCACGGCGACTTGGGACTGGTTGCTGAAGTGCTTGTCAAGACAAAAAAGCAGGCAACATTGCAATCAACAAAACTGACTGTGAAGAAGGTTTTTGACAACATCAGGAAGCTGGCGGAGCTCGAAGGCGAAGGCACTGTTGAGAGAAAAACGCAGCTTATTGCAGAGCTTCTTACATCGGCAAAGCCGGCTGAATCCAAATACATTGTAAAGACCATTCTTGGAGAGATGAGGATCGGGGTTGGGGAAGGCGCAATGCGCGATGCAATCACATGGGCATTTTTCGGCGATAAAATAGGAGTAAAATACACAAAAGAAGCCAATGACATAGAAGTTGAAGACAGGGAAGTCTATAATCAATATCTTGATGCCGTCCAGCAGGCTTATGATGTCACAAACGAGTTTGCGGTTGTTGCAAAGGCAGCAAGGATGAAGGGGCTTGAAGGGCTTAAAAATATAGGCATGCAAATCGGAATTCCCATACAGGTTATGCTTGCGCTGAAGGCTGACACAATTGAAGAGGCTTTTGAGAGCGTTGGCAAGCCTGCTGTGATTGAGTTCAAGTATGATGGGTTCAGGATACAGGCGCACAAGGATGAAAAAGGCAGCATAAAATTGTTTACAAGAAGGCTGGAGGATGTTACAAGGCAGTTTCCGGACATTGTCGAATTTGTAAAGAAAAATGTGAAGGGAAAAAGCTTCATTATAGACTCAGAAGCCGTCGGCTACGACAAAAAAACAGGAAAATACCTGCCGTTCCAGAATGTCTCTCAGAGAATCAAGAGGAAATATGAAATTGAAAGGATGTCTTCTGATTTTCCAATAGAGCTTAATGTATTTGACATCATCTATTACGAGGGGAAAAACCTTGTTAATGAGGAGTTTGAAAAAAGAAGAAAATTGCTTGAAAAAATCGTTCATCAAGCGCCTAAAAAAATAGTGCTGTCAAAAAGCAAATTAACTTCTGACAAAAAAGACGTTGAGAAATTCTTCAGGGAAGCAGTGAATGCAGGCAACGAAGGCTTGATGTTTAAGGCTCTTAACGCGCCTTACAAGCCCGGAGCAAGAGTCGGCTACATGATTAAGTTCAAGGCTTTGATGGAAACCCTTGACATGGTGATTACAGGCGCTGAATGGGGCGAGGGCAAAAGGGCAAAATGGCTCAGCAGCTACGTCATTTCATGCGTTGATGAAGACAATAATTTTGCCGAGGTCGGAAAGGCAAGCACAGGATTGAAAGAAAAAGAGGAAGAAGGCCTGAGTTTTATGGAAATGACTAAACTGCTCAAGCCTTTAATAATCTCCGAGAAAGGGAAGGAAGTGAAAATAAAGCCGAAGATTGTGATTGAGGTCGGCTATGAGGAGATACAAAAATCGCCAACATACGCTTCCGGATTTGCTCTAAGGTTTCCGAGGGTAATCCAAATAAGGGAAGACAAAGGACCTCAGGATGCTTCTGCACTGGATTATATAAAGAAGCTGTATGCCGGGCAGAAGAAGAGTTAACTAGTTCATCACTTTTTAGTAATTAAAACCGAAAGCTTTAAAAAGGCATTTTATATTGTTTCTTATATGGAAAGTGATGCCAGCGAAAGCTCTGAAGGTGGGACAGATCAATACAAACCTGGGCAGCATGAAGGTAGCCAATACACTTCTAGAGATCGTCATGGAGCAGAAGAACAGGAGCAAGAGTTTAGCGAGCCAAATGAGAATTTGGAAGCAAGGGTGCAGAAGCATTCTAAAGAGAATAAATCAGCTTCAGAAAAAAAATTAAGCCAAAAATCTGCAAAAGGCAGGGATTCTTACAGAGAAGTCAGGGATGGGGGAGTGACTATAATATACTATGAATATTCAGACGGGCGCATAAAGGCTAAATTTGAGGAAAAGCCAGAAGGTTACAAATATGAAGAAGCCGTAGGAAGAAAGGCTTTGATTGGCGGCGAGATGGAGTCTTATGATTTAAGTTCAAAGCACACTGTAGCCAGAGAAATAAGTGAGGAATTTTATGATAAAGATGTAATAAGGATTCTGACAGATGCTTTGGAAGAAGAAGGCAAACCATATTATGTAAAAACTAGCTATGACGCAAATGGTAAAGAATTCAAGGTTTATATTCATGCAATTAAGCTGAAATCTGAGAAAGAATGGGAAAAGGTTGAAAGGGCATCATTAAAGGAGGGTTATGCAAGAGTTCTGACTCTTGAGCAAATGCTAAAGAAAAGCAATGACGACTATGCCTTCGAGTATGGCAAGATAATCAAACAATACTTCAAGAAAATGCATCCAACACAATACAGGCTGGCATTATACGGTGATTATCCTTTGCCAAAGATGAGCACCAACCCAAGCCATCTGCAGACTATTGATTATATAGCAAACAAATCGCAATTGCCCTCATTGAACTGAATTAAAAATCTAAGTGCATTAAAAACCTTTATATACCTAGCATAAACCATTCAAATAAAATGATTGTGGGATTTGGATTTACAAAACTGAGCGCTGAGAGAAAGGAGGCTGCCAAGGGAAAGATTGACATAAACAACAACGTAACTATAAAAAATGTTGAGGAAGCAGATATCTCCCTGGGCAAAAACAGCCAAAATGTGCTCCGCTTTGTGTTTGAGTTCACGTCAAAGTACGAGCCGAATGTTGGCTTGATTCTGTTTGAAGGCGAGCTTTTGTACATGGAAGAGCCAAAAAAGGCAAAGGAAATACTTGCTTCATGGAAAAAGGACAAGAAGCTGCCAAAGGAGATTATGGCAGGCTTGCTTAATACAATACTCACTAAATCAAACATCCAGGCTTTAATATTGAGCCAGGAAATAAATCTGCCAGCCCCTATCCCATTGCCGAAGGTGCAGATGGCTCAGCAGAGCGAAAGCAATTATATTGGGTAAACTCTCCATCTTATCAAAACATTTATAAAACACTATGTCTATCTTAAAGTTGGCATAAAAATGACAGACAAGGAACTCAAGCTTAAAGTCGCTGAAGCCATACAGGATGATGTCAACAAGGGCATAGTCAGGATTGACTCCGGGTATTTGGCTGAGGTAGATATAAAATCAGGCGACATAGTGGAGATAGAAGGCGAAAGAAAGACAGTGGCTATTGCAGACCGCTCCTACCCGGGCGACATAGGTCTTAATATTATAAGAATGGACGGGATTATAAGGAAGAATGCGAAAACCAGCATTGGCGAGCAGGTCAGAATCCGAAAAGCGCTTGTCAAGGAAGCCAAAAAAATCATTATAGCTCCTGCAAGAAAAGGAATTGTAATAAGGGCTTCTTCAGAGATATTCAAGCAGGGGCTGCTTGGAAGAGCTGTTGTTAAAGGCGACATAGTTTCTTTAGGCGGGGCGAGAAGAAGAAAGACAACCATGATGAACAACCCCTTCTTTGACGAGGATATATTCAGCATTCTGGATGAAAGCATGATGGGGATTGGGTTTGGGGACATAAAGTTTGTTGTTGTTGACACTAATCCGAAGCAGGCTGTGATAATCCTTGACCAGACAGAGATTGAATTCAGGTCAGAAGCTGTTGAAGTAGAGGAAGAAAGGGTTCCTGACATAACCTATGAGGATGTAGGGGGGTTAGAAGACGAAATCAAAAAAGTGAGGGAAATGGTTGAGCTGCCTTTGAAGCATCCGGAAATTTTTGAAAGGCTGGGAATCGAGGCGCCAAAGGGCGTATTGCTGCATGGGCCGCCTGGAACGGGCAAGACTTTGCTTGCTAAGGCTGTTGCAAATGAGACAAACTCGCACTTCATTTTGATTAACGGGCCGGAAATCATGTCGAAGTATTACGGGCAGAGCGAGGAAAACTTAAGAAAGAAATTTGAAGAAGCTGAAAAAAATGCGCCTTCAATCATATTCATTGATGAAATTGATGCAATTGCCTCAAAAAGAGAGGAAACCAGGGGGGAAGTTGAAAGAAGAGTTGTTGCCCAATTGCTTGCCCTGATGGATGGCCTGAAGTCAAGGGGCAAGGTTGTTGTGATTGCAGCGACAAACGTCCCCAACATTCTGGACCCGGCTTTGAGAAGGCCCGGAAGGTTTGACAGGGAGATTGAAATCGGAGTGCCCGGCAAGGAAGGCAGATTGAATATTTTAAAGATTCACACTAGAAACATGCCCATGTATGCGAGGGAGGCTGTTGTAAAAGACAGCGAATTTGAGCCCGAGTACAAGGAAGTAATTATAAACCTATTAAGGTATAAAGATGCAAACTCAAGAAGCATCGAGAGAATAATAAGCAAATATTTGGTTGAAAACCCTGAAAAAAATGACTTATTCAAAAAAATTGAGATATCGAAGCTCAAGAGGCACATGGAAAAAATAAATAATGACTCAAAAACAGTCCACCTAAAGGAGCTTGCAGAGGTTACTCATGGCTTTGTCGGCGCTGACCTGGCTTCGTTGGCAAAAGAGGCTGCCATGATAGTGCTCCGTAAAGTGCTTCCAGACATAAAGCTAAAGGAAGACGAGCCTTTGCCAAAAGAGCTGCTTGAGAGGCTGGTTATGACACAGCACGACTTTAAAGAGGCATTAAAGGTTGTAAGGCCTTCTGCTCTCAGGGAAGTGCTTGTTGAGATTCCCAATATCAAATGGGCTGATATAGGGGGGCTGGGCAATGTGAAGCAGGAGCTGATTGAGGCAGTAGAGTGGCCGCTGAAGCATCCTGACGCATTCAAAAGGCTGGGTGTAAGGCCGCCAAGGGGCATTTTGCTGTACGGAGCCCCAGGAACAGGAAAAACATTGCTGGCAAAGGCTGTTGCAAATGAAAGCGAAGCAAACTTTATTTTGGTAAAAGGGCCTGAACTGCTGAGCAAATGGGTTGGGGAAAGCGAGAAAGCTGTAAGGGAAATATTCAAGAAAGCTCGCCAAGTGAGCCCGTGTATTATCTTCTTTGACGAGATTGACGCTTTGGCTCCAAGGCGCGGCTTGAGCTTTGACAGCCACGTAAGCGAAAGGGTTGTCAACCAGCTGTTGACTGAGATTGACGGCCTGGAGGATTTGCATGATGTTGTTGTTATTGCAGCAACAAACAGGCCGGACATTGTGGATACGGCTTTGCTGAGGCCCGGAAGGTTTGACAGGATGATTCTGACCCCTGTGCCTGATGAAATCACAAGACTGGAGATATTCAAGGTTCACACAAAAGGAATGCCTATTGCAGTCGAGGCAGCAGCTGAGAAAATCAAGCCAAAAAAGATGGTTGCAGCGAAGACTGTAAGCAGGATGGCAAGCGGCGAGCCAGTGACTGAACTGGAGATGGAAAACGGGGAAAGGCTGGCTTTTGAAAAAGATGACATCAAAAGCAGGGAAGACTTGCTGAAAACCCTTGCCAAGAAAACAGAAGGTTATGCAGGGGCTGATATAGAGTCTGTGTGCAGGGAAGCGGCAATCCTGGCTTTAAGGGAGGACATAAACTCAAGGGACATCAATAAAAAGCACTTCGAGCTTGCCCTCCAGAAAGTAAGGCCGAGCGTGACAAAAGACGTTGAGAGAGCTTATGAAGATTTACAGGAGCATTTTACTGCCTCAAGGGCAAAGCAGATGCTTGACGAGAAGCCGGGTTATATGGGGTAAAAGATTTAAATAATTTTCTCAATTTAAACCAAATGATACCACAAATAGCAAGATACATAACTGGCAGTGAAAGGGGCTTTTGCATCATTAGCATCCTAGAGGAATTAGCTTTGTATTATTCTCCAAAGGATATTGAAGTTCGCAAACTACGTCGATTAAGCGACTCTTTCAGACTTATAGTTTTAGAAAGTCCTGACGATATTATTCATTTAGTAGAAGATTCGTACATTAAATTAAAAACAGAATATTTACAGTCTGGTAATCGAAATTACATAGTAAATAGTTGGATTCAATGTGTAGACTCAATGCTAGTTTTACATTAGATAAAAACTATTATTCAATCCGCCTTCGGCAAAATATTGTGCTCGGGCTCACTTTTCTGCCATATTGTTCGCCCTCGCCGATTTATTGCAATATTTTCGAGGCAAAAATTAGTGGCAGGCAATTTTTGCCGAGACAAAATTATGTCGCGAAGCGACGGATTGAAAACTCGATTTTAAATCAAATCCAAATAAAAACCTTTAAATAAACTTATTCCAACTTTTTCTGCATGATGCCTGAATTTGGAGATGTTGTAAAAGTCCATACAAAAGAGCAGGTTTATGAAGGAATATTACTGCCTCGCCCAGAAATATTTGATGATGATTGCACAATCCTAAAGCTGGACAACGGCTACAACATAGGAATCGAAAACAAGAGAATTGAGAAGATTGAGGTTGTTGAGAAGCACCAGAAGAAAAAAGAGGAAAGGCACAAGATAGAGCATAAAGAGGGGCTGCCGAATATATCAATCTTACACACAGGCGGTACTATAGCCTCTAAAGTTGACTATAGAAGTGGTGGTGTAGTCGCTGCATTTTCTCCAGAGGATATAGTGTCTATGTTTCCAGAACTTGCAGAAATTGCCAATATAGACTCGGAATTAATAGCTAATATGTGGAGCGATGATTTGAGATTTCCTCATTTCAAATTAATTGCTAAAGTGATTGAGAAAAAGCTAAAGGAAGGGGTTGATGGAGTCATTATAGGTATGGGAACTGATAATTTAGCTGTTGCCTCTGCTGCATTGGCTTTTATTATAGAACAAACACCCATCCCAATAATTTTAGTAGGAGCGCAAAGAAGTTCTGATAGAGGGAGTTCTGATGCTGCTATGAATTTAATCTGTGCTGCTGAATTTATAGCAAAAACAGACTTTGCTGGAGTTGCTATTTGCATGCATGAGCATAGTGACGATAAGACATGTGCCATATTACCACCTACTAAAACAAAGAAGTTGCATTCTTCCAGAAGAGACGCCTTTAAGCCAGTGAATGACACTATAATAGCACGAGTAGACTACAATTCAAGAAAAATTGAATTTATTAAAAAAAGTTATAATAAAAAAGATAAAAATAGAAAACTAGTAATAAAGCCAAATATGGAAGAAAAAGTAGGGTTATTAAAGATAACAATAAATATGTTTCCAGAGCAATTTGAGTTCTTTAAAGGCTACAAAGGATTAGTTATAGAGGGCACAGGTTTAGGGCATACACCCGGGCATGTGCCAAATGATTTAGCAAAAATACATGAAAAAATATTTCCAGCAATAAAAAAAGTTATTGATTCAGGATGTGTTGTTGTAATGACAACTACATGCGTATTTGGCAGAGTTGAAATGCAAGTTTACAGCAAAGGCAGGGATTTATTGAATTTAGGAGTAATTCCATCCGAGGATATGCTGCCTGAAACAGCTTTTGTAAAACTGGCATGGTTATTAGGCAATTACAAAAAAGATGAAGTAAAAGAGTTAATAAGGAAAAATTTAAGAGGAGAGATAAGCGAGAGGAGCGACGAGAAGGGGTTTTTGAATTGAGTTGGGCTATTTAGTAACTACAGCTATCCTCCGCCACAACCTGAATCAAAACTTTTTAGAGCCAACATTTCTGGAGGCCAATATCCAACACAAATTTTGTCTTTTAGAAAATCTCCATATTCTTTAGCTGTCATTGTTCTATATGCTAATCTATTCACTAATTCATCGTTCCTTTTATCTGAATCAGATTTAGCACATACGTCACGAAATGACAAATGACCTGAAATTATTTTATCTGCAATTTCTTTTACTTTTTTTCTATTTTCTTTTCTATCTTTTATTATTTTTTGGCAGAAAGCATCGCCTTCGCTAGCATAAGTTTCAACAACCAAATCAAAATAGCTTTTTCTCTGGCCGAGTCCTTTGCGATATCCACCTTCATCTGGAAGTCTATCTATTCCTCGTTTATCATTATTTAAATATGTTCTTAGTTCTATATCTGTCATCTCGTCTATTCTACGAAGATGGGCTATCCATTCAGAAGGTGTCCAACCTTCTCTTTCTCTAACAGTGTACAATTTTTTTTCTTCTCTAGCTTCAATTAGCCTGAAGTATTTACTTTTCATTCTATTTTAGCCCTTTGTTTAAATTTATTTAATTGGTTCAGTTTCATATTTGCTCTTAGCAAAATGGCTTTTTTCATTATGGTCTTTGTAAGGATTGTCCCATGAATCTAGTAATCTTCTCTTTACCATCTCTCTATCTTTTAGTGGAGATATATAAGTTGTATTGAATATTGCAAATTCTAAACCTTTAACAGAAGCCAACTCTTTTGCACCTATGAATCTTGTAAAATAGAGATCTGTACTTTTAAAGTCGGCATCCTTAAGATTTGCACCATTAAATTCAGAGTTATTGAGATTTGCTCCAACGAATTCTGCTCTTTCTAAATTAGATTTAATAAACTTTGTATCGTCTGTAAGAATACTATAAAACTGAGATTTCCTTAATTCACAATCTATGAAGTGATTTTCCAATAAATGGGAACCACTAAAGTCCGCTCCCTCTAGATTACAGTTTTTAAAATCGCAATGGGAAAGCCATGAATCTATAGTACCGATGCGAAAATCATTATCCCAACTTATTACATCTTTACCAACTAAACGAGAAAAGTCCGCATACCTGAGTTCAGCATTTCTGAAACTGCTGCCTGTAGTATATATGCCTCTTGCTTTAACATAGGGTAGGTAAATTCCATTTGCTCTTATGAGAATCGACGAACAATCAAGAATGATAGGTTCTTCTTGAAGATTTTTTCCCATTAAGTAATCACTCATCTCTTTTAAGCTATCACTTCTTATTGTAGCTACAAGTTTATTTAACCCCCACCGTGCATGGCTTTTTGTATCGTCAACAACAATAGCAATCTCAAGGTTAGAAAAATCTCTCTCTCCAGCCAAAACTTTTCGTATAAACTCTTCTCCTTCCATTTTTGTAAGTTCCTTTATCATAATAGCACCAATATATTTTACCCCCATTCCTCATTTCTCAATAGTTTCCTTTCTATTCAGTTCATTTCTTCATATTTTTTAGGATTGGAGAATCCATCAGTAATTTGCGTTTTGCTTATAATCTCAGTCAATCTCGGTTTTGATATTTCGAATGCTTTATCAAGATGACTTTTTGATGCATGACTCAATGCATCTAAATGGAGGTACAAGTCTGAATTTCCAACTTGCCATAATATATCTCTGTGCATGCCTAATAGGATTAATTGAAATTCCAAAGACGAGTAGAGACGCCTTGCTTTTTCTGCAAAGTCTTTTGATTTTGTATTTTGTGTAGTGTACCCTTCAATCAATTTTAACATTTCTTGTGCATCTTCATTAAGATAAAGCGATACATGGAAATTTGCAATGAAATTTTGATCTTTTGTGACTTTGATTAAATAAGGTGTTGTTGTTAAGATTAAATCAGATAATTCTTCTGGAGACTTTCTTAAATAGGATATCCTTTGACTATACAACAACTTATAGTCTCGAATTGCCGAAGCTAATGTATAAAATACATCAATAAATTTTTCTTTCATATAACTCTTTACTTTCATTTTTACCTCTAACCGATAGTAACTAGCATTTAATTCCAAATATATAAAACCTTTTCCAAAAAATTAACTAAAAACCGATAAATTTATATAAAAATATCAATAAATAGTAATTATGGCTTTGAAATTGGATGTTAAAGACAGGAAGATACTCTACGAACTGGACAAAAACAGCAGGCAATCTTATTCAAGCCTTGCAAAAAAGGTTGGATTAAGCCAAGAGGCAGTCAGATACAGGGTAAACAGTCTGGTTGGAAATAAAGCTATTTCAAAATTCTTTACAGTTGTGAATGTATCAATGCTTGGATTGACATTCTATAAAATACTGCTGAAATTTCACAACATAAATGAAAAGAAAAAAGAAGACATAATCAATTATCTGATTAAGCAGGATTTTGTTGCATGGATAGCGGATACAGATGGGGCTTATGACCTATCTTTTGTGATAGAAGTTGATAATTTGCTGAAAGCAAAAGAGTTTCTTTCAGTTTTTTACCAAAATTACTCAAATCAGATACATGCAAGGGCTTTTTCCGTGAATTTAATAGGTGAATATTTGACACGAGACTACTTAATTGATAAAAAAAGAATCCAAGAAATACAGCCTAGCTATTCTGCTGAATCTTCAAAAATTGAATTAGACAAAATAAATTTGAAAATAATATCCCTTTTAGCTGAAAATTCAAGAATCTCTGCAGTTGAGATTGCTAATAAGTTTGGCATCTCAGCAGATTCTGTGCTGCAAAGAATCAAGAAACTGGAAAAATTAAATGTATTGACAAGGTATAATATTGTTTTGAATCACGAAGCTTTAAATCAGGTGCACTACAAAGTTTTTATCTATTTAAACAACATTTCCAAACAAAAAGAGAATTCTCTATACACTTATTGCAGGTCAATCCCTCAAATTGTGTATATAATAAATGCATTTGGCGAGTGGGATATGGAGATAGATATAGAAGTTAGGAATATTCAGGAATTCAGAAAGGTAATGATGGAAATAACTTCAAGATTTTCAGATATAATTGCGGATTACACTTACTTAGTTATCTATAAAGTCAGAAAATATAATTTATATCCTAAAAACTTATAAAGGCTTGGCACATGCTTCCAATACATCAATTATTAAACAAAATCAAGTGGGACAAAAGGGAAAATCCAGAGCAATATTCAATTTTTTATTTTGATAGAATCTTGAAGAAATTGATTGGAATTTCATACACAAAAATAAAAAGGCTGGAAGGCAGCTTCATGGTTTTGAACAATGAAGAGGAAACAAACATTCCGTTGCACAGGATTAAAAAAGTAACTAAAAAAGATGCTGTAATATGGGAAAGGAAATGAAAAAGAATCCAGTATATATCTTCGCAATAATATCACTTTTTATTTTGATATTTTTTAATGCTTGTGCAAATGATAAAACTTATAAAAATAATAAAAATTTTCAAAATACTACAACACCTGATACTAATCCAGTTTCTCAATGTGATAATATCCAGGATCTAGACTTAAGATACGAATGTTATGCAGAAGTTGCTGCGGCAAAACAAGATTTATCAATTTGCAATAAGATTCCAATCCATGATCAAGATGAAAAAGACGAATGTTATGGTTGGGTTGCACTAAGAAAAAAAGATTATACAATCTGTGCTGATATTAAAACCCAATATTGGAAGGATCAGTGTTATACTTATGTAGGTTTAGAAAAACAAGACTTTACAGTTTGTGAAAAATTTCAAGATCAATCAAGCAAAGATGGTTGCTTTATCTTATTTGGTGAAAAAAGCCAAAATATCTCATTTTGTGAGAAAATACAAGTTCAAAATAATAAAGGATTGTGTTATACAAGAATAGCCATAAAAATGAATAACCTCTCTGTTTGTAACAATATTCAAGATATTGATATTAAATATGATTGTATTGAACAGTATAATATTTTTAAAAATTATAAATAAATCAAAAAAATGCAAATCAATTACCAGAAACTCGGATTTAGATGCGGCTTAGAGTGCCACCAACAGCTTGAAGGCAAAAAGCTGTTCTGCAGCTGCCCTACTCTGAACTCTGACAAAGAGCCTGATGTAAAAGTTGAAAGAAGATTAAGGGCTGTTGCAGGCGAGACTGGTGACATAGACATCGCAGCAGAGTTTGAGATGTCAAAGAAAAAGAAATTTTTTTACGAAAGCAATTCAGAAGATACCTGCCTTGTTGAATATGATGAAGAGCCGCCGCACGAGCTTAACAAGGAGGCATTAGAAACAACAATCAATGTTGCCTTGCTTCTCAACGCAAAAATTGTTGATGAAATTCAAGTCATGCGCAAGACTGTTATTGACGGCAGCAATGTTTCAGGCTTCCAAAGGACTGCATTGGTTGCTATGGGCGGCTTTGTCGAGAGCTCTCTTGGAATGGTAAAAATACAGACAATATGCCTGGAAGAGGAAGCAGCCCAGAAACTGGGGGAAGGAAAGGATTTTGTTAAGTACAGGCTTGACAGGCTTGGAATTCCTTTGATAGAAATTGCGACAGATTCCAGCATAAAAAGCCCTGAGCATGCAAAGGAGGTTGCAAGCCACATTGGAATGGTTTTGAGAAGCATTGAAGGAGTCAAAAGAGGGCTTGGCACAATAAGGCAGGATGTTAATATCTCAATTGATAATGGGGCAAGGACAGAGATAAAGGGTTTTCAGGACTTGAGGAGCATTCCGAAAGTGATTGAGTATGAAGTTAAGAGGCAGCTTGAAGCTGTAAAACATGGTAATAATCTCGAGAAAGAGGTCAGAAAGGCAGAGCCTGACTTCACGACATCATTTTTGAGGCCGTTGCCAGGCGCTGCAAGATTGTATCCCGAAACAGATGTTCTCCCTGTCAAAGTCGATAAAAATCACATAGATGAACTGAGGAAAAAGCTTCCAAGATTGCTGACGGAAAAAATAGATGAATTTGCAAAAAGGTACAACATACCAAAAGAAATAGCCAAAGGCTTGGTGGACAATGCCGATTTCGAGTACCTGAAGCAAAAGTTCAAGCACAAAGATACTGATGCCATAATCCGCACTTTAACCAACACTCCAAAGGAAATAAAGGCAAAATTAAGCATTGAGGATTTTGAAGAGGTGCTGTCCTACTACTATGGCGGTAAAATAGCCAAGGAAGCAATAACAGATTTGCTGGAGAAAAAGGCGTCAGGCGAAAAAGTAAAAATATCAGAGTTTGAAGCAGTTTCAGAAGAGCAGCTGGAAAAAGAAATAAAGAAAATCATTGGCGAAAAGCCGGGCTTGAACATGAGCGCTTATATGGGCTTGGTAATGGCGAAGTACAGGGGCAGGGCTGACGGCAGGAAAGTGATGGAGATGGTGAAAAAGCTTTCTGGCTAACCACAACAAAAACAACCTTTTTAAAACAAGATATTTTCTTATTTGCTATGCGCCGGTAGCTCAGCTTGGATAGAGCGAAAGGTTCCTAACCTTTAGGCCGGGGGCATGATTGAGTACATGCTCTTTCATCCCGAATTCGAATCCTCCCCGGCGCGTTTCCGCTTATAGCGGCTGCCTCGTACTTATGAGGAACCCTTGGAGTAGTACTGCCTAGCGCAGTATGAAAAAAGTTATCCGAAGCGAGAGGGCAGAAAGTCATTGAATTTGCTGTACTTCCCAACGCACTTGATAAAAAACTTTATAAATACCTACTAAATAGCTGGTATATATACATGGAAATACGCAACATACAAAGGACAGGCGACATGCATTACCTTTACCTGCCGACTTCCTGGTGCAGGGAGCACAGAATAGGCCCAAAGTCAAAAGTAAGCATTGAGCAAAGCAGCGACGGCTCGCTGATGATTTCTCCGCAGATTACAGAGAAGAAGCCCAAGCACCTCAAGCTCAGCATATCAGAAGACGACCAGGAAATCATCCACAAGCTTGTTGTTGCATGCTACATCAATCCCCTAAGCTCTTTTGAGATTAACTTCGAGAAGGAGATGGACTTTACAAAGCTGCTGAACCAGAAAAGGCTGATAAGCCTTGAGTCGGTTGAGATCGACAAAAAGCAGATAACATGCAACGGTGCGATTTCCATAAGCGACCCGGAGTCATTGCTCAAGACAATGGCAAAAAAAATAAAAAATATGGTTATAGTGATGCAGAAGAGCTATGACAAAGAGCTGATTGAAAGGTATGAAGACGAGATTGACAGGAGCAAGATGCTCATAGACAAGTCAATAATAAGCTCGCTCACTTTTGAAAGGACAACAAAAGCAAACACAATCGACCTTTATTACATTTCGCTTATATCAAAAGACCTGGAAAGGATGGTTGACCATCTTATCTGCATAAGCAGCAAGGAAACGGAATTTTTGACATTAGTCCAGGAGACCATGGACCAGCTTCAAAGCATAATTGAAAACACAAGCAACCTGAACTATAAGGCTGCATTGCAGTTTGTAAAAAAAGTAACTAAAATCAGGGGCTTCGAGGTAAAAGACATAAAAAGCTACGACAAGGAAAGGATAAGGCTTTCATTGACAACGATTGCCGAGGTTGTCACAGACTGGGCAATAACAAAAGAGACGGAGAAATAGCTACTTGTGCCCGGGCTTCATCAGGGCATACTGAATCGCCATTGAAAGCCTGCCGGTTACCACTCCAATAACAAAAATAGACGAATATTTTGCATAAAGCGCAAATTGGCTGAAGTCCATAACAAAGCGCATAAAGGGCAGTAGAAAAGCGTAACCCAAATAAAAAATACAAAGTATTTATAATAGTTATTTTATATAGGCTATATACAAATGTTTTCCATATAACATTTAGGCATTGTTATTAAGGCTATGCAGAATACTTCAAGACTGGTGTACAGATGGAAGCTTTAAGCGATTCAAGGGAAGCTGAAATCCTGGGAGAAATCAGGGAAGCTGAGAAAAGGGCAGACGAAATTATAGAAAGGGCTAACAGGGAAAAGGAATCCTTATTGCGCGAGGCAGCCGCAAATGCCTCAAAGCTTTTGTCATCCAAAAAAGAAGAGATAAAAAAGGCGCAGGAAAAGAAAATAATGGATTTCAGGGAGAAGGCAAAGCTGATTGGCGAGGAGAAGTCCGCCGAAGGCAAAATGGCTGCAAAGCAGCTAAAATTGAAGTCAGAAAAAAACACCGGAAAGGCTGTTGACTTCATACTGAAGAAATTCGAGGATATGGTCCAAAATGCTTAAGCCGCATGAGATGAGCAGCGTCATAATAACAGGTCCTAACAGCGAGCTTGAGGCTGTCATCAAAGAGCTGCATGATATGGAAGTGCTCCACATAGTTGAGCATTCAAAAAATGAACTGGCTGATATAGGCAAGCCGCTGGATAGCGCCGGCAGGCTCTCCGAAATACTTGTCAAAGTCAGGGCATTGACTGCAGCGCTGAACATCAGGAGGGAAGAAAACAAATTCGAGCTTAAGAAAGGCTTGCTTGAAATCGAATCCAATGTCAGGAAAATCGGAAATGGACTGGGCGCGCTCAATGACGAGCTAAAAAAGACAGAAGAGCTGATATCAAAAAACGAGGCTGTAAGGCAGGAGCTCGAAATCCTAAAGGGCTTGAACATTCCGCTTGAAAACTTCACGTCTTACAAGTCGTTGGCTTGCTTTACGGGCTATATAAATGAAAAGAACTTCCAGCATATGAATGGGGAGCTTTCAAAAACGACGAAAAATTTCATGCTTTTTAAAAGCGGCGAGAAGAGAAAATTCATTGCACTGTTCATAGACTCAAAAAACAGGGAGGATGCGGGCAGCATATTGAATAAAAACGGCTTTTCGCAGATGAATTTCTCCAATATAGGCGGCTTTAAGGGGGCTGCAATGAGCAATCTTAAGAGGACAGGGGAGGAAAATGCAAGGCTCCAAAAGAAAAGGACCGAGATTAAAAACAGCGTTGAAAAGCTGGCAAATGGGCATAAGGCCTTTTTGGCAGCTGCCGACAAATTTTTGAGCATCCAGCTTGAAAAGGCAGAAGCGCCTTTGCAGTTTGCATCAACACCGAGCAGCTTCCTCATTAAGGGATGGATTCCAAGCGGGCAGTTAAACAGTTCCATAGAAAGGCTGAATAAGGCGGCTAAAAACAGGATATTCGTGCATTTTGAGCCTGCAAAGACGCATGACAATGCGCCTGTCAAGCTCAAAAACCCGAAGTATGCAAAATCTTTTGAGTTTTTTATTGACCTTTACAGCATGCCCACCTACAAGGAGATCGACCCTACATTTTTCATATTCCTAACTTTTCCGATATTTTTCGGGATAATGCTTGGTGATGTGGGCTATGGCGTTGCGAGCCTGCTGTTTTTCTGGCTTTTGAAGAGGAAAATGAAAGCAAAAAGCTTCTTTAATATTTTGATGCTTGCCTCTTTTGTGTCAATGCTGTTCGGGATTTTATACGGGGAATTTTTCGGCTACGAGTTCATCCACCCTGTGATAAGCAGGGAGTACGAGATGTTTACCCTGATGTATATTGCCCTTGCAATAGGGGTTGTGCATGTAAACATAGGGCTAATAATAGGATTTATTAACGAGCTTAAATCCCACGGGCTTATGACGGCAATTTATGAAAAATTAAGCTGGATTATACTTGAGGCGGGAGTCGGGTTGCTGGCATTGTCATATATGGGAAAAATGCCCATATCGCCTTTAATCGGAGCGGTATTTTTAGGATTGTCAATATTAATGCTTTTTAAGGGCGAAGGCGTGAAAGGACTCATGGAGCTGCCGAGCATATTTACGAATATATTGTCCTATGCAAGGCTGATGGCAATAGGGCTTTCTTCAGTTGTATTGGCTGTAATAATAAATGACTCGGCAAAAGAATTTTTCCACCAAGGAGGAGTATTTGTCTTAATCGGCATACTGATTTTGGTTGTTGGGCACATAATAAACATAATGCTGGGGTTGCTTGGAAGCTTTTTGCATTCATTGAGGCTTCATTATGTTGAGTTTTTTTCAAAATTTTTTCATGGCGGCGCTAAGAAGTATCAGCCGTTCGGGTTCAAAGAAGATTAAAAATAAAATATACAACAACAATAAAAATTAAAAAATAAAACAATAAGAAAACCAAAAATTAAAATAAAAAATTAAAAACTCGGAGGTAAAAATGGTAGATGTATCGACTGGATTGATTGCATTGGCGTCTGGTTTAGCTATCGGGCTTAGTGCAATTGCAGCGGCTATAGCCGAAAAAGAGATTGGAGTGGCAGCTGTGGGCGCAATGGCGGAAAAAGAAGAGCTGTTCGGAAAGGGCCTGGTGCTTACAGTCATCCCGGAGACTATTGTAATCTTTGGGCTTGTGGTTGCCATATTAATACTGAACCTTGCAAAAGGCGGCTAAGCAATCAAGATGGGACTGGAAGCAGTAAAGGAAGAGGTAATCAGGCAGGCTAAAGAGCAGGAGACTGCTTTAATAGCAGAAGCCAGAAAGGAAGCCAATAGGATAATGAGAGAAGCGGAAAAGAAAGCCGAGGAACTCAGGGAAAAAAATGATGCGGAAACAAAAAAGATTATTGACACAATAAAAAGGCAGGAATTGGCTTCAGCAGAGCTCGAGAACAAAAAAATGCTTCTTGAGGCAAAGAAAGAGACCATTGAGAATGTGTTTTCAGAGGCAAAGAAAAGGCTTGAAGGCATGGATGACAAAAAAAGGGAGCTTTGCATAAAAAATCTCATTGAGAAAACAAGAAAAGAGATTGAAGTTATGAATATCTACTGCAATAAAAAGGATGCAAAATTTTTGAAGGGGCTTAATGTGCAGGCGATTGACATTGCAGGCGGCTTGGTTGCGGAGAACAAAGAAAAGACAGTGAGGGTTGACTACAGCTTCGAGACCCTGCTCGATGGCATAAAGGAAAATGAATTGCAGAACATAAGCAAAATACTGTTCGGTTAAAATGCAAAAACTGGTGCTGAAAAATCAGGTTGAACCAATAAGGCTTGGCTCTTACCCATACACCTATGTAAGGACTGTCGTGATGAGGGCGCTGCTTCTGAAAAAGGAAGACTACCGGAAAATGCTCAAGATGAGCTTCAGCGAAATAGCGAAGTTCCTGCAGGATTCAAATTACAGGAAGGAGATAAATGCATTGGCAACGCAGCTTTCAGGAGCAGACTTGATTGAGCTGGCATTGAACAGGAACCTTGCAGAGTCCTTTAAGAAGCTTGCAAGAATATCGTCGCAGGAGCTGGCATTGCTTGTCAGGGAGTACATAAAAAGGAAGGACATAGAGGACATAAAAACAATTTTGAGGGGTAAGTTTACCGGCACAAATGAAAAGATTATTGTGAATTCAATAACAGCCGCAGGCACTTTGAGCTATGATTTTCTAATGTCGCTTCTGAAAAAGGATTCAGTTGAAGGGGTTTTAAAGGACAACAAGATAGTGGAATTCAATTTGTTTAAAGGCGCGCTGAAGGATCTGAATGAAAAAAGGAACCTTGTCGGGATTGAAAATGTGTTTGACAGGCAGTATTACGGCAATCTGATTGAATTTTCAAAAGCATTGCCAAAGGAAGGCGCTTTGTTCAGGAATTTTTTGCTGAAGGAAGTTGAGATATTAAACCTGCTGACACTGTTAAGGCTAAAAAAGGCGAAGTTCGGAAAGGATGCAGTCAAGGATTTCATTGTGCTGACAGGAGATAAAGCCAAAGATTCAAAAATCATCGGTCTAATGACTATCGGAAGCCTGGACGAGCTCCAAAAAGCACTTGAAAAAACCGAATACAAAGATATTGTTGCGAAAGGCCTTGAGGAGTTCAAAAAGACAGGCTCGCTGATACTGGTTGAGGCAGAGCTTTACAAGCATCTTTTGAAGCAGTCTGTTTTGTTCATGCACCAGCATCCATTGTCAATTGATGTGATACTTGGGTACATGTTCGCAAAGGATATAGAAGTCAGGAACTTAAGGATCATTGTGAAAGGCAAGCAGCTCGGCCTGAAGGAAGAGTTTATCGAAAGCCAATTGGTATACTGATTAAAATGGTGAAGATCGCGGTTGTTGGCGGAAGCGAATTTATTGTAGGATTCCAGTTAGCCGGCATAAAGGACACTATGGAAGTAACAGGCAATTACTTCAGTGAATTGAGGAATATGAAAAGCAGAAAAGACATAGGGATTGTTGTTGTTGATGAGAAGATAATGGAAGAATTGGATATTCACCAGAGGCTTGACATAGATGCTTCTGTTGAGCCTGTTTTTATCCCTGTATCAACAAAGGCTGAGCAGGACAGCCTGAAGAGATTAATAAAAAAATCAATCGGGATTGATTTGTGGAAATAACATGGACAAAGGAGTTTTGTACAGGATTGCAGGCCCTGTTGTTGTAGCCAAAGGCATAAAGCCCAGGATGTACGATGTGTGCAGGGTTGGAAATGAAAAGCTGATGGGTGAGGTAATCCAGATTGAAGGGGAGAAAACCATCATTCAGGTTTATGAGGACACTTCAGGAATAAAGCCCGGTGAGCCGGTTGTCAACACAGGCGAGCCATTGAAGGTCGAGCTCGGCCCCGGAATGCTCGGCAGCATTTATGACGGAATCCAAAGGCCGCTGCCTGTTCTTATCAAGCAGATGGGCGACTTCATAAAAAGGGGAGTTGATGCGCCCGGGCTTGACTACGCAAAAAAATGGGACTTCAAAGCTGTTGTCAAGAGCGGCGAGCAGGTTGCTGGCGGGAGCATAATAGGCGAGATAGAAGAAAATCCAGGCATTATACATAAGGTCCTTGTGCCGCCGAACCAGAAAGGAAAAATTGCAGAAATCAAGTCAGGAAAGTTTACGGTCAATGATGTTGTCGGAAAACTGGACAATGGGTTTGAGCTGAAGCTAAAGCACAACTGGCCTGTAAGGGTTGCAAGGCCTGTGAGTTCAAAATTAAAGCCTGAAGCGCCTTTGATAACCGGGCAGAGAATTTTTGATGCGTTGTTTCCGCTGGCAAAAGGAGGAGTTGCTGCTATTCCTGGACCGTTTGGCGCCGGGAAAACGGTAAGTCAGCAGCAATTAGCAAAATGGAGCGACGCTGACATTATTGTTTATGTCGGCTGCGGAGAAAGGGGAAATGAGATGACAGAAGTCCTCACAGAGTTTCCCGAGCTTATTGATCCAAAAAGCGGCAAGCCCCTGATGAACAGGACAGTGCTTATTGCAAACACAAGCAATATGCCTGTTGCAGCAAGGGAGGCAAGCATCTATACTGGAGTTACAATTGCAGAATACTTCAGGGACATGGGCTATTCAGTTGCATTGATGGCTGACAGCACATCAAGATGGGCAGAGGCAATGAGGGAAATTTCATCGAGACTGGAAGAGATGCCGGGCGAGGAGGGCTATCCAGCTTATCTCTCATCAAGATTGGCGCAGTTTTATGAAAGAGCTGGAAGAGTTATTCCACTTGGTACTAAAAAAGAAGGGAGCATAAGCATTATTGGAGCAGTTTCTCCACCTGGTGGTGATATTTCAGAACCTGTCTCACAATCAACCTTAAGAGTTACAAAAGTTTATTGGAAGCTTGATTCAAAACTTTCCCAAAGAAGGCATTTTCCATCAATTAATTGGCTTGATTCGTATTCAAATTACAAGGATATTTTATCACCATGGTATTATAAAAATGTCTCGCCTGAGTGGGAAGGGTTAGTTAGTGAAATGATGGGCATTTTGCAAGAGGAAGATAAATTGATGGAGATTGTGCAATTAGTTGGTTCTGACGCGTTAGCTGACAGGCAGCAATTGACCTTGCTTGTTGCAAGGCTGATAAGGGAGGTTTTGCTGCAGCAGAATGCATTCCACGAAATTGACACGTTTTGCGAATTGAAGAAGACATATTCCATCATGAAGACAATCTCCAATTTTTCAAAAATGGCAAACACAGCAATGGACAGCGGCATGAGAGTGCACCAGATACTTGCTACAAAGGCAAAGGACAGACTGGGCGAAGTTAAGTTTGTAAAGGATTATGAAAAACTGCTTGACGAATTAACTAAACAGATGGAAAAAGAATTGAAGACTTGAAAATGAAAATTAATTTAAAAATTGTTATAATCTCCATTATTGTACTTGTGGCTGTCTTAGTTATAATAACTTTAAAAAGTTATATTCCAAAAATTAAAGAAATTGTATTGACAGAGGGTCAACGATATAATGGACTTTTTATTGAGAAAATTAATAGTGATAGTGTAAGTGGAGTATTTACTTATGAAATTAAAACAAGAAAAATTACTACGCCTATAACATTACATTTAGGGGAAAGTGTAAGTGGTGGTTGCATGTCAATAGAATTCATTAAGGTAGAGGGTAAGATGGCAACATTTTTGATGAAAGAAACGTGTTTACCCCAAGACTAAAATAATCAAAATCAAAATGAAAGAATACAAAACAATCACAAGAGTCGCAGGGCCTTTAATATTCGTCGAGAAGACAGAGCCTATTGGATATGCGGACATAGTTAAGATTGCATTGCCGAATGGGGACGTAAAAAACGGGCAGGTGCTTGACACAAGCGACGACATTGTTGTTGTGCAGGTTTTTGAAGGCACTGCAGGAATAGATGTTGATACAAGGGTCAAATTTCTCGGGGACACTTTGAAGCTGAATGTTTCAAAAGATATGCTTGGAAGAATTTTAAGCGGGAGTGGCAAGTCAATTGATGGTGGGCCTGAAGTCATACCAGAAAAAAGATTAGACATTATTGGAGCTGCTATTAACCCTTATGCAAGAGCGTCCCCCCATGATTTCATACAGACCGGATTGTCGACGATTGATGCGATGAACACCCTTGTCCGAGGGCAGAAACTGCCTTTGTTTTCAGGCTCAGGATTGCCGCACAATGAAATTGCTTTGCAGATTGCTCGTCAGGCCAAAGTTATTGGCAAGCAGGAAAATTTCGTTGTTGTATTTGCGGCAATGGGCATCACAAACGAGGAAGCCCAATATTTTATCAATGACTTCAGGCAGACAGGCGCCTTGGAAAGAAGCGTTGTTTTCCTTAACCTTGCAAATGACCCTGCTGTCGAAAGGCTTGTCACGCCAAGAATGGCGTTGACTGCTGCAGAGTATTTTGCATACGAGCATGACGCACATGTGCTTGTTATTTTAACCGACATGACAAACTATTGCGAGTCTTTGAGGGAGATAGGCGCTGCTCGTGAGGAAATTCCGGGAAGAAGGGGCTATCCCGGGTACATGTACACTGACTTGGCAACAATCTATGAAAGAGCGGGAGTCATAAAAGGCAAGAAAGGCAGCATCACCCAAATCCCGATTCTTACAATGGTTGGAGACGATATAACACACCCGATTCCTGACTTGACCGGCTACATAACAGAAGGGCAGATTGTCCTGATGAGGGAGCTGCACAGGAAGGGAATTTACCCATGCATTGATGTTCTGCCGTCGCTTTCAAGGCTGATGAACCTTGGCATAGGGCCGACAAGGACAAGGGAAGACCATAAGCAGGCAAGCGATCAGATGTATGCTGCCTATGCAGAAGGAAGGGATTTGAGAGGGCTTGTTGCAATAGTCGGCGAGGAAGCCTTAAGCGAAAGGGACAGGAAACTGCTTAAGTTTGCAGCTGAATTCGAGGACAAGTTTGTAAGGCAGCGTAGAGATGAAGACAGGAGCATTGCAGAAACCCTTGACTTGGGATGGAAGCTGCTTGGAATACTGCCTGAGAATGAACTGACAAGGATAAGCCCGGAATTGAGGAAGAAGTACTACAGGAAGATGGAGTGAATGGTGATTAACTTTGCGTGGTGAGAGCTTGGCAGACTTGATTGAAACTCATTGGATTGAGCAGAAAAGGATGTATGAAAAAATTAAGGCAGCAGGAGGATTTGAGGCTTATGCTGGTACACTACCAAATTTGGCTGATGCTTTCCAATCTGATAAATGCTTAAGGTGCATTGACGAGGGAACCAAAGATGGGTTGCACGCTGCTGGCTCTGGCATTGCATACATAAAAACCAAGGGATTTGACAAAGGTTTAAAAGGGTACCAAGCCATTGACGCAGGGCTAACAGCAGCTGCTGATGCATTCAAAAATGCTAATTTGGACGGGATATACAGCCATGAAGAGTGCGGAGCAGCAAAACTGATTTATGATAAATTTCCAGACAGCTTTAAAGAGCAGTTGGAAAAAGAGCATAAAATAAAGAATTCCGATGAATTTGGCGCCTATTTTGCAAATAGGCTTGCAACGAAAATTGGCACAGAATACAAAGGGATGATTAAAATAGCAGATATGGCTAGGCCAAGCGGGCACCATGTGGCAAGATTCACTTATATTGATAGTACTGGGACATTTAATCCATCTGTTGAAGGGCTTCCAAAGGGTTTTGTAATTAGCAGGAGATACTTAGAAGGAGAAGAAATGATTTTTGAAGCAGATGTGAGCATAAGTATAGTGCTTGGCAGCCATGGATTTGGAGATAGGATAACAGCACAGCAGCCGCATGCTCTGATTGTCATAGGAAATGATGGTTTGTCTAAAGAAGCCCTGATAGGAGAGCTAGTGCCTTTGGTTGCCAAATACAATGGAAGAGTAATCGTTGACGGATGCACAGCACCCTTCAATAAATAATCTATTAAAATGCCCCAGGACATCAAGCCTACAAGAAGCGAATTATTAAAGCTGAAAAGGCAAATAAGGTTAGCTAAAAGTGGCTATAATCTTTTGAAGAAGAAAAGGGACGGACTAATTCTTGAGTTCTTTGAAATCCTTAAAAAAGCAAAAACACTGAGGGAAGAGCTTGTAAACGAATACAAGACTGCTCTGGAAAAAATCAACATTGCAAGGACTCTTGAAGGCGACTTGAAAGTCAAGTCAATTGCAATGGCAATAAAGGACATTCCTGATGTGAAGCTGACAGCAAAGAACATAATGGGGGTCAAGGTCCCGAAAATAGAAAGCTCTGAAATTAAAAAGGCGTTCATGGAAAGGGGCTACGGCGTTTACAATTCCTCGGCAGTTGACGAGGCTGCTGAAGCGTATGAAAGAGTGGCTGAAAAGATAATCCTTGCTGCTGAAGTCGAAACTTCAATGAGGAAATTGCTAAATGAAATTGAAAAGACAAAAAGGAGGGTCAATGCCCTTGAGTTTGTGGTTATCCCGAATCTTGACAAGGTGAGGTCATTCATACAGCTGAGGCTGGAGGAGATAGAAAGGGAAAACATCTTCAGGATGAAGAGGATAAAAGCTAAAGCCTGATGAAAAAGAAAACAAAGCAAAAGACTTTGGTTTGGACTGCAATTATAATAACGGCTGTTAATTTTTTGCTGGTTATAGCATTTCTTGTTTATATTTATTTCTGGATTAAGGGTAGAAGTTAGTCCAAAAATAGAAAATAATCTTCAGATTTAAAAAGAAAAATTATACTTTTGAGATTTTTATGCCGCTTCTTTCATATTACTTATCCTAGCAATAGGAGGTACGTACCCTTCATGACCATATTCGCGACCTGCTCTCTGGGTGTTTAAAACATGGGACGTTTCATAAAATGGAAATTCTTTTAATTTGTTGCCAATTTCATCTAAAATTTTATACCTTGTTTCTACTTCTGCAGGCTCTCTATAACCTGCCTGAATCTCTAATCCGCTTGTAGCAATTTCTCTACGACCAATAAGAAGAGCTATGTATTTTCCAATTTGTACATTTACAGAGTCATTTGGATTATAAGATAGTCTTTTGATTAGAGTATCTACCCTATCTGGAAATTTATGTTGTCCGTTATCGTATCCTTGATTAAAAAGTTTAGAAAAATTAGCATAACTTTTTGGCGTAAAAGCTTTTCTTCTAATATACTCATCTCTGTGTTCTGCCGTCTCAATAGTATCAAAAGAACCTTGTCTAGTTGGATGTGCTGAATTAAATTCTTTGACCGCTATCCTCATCCTTTTTATTAAACTCATACATCTAACTAATAGCACAACTACTATTTAAATCTTTCTATTTTTATCATATTATAGTAGTAACATCTTTAAAAAATTAAATCCTTTAAACCGAAACCTTTATATACTAATAATATATATTTATATATATAAATATGAATCAAAATATTAGCTTAAACAAGAAAGACCTGATTGGCATAAACCAGCAGGTTGGTAGCAACGGGAAATTCCATAACGAAGACAGCATAGACTTTGCCTTGTCAATTGCCAAACAAAACAAAAGCTGGCTTTATGAGTTAAGCTATATTGTAAGAGGCTTGCTGGTTGACCATTGCTTTGAAGATGGAAACAAAAGGACAGCAATAATTGTTATAATAACCTATTTTGATGATAATAATATGGATTATGATAAAGACAAATTGACAAAAACCGTTTGGAATATTTCAAAGAAAAACATAGCTGATATAAACAAATTGATGAGGATGATAAAAAATGCCGTCGTTCCTTGACAAAGCGAAAGAAGTTATCGCAAGAAATCAAGATGTTTTAAATGCACTTGAAGAGCTGGATAGAACTGGCAAACTTAGAAAAGTCAATTATAAAACAAGGGTTGCATTTACTATAGACGAAGAGCTATTCAACAAATTCAGGGCTTACTGCAAGGAAAATGGAATTAATATGTCAGGGAAAATTGAAAGTTATATAAGGAAAGAGTTAAAACAAGTAAAATAAAGATTTTGAATAAAAACCGCAAATCTTTAAAATAAGCCTTAATTAACATTCTCTATGCACAAATTTTTAACACTTAATGACTTGGATGCCAAAGGAAAAAGGGTTCTTGTAAGAGTGGACTTTAATGTTCCCTTGGACAAGAAAACCAATGAGATTGCAGATGACAAAAGAATAAGGGAAAGCCTTCCCACAATAAAATTCCTTGCTGAAAGAAATGCAAAGGTTATTTTATGCTCGCATCTCGGCAGGCCTGACGGCAAGGTTGTTGATTCTTTAAGAATGGACAAGGTTGCTTTGAGATTAGGGCAGTTATTGGGAAGAAAAGCAAAAAAATTGAATGACTGCGTTGGCGATGAAGTTAAAAGAGAAATAGCTGGTATGAATAATGGAGATGTTGCTTTATTGGAAAATTTAAGATTTCATCCTGAAGAGGAAGCAAATGACGAAAACTTCTCAGAGCAACTTGCAGAATTGGCAGATTTGTATGTAAATGACGCATTCGGGACTTGCCACAGGGCGCATGCATCAACTTATGGTGTTGCAAAGCACTTGAGATCTGCCGCAGGCTTTCTTGTTGAGAAAGAGTTAAGGGTAATGGGCAAAGCTATGGAAAATCCCGATAAGCCGTTTATAGGAATTCTTGGCGGGGCAAAAATTTCTGACAAAATAAAAGTAATAGAAAATTTACTGAAAAAAGTTGATAAGCTTTTGATTGGAGGGGCGATGGCATTCACTTTCATAAAGGCAGAGGGTAAAAATGTCGGTGCCTCAAAAGTAGAGGATGGGCAAGTTGATTTAGCAAAAAAATTATTGTATAACAAAAAAATTGTATTGCCAGTTGATGTTGTTGCTGCCAATCATTTCGATGCGAATGCAGACTCTAAAATTGTTGATATAAATGATATCCCGAATGGCTGGCTTGGACTGGACATAGGCCCAAAAACAATAGAAAATTACAAGGAGATTTTAAAAAATGCAAAAACAGTCGTATGGAGCGGCCCTCTCGGCGTTTTTGAGTTCGAGAAATTTGCCAATGGCACAAAGGAAATTGCAAGGTTTTTGACGACATTAAAGGCAACAACCATTGTAGGCGGCGGCGATACTGCGGCTGCTGCTGAAAAATTCGGATATGCTGGCAAATTAACCCATGTAAGCACGGGCGGAGGTGCTTCATTAGAGTTTTTTGAAGGAAAGAAACTGCCCGGGATTGAGGCGCTGGAAGAGAGCTACAAAAAGTTTAAGTAGTTGAATTCTAATTGTTTAATTATGTGGATTACAAAGCTTAAATTAAAGCATGAGGACTGCCCTATTGTAAATAGGTGCGTTAAATTCAATATTGTTGTCCTTTCTTACCCCAGCAGTTGGTATGACAAAAAAGGAAAAAAGTATGCGACAACCACATGTTATTTTCAAAGCAACGATGAAAAGCAAAAAAATAAATTTATTGATGATTTGAGGGCGGACAGGCGCATAACCAATCTTGAAGTTTCCGGAGATGTTTTTACTTATGAAATTAATCTCGGCAAAGAAGGCGAGCATGTAATGATTTACCACAACAAAAATATTATTTTTGTCAAGCCTACAATTAATCATTATGACGGGCACGAGTACTGGGAAGTTGCCTCATGGAAAAGGGAAGAGCTTGAAGAATTCATCAAGGCGCTAAAAAGCCACATGGACATTTGCGAAATCATGAAAATGGAAAATTCTCCTTTGACAGATGTTTATTTTCCTAATGTAATGCCAAAATTATCAAAGCATCAAAAAACTGCTTTAGAGCTAGCTTATACACATGGCTATTATTCTTATCCAAGAAAAATGACTTTGGAGCAGCTTGCCAAGATTGCAAAAGTCGGAGTTTCTACATTCCAAGAGCATCTGAGGAAGGCTGAGCTTAAATTGTTGCCTGTGATTATAGAGCAGCAGATTAAAAAATAAGTATCGAACAATTTCGGCTTTTTCTTTATATATTGGATTAAAACCGAATAATTTCGGGTAAAATTAGATATTCTGACTTATTTTTATACTATTTAAAAGTGATAACTATGTCGTTGGAAAGCAGGCTGAGTACAGAAGAGAATAATTATGAATCAACTCTTGAAGCAAAGCTTAACAAAAAATCAAGCTGGTTTAAGATAGCTTTAAACACCCTCCTGTATGCTCCTGTCCTGGCAGTGTCTGCGGCAATTTTTGGCCATGTTGCAGTTTTGTCAACCACGATTCCCGCAATAGGCTACACAATAGGGGCATGGTACGAGAATAAAAAAAAGAAGATAAGAATGACGTGGAACAGGGTAAGGAGGGAGGCATATACGGGAAATATCATGGGGCTCCTTGATTACTGGCTTTTTTCAATGCCTGAGAAATTGTTTAAGGCATATCCTGCGATATTCAATTCAGAAACATTTTCAGGCATGCTTGCAACATCGCTTGTCTTTAACCCACTTTTGTTTATACCAGTAAATATTGCATATGGCGCATTCTTCTATTTAAGGGACAAAATAGGATTCGGAAGAGCCCTTAAGGGCATTTTCAACGGAAAAATCTCAGATTATCTGAAAAATACGTACCAAAATGCAAAGCAAAATCTCTGGAGCGATACAAAGAGTGTATTCAAATACCTTTTCCCATTGCATTTCTTCCAGACACATTATCTTCCAAGCATTGCACAGGGTATTCCTTACGTAAGGGAAATGCCTGTAGCCGCTCTTAGAATGACACAAAGCGCATTAGTAAACAACCCAATTTACAGGCTGATAATGGGCAGGCAGAAGAAGGAATATACAATGCCCGCTTATTCACGAAATTATTCAGCAGCTTATAGCTAGCAGTTCACACAACAACCCTGATTTCCTCCCCAAAAATCCCCTTCACAGAGCTTTCAATCTCATTTTTTAAGCTTTCAATTGAACTGCCCAGCCTGACAACATCATTATTCAATATGCCAAATTCCTCATTGCTCCTCTCTATCCTTAAGTTGACATCCTCCAGCTGCCTGTTGAAGTTCCTGAATTTCTCAGAAACCCCTGTTGCCTTTATCTTATTGTCTATCTCTCCAATTTCCGCCTTGAACGAGAAGTATCTTTTAACAAAACCCTCAAGAAACTCCCTGCTTAGTTTTTTAATTTCCTCAAACGCCTTTTCCCTTTTCTTGTCGTCTATTTGTATTTGATTTTCTTTTAATGCTTTCTCCAAATTCGCAAGAACATTAACAATTCCCAAATTTTTGTCATTTGCCAGAGTTTCAATGGGGTTTTTCAGGTAGTCCAAAATAACCTCCTCGTGCTCAAAGGCAATATGCGAGTATTTTCTCAGCGGCCTTTCCAAAGCGGAGAATGCCTGCAGGAGGCTGTTTTCGTCGTTGTAGAAGGCATTTGCCTTGGCTTTTTTCTCTTCATTAAGCTTCAGGAAATTGCTGTGGGCTTCGCTTGCATTGAATTTTTCTATATCAGCCATGATTTTGTTCTTTTCCTCGTTTGCAAGCTTCAGGCTGGCTTCCATGTCCCTAAAGTCAACATCCGCATTTATTTTTTGGCTTATTTTTGCTTTCATGCCGTGTATTTTTTCCCTTGCGTTATTGACTGAAACAATCCTTTCATCGTTCAATGCGGATTTCAGCTCTGAAAAAAGGGCGTCGAAATTCTTCAGGTTATGGGCAATCCTGCCTGTCTCATTGGCAAAGAATTCCTGAAGTATTGTATAGCTTCTCAAGGTGCCTTTATTCAGCTCGTTGATCATCCCGTCAAATTGCTTGCAAAAGCCGACAAGGTAGAAATAATCCCTGTTGTTGATCTCCATATGCCCGAGGAAGGAGTTAACGGCCCTAACATAGGCTTTCCTGTTGCCTTCCATGTACTGCTTTGCCCTGAATGGAATATTGGGATTTTGCAGCTTTGCATTCTCAAGCACCTCAACATTTATCCTTGCCCTCTGAAGCTCCTCGCTAATCCTCATTAAAATCTCTTCTGACTGCTGGTTGACATCCTCCATCAGCGGCTTTGCCTTTTCATTAAGCCAGGCTTCAAGGTTTTGCAGGCTTACCTCTGTTGTTTTTTCTGCTTCCTGCTTTTCCTCATCTTTGAATATTTTCTTAAGGTGTCGAAAATGAATCATCAACCTACTACCTATTGACATATTCTCATCATCTTTACTAATTTCATTCATTTTCGAGCATGCTCAAAAACCACTTCTTATCATTTCGTTAAGAGCATGTAAATTAAATAGGTTATTGTGGTTTTTGACAAATTCCAGCATTTTCTGGTGACTGGGAGCTTAGTACATATAATTTTTACTATTTTTGAAGGGTTAAAAATAATTTCAAAAACCTTTATAAACCACCTATTTTTCCCAATCAGGATGGATTTGTTAAGCATAGTAATCACAATCAGCATTCTGGCATTGCTTTTTGCAGGCTGGCTCACAAGGCAAGTTCTCAAAAAAGACACGGGTAGCGAGGCAATGCAGGAAGTGTCGAATGCAATCAAAGTGGGGGCGGAGGCTTTTGTAAAAAGGCAGTACACGACAATTGCAATTCTTTCAGTTGTTCTTGCTGTTATAATTTATGCAATTTATTCATTTCTTGGAAAAACAGACTTGGGATGGCGCACTTCTGTCGCATTTCTTTTCGGGGCTTTCAGCTCAGGCTTGGCGGGCATTGTGGGAATGTGGGTTTCCATAAGGACCAATATAAGGACGGCAAGCGGGGCAAAAAAAAGCCTTGGAGAGGCATTTATCATTGCATTGAGGGGAGGCGCTGTAACGGGCATTGTAATAGTTGCCATGTCCTTGCTCGGGGTTTCATTGATTTACTCTTTATTTAGCATTGGATTATCTCCAGATGAAGCAGCAAAGGCCGTTCCATTTTTAATTGTAGGATATGGTTTTGGAGCTTCATTTGTTGCTTTATTTGCGCAACTTGGAGGAGGAATTTACACAAAAGCTGCTGATGTCGGCTCTGATTTGGTAGGCAAGGTTGAGAAAGGCATTCCTGAAGACGACCCGAGAAATCCTGCTGTGATTGCAGATTTGGTTGGCGACAATGTGGGTGACTGCGCAGGCAGGGGGGCAGATTTGTTTGAGAGCACGGCAGCTGAAAACATCGGAGCAATGATTCTTGGAGTTGCATTGTATCCTGTTTTTGGATTGAATGGAATATTGTTCCCATTGGTTGCAAGGGCATTTGGATTAATTGCAAGCGTTGTTGGGATTATGTTTACAAAAATGAAAAATGAGAATGAAGACCCGATGGCAGCGTTAAATCGCGGTTATTATCTTGCAAGCTTTCTTGCAGCAGTTACATTTTTCGTTACAACAAAATGGCTGCTTAAAAACAGCGCTTATCCAAATGCATGGCTATGGTTTTTCTTTGCAGGGCTGGTTGGAATAATAACCAGCATTTTGATTGTATTGATTACAGTTTATTACACAGACCACAAATACAAGCCGGTCAAGGATATTGCAAAAGCATCCCAGACAGGGCACGGCACAAACATAATAACGGGATTTGCTGTAGGGATGGAATCAACAGCGCTGCCGGTTATTGTCCTGTCAGCGGCTTTATTGTCAGCTTTCTGGCTTGGAAAATTAAGCGGAGTAGAGCACGGCGGCTTATACGGAACAGCTATTGCAACAATGGGCATGCTTGGAACAGCTGCTTACATACTTGCAATGGATAATTTCGGGCCTATAACTGACAATGCCGGCGGCATTGTTGAAATGTCAAAGTCACCAGAAGCAATAAGGAAAAGGACGGATAGGTTGGATGCTGTGGGCAACACAACAAAAGCATTGACAAAAGGATATGCAGTCGGAAGCGCTGCATTGGCTGCATTTTTGCTTTTTTCAGCTTATCTTGACGATGTTGCAAAGCATCTGAATATAGAAGGGCCTATTGCAATTGACCTGTCGAAGATTGATGTTTTTGTAGGGGGATTTATAGGAGCAATGCTGATATTCATGTTTAGCTCATTGGCTATAAGGGCTGTAGGGGATGCAGCTTACTCAATTGTCAATGAAGTCAGAAGGCAGTGGAAGACAAAGAAGGGTATAATGACGGGCAAGGAAAAGCCCGACTATGCAAAAGTTGTTGACATTTGCGTAAAGGCTTCATTAAAGAAAATGATCTTGCCGGGGCTGCTTGTTGTTGTTACAACTGTAGTTGTCGGAATGGTATTAAAGTATGAAGCTGCAGGAGCATTTTTGATGGTTGGGACAATAACTGGAATATTGATGGCATTGCTGCTGAATAATTCAGGAGGCGCATGGGACAATGCGAAGAAGTACATTGAAGAAGGGAATTTAGGCGGAAAGGGCTCTGAAACCCATAAAGCTGCTGTTACAGGCGACACTGTTGGTGACCCTTTCAAGGACACTGCAGGACCTTCATTACATGTTTTGATTAAACTGCTTAGTACAATAACTTTGGTTTTGGTGCCTCTGTTTGTTTAGAATTCTCAGATAATTTTAAATTAAGCAATCGAAATAGCAACAAATATGCCAAAAAAACATTTTAAAAAGTCCAATAAAACACAGAAAATAGCGAAAGCGCGCATTAATCTGCTTTTCAGGCTTGCGAAAGAGCATTTCAGGGAAGACAATAAGCTTTCCGATAAATATGTCAAGATAGCAAGAAGGATAGCCATGAAGCACAAGATAAGGCTGCCTTCTTCCCTTAAAAAAAGGTTCTGCAAGAACTGCCATGCTTATTTGGTGCCAGGCGTTAACTGCAGGGTTAGGATTCACAAGCACAGGATTATTTACTATTGCCCAGGGTGCAAGCATTTTATGAGGCATCCTGTGAAGTGAGTTTTTAATAACGAAAAAGAATTATTTTATTTCTTTTCAATATAGAAAGTAATCTATTTTTATACTATCAAGCGAAAGCTTTATATATAAGTTGTATCACTACCGAGTAACAAATAATACATAAAGTTTGGGGTTCAAACCATCGTTCCGTGGAATTGAGTAAAACAAAATTCCACATTGACTTGAAAATTTTGAATTTTCAAGTTCCCAAAAATCCAATGGATTTTTTAGGACATGGTTTTAGTCAAGCTTTTATCAAAAGGTTGTGGGGGTTAAAATGTGTTTGGCTTGTTCGATAGCAGAAGGCAAAACCTATTCAAAGCAGGAGAAGCAGATAGACTATTCTGCCAATGAAAATTATAATAATCAGAGTTACTAGGCAAAATGGAAACAGAAGAATTGTTTTTTGACGAGGACATGGAGCAGATTGAGCTGATGAGGAGCGAAAGGAAGAAGATGAAGGACAAGGACTTCGCAAAATTGATAAACAAGAAGGATATTTCTGACTTTGAGATGGACGAGATGTTTTTGTAGAAAAAATGGCTAATCCTAATAAAGACAAAACTCTTATGCAGGCTTTAGGCTTGACTGCTGCGGCTTTTGCCGTGGGCACGGCACTTACATTGCCGGTGTGGAATGCTTTAAAAGAAAGAATAAAGGAAGTCCGTGTCGTATCAGTCAGTGGGCAGAGCAATCTGGAATACAAATGCGGGAATCCTGTGGCACGCTTTAAGTATGGTGATATAGTTTGGGACATTTACAATGTTGAGGCGGGCGTTGATGTCAATAATAATTCTTCAAGAATGGTTTACGACACAAACAGCCAATGCAACCCAGATTCAAGGCTTCTGCCTGATGGTTTGGCTGGAAAGGCTGTTAAGCTTTTTGAATTTATAAACTATCCCAAGCTGGATTTAGATAATTTAAGGAAAAACGGGCAGAAAGTTTTAATTTTTAGATACTCTTTGACAGACCAAAAAAATCCAAAAGATAGCTATCTGCAACCTGGAAAAACTTATTTAGTTCCAGTGCCAAGCAGAGAAAAAAGTATTGACATTGCCTAAAGTATCCGAGATTGGAGTTCGGAATCGATTTTTTCACCAAATAATTTTTAAATCAAGCAGTCATTCTATCTTCTATGGACAATTACGACTTGGAGCTAAACAAAGTAATAGAAAGAGTGAACAACGAAAATGCCAAATTAATCTGTGTTCAATTGCCAGATGGCCTGAAGCCGAGAGCAAAGGAAATACAGCAGGCAATAGAGAAAAGCACAAATGCCTCTGTTGTTTTGTGGATGGGCTCGTGCTTTGGCGCCTGCGACGTGCCTTTACAGGTTGAGAGGCTTGGGGTTGACCTGCTGGTACAATGGGGGCATTCTACCTGGAGAGGGAGCTGGCATTAAGCTTTAAATACAGGCTTTTATTCTAGGCTTTGATGAAAACCTATTTTGTCGTTACAGGAATCTTGATGAATAAAGGCAAGGTTCTTATTCTCAAAAAATCGCCAAAGGACCACCTTTACCCGAACAAATGGAGCTTCTGCTCAGGCTATGTAAAGGAGTTTGAGCCTGCGGAAGGCAGCGTGCTGAGGGAAATCAAGGAAGAGACTGGGTTAAATGCAGTCATAGCGAAAAAAGGCAGGCTTTTTCAGGTAAGCGACAAGTCAAAAGGAAGGTGCTGGGTTATAATGCCTTTTCTTTGCAAATCAAAGTCAAGAAATGTCAGGCTTGACCACGAAAATGCCGAGTTTAAATGGATTAAGTACAGCGATATTAAAAGATATCCAACTGTCCCGGGACTGGAGAAAGATTTAAAAGTACTGGGATTGAAGTGAGTCATATGGGGCGGCAAAAAATATTTCTCGGGGCAGACCATGCGGGATTTAAGCTTAAGGAAGAAGTGAAAAAATACCTGGAAAAAGAGGGCTTTGAAGTTGAGGACGAAGGGGCGCATTCCCATGACAAGAATGACGACTATCCTGATTTCATTGTGCCTGTCGCAAAAAAGGTTGTAGAAAACCCAAGGACCAAAGGAATAATTTTCGGGGCTTCGGGGCAGGGAGAGGCAATTGCCGCAAACAGGATTAGTGGGGCAAGGGCTGCGCTCTATTACGGAGGCAGCATGGAGATTGTAAGGCTGTCCCGCACGCACAACAATGCCAACATCCTCTCGCTAGGAGCAAGGTTTCTAAGCAAAAAAAATGCGATAGAAGCTGTCAGGCTCTGGCTTAAAACCGGGTTCAGCGGCGAGGAAAGGCACACAAGGAGAATAAATAAGATCGACATCTAAAATGCAGTTCGCAAATTATTTTTCTGCCTCCATAATATCGTTTTCAGGCCTGCTAATCGGCATAATGCTTGCAAGAATAGCCCCGGAGGAGCAGAAGCCGCTGGAAAAATATTTTTTGCAGGGAAGAAAGGCTTTGCTGCTGGCTATTTTCGCCTTTTTGGCGTTTTATTACTTTAACAATTATTTTAACCTTCTTGTGCTGCTGGCTTACCTCATCTTTTTATTGCTTATAGAATACAAATTGAAGGACTTGTTCAAAAAAAACATTGTTGTTTATGCGCTTCTTGGAGTCCTGTTTTACCTGAGCTCAAAAAACACAAACCTTTTTGCCATTGAATCAAGCCTTATGCTGCTTTACGGTATGCCGACAGCCTCGCTTATGTACAGCAGAAAGGAAAAGAACGAGTACAGGATTATTTTTTACAATATAGGGTTTGTTATTCTGGCAGATTTATTGTATTTTATTTAGCTACCACTTCTCATTCCTTATTTTCAGGTAAAAAGCCGTGTGATTTACTATAATGTGGAGCACAAAGCTTAAGATTACTGACACAAAAAATATTTTTAGCGTCAAGTCAAAAACAGGCATGATAAAAACTAAAGCCCCCGCCACAAAGTCAGTCTGGTCGAACGGAATGAATCTTTCGCCTGGCTTTATGCCCAGCCTTCTCTTGAAAAAGCTTTTGACTGCGTCGCCCGTTAACGCGCCAATTCCCATCAAAAGCCCAAGCAAAAGCCAGTTTTGATAGTTGATGAATGTTATATCTGCAAAAAATCCCTTATTGTACAGCAAAAACTGCAGATATGCAGCGATAATCGCAAAAATAACCCCAAAAATCAAGCCCCTGAACGTCTTGTGGCTGCCAAGAATCGGCTCATTACCTATTTTTTTGTTAAAATCAATCGGAACCCTGAATAAATCAATTCTTTTAACTATTACAGGAGCCATGTTTGCAAAGTATGCAGGCAGCATCAAGTAAAAGCATTTCAGCAAAAATATGAGGGACTCTTCCATATAACCAAATTTTTAAATATAAGTTTAAATATTTTTGCATAGCCCAATTTATAAACTTTCAGAAAACTATTTAAGCAATTATAAATCTTACGGCTTTATGAAGTTTAAATTCAACATCCCCAACAAAATAACACTTATAAGGGTCAGCCTGATACCATTATTTGCCATAATTCTTTTAGTGAAAATCCCTTATAAAAATATCTTGGCAGCCTTCATCTTCGGCATGCTTTCAATCTCTGACTTTCTCGACGGCTATTTCGCAAGGAAAAAGAGGCAGGTTACAGAGTTCGGCAAGCTTATCGACCCGATTGCTGATAAATTGCTGATTTCAACAGCATTGATTTTTCTGGTTGCGCAGGGCTATGAAGGCATTGAACTGTGGATGGCTGCTGCAATAATCGCAAGGGAGGCTATTCTGACAGGCATAAGGGTTTACCTGCTTCCAAGCAAAATTGTAGTGCCTGCAAGCAATTTCGGCAAGGCAAAAACCGTGGTGCAGAGCATTGCAATTGTTTTTGTGCTGCTGGAGATTCCTTTTGCATGGTGGGCGATGCTGCTGGCAGTGCTCCTGACGCTTGTTTCAGGCTTTGAATACCTTTTCAGGATAAGGAGAATGACAGGCAACAGGATAGTAAACCTCCCAAACCTGATAACAATGGCAAGGTTTCTGCTGGTTATCCCGTTCGTTTATTATTTCCTGAAAGCAGAGCTGCACATCTCGCTTCTTATCTTTGCAGTAATAGCCCTAAGCGACAAGCTTGACGGCATTTCGGCAAGGCTGATGAATCAGAAGACAGAGCTTGGCTCTGGGCTGGACTCTTTTACCGACTGGACGTTGATAATAACCACATTTGTTCTTTTGGTTATGAAAAACTACATTGATGTTTTGTGGGTTGCTGCGCTTGTCGCGCCTTCGCTTATAAGCGGCATATTGAAGATGATTTATGCAAAAAAGCTCAGGGTGGTGCCTGTAACCTTCATAGCAAGGCTGAGTGTAGGCCTGACTTATGTGGCAATAATTGCAATATGGATTGATTTCAAGTATAAATTTTATCTGCTGGCTGCAACTTTAGTTTTTGTGTACATGGCAATGATAGGATATGTGATTAAGGCTCTGGAAATTCCTGAAACTGCAAAAAAGAAGCCAGTCAACTAAGGCAATTTTTTTATTCTTAATGAAGAAACCATTAAAATTCCCAGCACAAGGTATACATAAGGATAGAATTTTATCGGCGTGCCGAGGAAATAAGCCAATGGTATTATAATGCCGTTCAATGTTATCGGCATGCCCCGGAAAGAGCCTTTAAAGTCCATTATGTTGTATCTTGCAAGCCTCAGAATGCCGCAGAAGATGAATATTGTGAACGCTATCACCCCAAACATGATTTGCGGCTGGCTTATTTTTGAGGAAAACTGCATCAGGCTGAAGCCGAATATTGCAGGCGCAACGCCAAAAGAAACCGTGTCAGCAAGGCTGTCAAGCTCTTTGCCGAATACGCTCTGCTGCTGCATTGTCTTTGCAATTTTCCCGTCAAGATAGTCAAATACAACAGCTATAATAAGGGTGTAGGCAGCATAATCAAAATTATTGTTGATTGAGAACACTATGCTTACAATCCCAAGCGCGGCATTCAGCAGCGTAAACAGGTCTGCGAACTTCAAAAGCTTTGAAATCCTGAACTCATCAAGCTCTGTCTTTCTCCTTGCAAGCCTGAACTCCGACTTTACAAGGGCGTAAATGCCTGATGCAATTGTAAGCGCCAGCGCGGCGTACATCAAATACCAGTCTATCTGGAATGTAATCATTGTATGGAGCAGCGTCATTAGCTGGAAAAAGTAGCTTATCTTGCCGAGTACTGTCGGCTTGAACTCCTTCCTCAAGCCCTTGTAAAGTAGTATAATGCCGCCGATTATTGTCAGCATGTCCCTTCCAAGTATCACAAGAGCAGCCCAAAAAGGAATTATCCCTTTGAAAGCCAATGCCATGGCTGTCAGGTTTACAAGAATCTTGTCGGCAAAAACGTCAATTATGGAGCGCATCTGCGACGGGTATCTTCTCGCTGTGAAAGTTTCAAAGAATCCAACCAGCGCAGTCAGTATGAAGATAAACAGGGCTATGTTCCTCCTGTCCAGGGCAAGGGACACCGCTACAATGAAAGCAAGCACCCACCTGAGCCATGTAAGTGCAAAGAAAATTTTTTCTCTCCTGATCTTTAATCTCATTTGTTGCTGTAACCCATATATTTTTTAATTTTTTATATCGGCAATTATGGTCAAGCCTGCTTTCATGCGCTGGCCTATTTTGGCTTTCAAGCCCACCACTTTCGGAATCACAATTGTCGTCTGGCTTGACAGCGCTATCATTCCTATTTTACCGCCTTTATTAACTTTTTCTTTTTTCTTAACGTAGCACTTTATCCTTCTTGCAAGAAACCCCGCAATCTGGATGACTTTTATCCTGAGAGTCTTGTTTTGGATTATGATTTCATTTTTCTCATTCCGAAGGCTTTTTTCCAGGTCATAAGCCTTAAAGAAGCTGCCTTTTGTGTGCTTTATTGACTTTACCGTGCCTGCTATCGGAGCCCTGTTTATGTGAACATCAAAAGGCGACATAAAAATTGAGATGACATAGCATTCCCCGGCAACATCATTTGTCAGTGTTTTTATCTTCCCAAGCAAGCCCTTTTTTATTTTGACCTCATTTTTTGAAGTGTCTATGATGCTTATGATTTTCCCGTCTGCCGGCGCGACAATGTTGTTTCCTCCAGGAATCAGCCTTTTCGGGTCCCTGTAGAAGTAAAATAGAAACAGAATTAGCGCAGAAATTACAATTGAAAAGGCTAAAATTACCCACCCCATAAAAATCACAATCTGGTTTGATTATTTAAATGTTTTCAAAGCCTTGTTGTTCCAGATCAGGATTGCCAATGCAATCAAAGCAAGAGTGATGCCCGTTATGACATGCTTCAAATGGGTTTGCTCGCTTAAGCCTATTCTTGCATGAAATACATGCGGCAAAAAAGCAAGGAAAAATCCGATAAAAAGCAATGTCGTGCCTGAAACATCAAGAAATTCTTTCGCTTTCATAAAAAAATAAAAAAGAGCCTTATGCAGACTCTTTTACTCCGTAATGCACGCCAAGAGAAACTGCGCCTATTGCTATGTGCAGCCCGCTGATTGCCGTGTTTATGGCAAATATGCTTGCCAGCAATCCGCTTGCCCCCGGCACGAATCCAAGCACCCCTACAACAGCCGAGATGTATCCAAGCCACATGTTTGTCGGCTTGCCGCTTCCCTTATATGCAAACCAAACTATAGCTGCCCCTCCAACAAGGTGCAGAATGTTCTGTGCAGTGTTGACTCCGAACAGTGCTGAGTCGGGGCTGCCAACCAGCGGATTCGGGACAAATCCCAAAATCCCAACAAGCACCAAGACTGCTCCAATCACCATTGCATATGTTTTTTGTACGTCTGCGATATAGACCACCTCCTTAATGGTTTATACATTCTTTTTATCGTGTGTATTTAAGCTTTTCGTCGAATTGTATAATGCAAAATATATATCCAAAACATTTTTAAGAGTATAAACATTCCATAATGCTATGAAATACGCCATTTTAGACTGCTACACAGACGAGCCTGCAGGCTTGGGAGTTCCTCCTTACCTTGGCACTTATCCAAGGTACATAGCAGGCTTTCTTAATGAGGATGTTAATTACTTGACTATTGATGATTTAAGGCTGTGGAAGAAGCATAATGGGATTATTAGAGAAACTAAAACATCACAAAAAACAGATATAACTACATATAATTTAACAATAAATTACAAAAATATTCAAAAAATATTGGAAGAAACTGATACTTTGATTGTTGTGCTTGGAGTTCATGTTCCCGGGAAATATCTTTCTGCTGTGCCCGGCACTTTGCACGAGATAATCCCAATGATTAAGGAGCTGAATTGCAGGAAAATACTGACAGGGCCTGCTGTTTTTGGCACGCAGCTTTTTGGAGGTAGGTTCTTTGAGAAGGCTGATTTATCGGTTTTTGACAAGGTTTCTTATGAGATGTTCAACTTCAAGTACTCTGATGTTAAAGATTATTCAATCAAAGGAGCGCAAATAATCAAGCAAATACCTAACATTAGAATGATAGAAATAGAGACAGGGCATGGCTGTGATATTGGCAAATGCTCGTTCTGCACAGAGCCGATAAAGAATAAGGTTGAATTTCGGGAGAAAGAAGATGTATTGAATGAGGTTATTGAGTTTTATAAGCTGGGTGCAAGATACTTTAGGCTTGGAAAGCAAACCTGCTTCTATACTTTGCCTTATGCTGCTGAATTGTTGAAAGATATTAATTCCAATTGCCCTGAAATAAAGGTTTTGCACATTGACAATGTCAATCCTGTCAAGGTTGTTATGGACAAGCAGAATGATTTTGCAATAACAAAAGCAATTGTGAAATATTGTAGCAGCGGTAATATTGCTGCCTTTGGAGTTGAATCTTTTGATTTGGAGGTTGTGAAGGCAAACACGCTGAATACTCCTCCTTCTATTGCCTATGAGGCTATAAAAATACTGAATAAATATGGAAGTGAGGGGGGGAATGACGGAATGCCCAAGTTTTTGCCCGGAGTCAATATAATATTTGGCTTGCGAAATGAAAGCAAAAAAACACATGAGGAAAACATGAAATGGCTGACTAGGATTTATGAGGAAGGATTGATGCTTCGCAGGATTAACATAAGGCAGGTTGCAATCTTTGAAGGCACTTCTCTCTTTAATGAAGGCAGGGACAAATTTCTTCGAAAGAACAAGAAAATGTACTGGAAATGGCGCAATGACATAAGGCAGAAGATTGACTGGCCAATGCTGCAAAGAGTAATTCCAAACGGGACAATCTTGACAAACTGCTATGCAGAGATTTATGACGGCAAAACCACTTTCTGCAGGCAGTTCGGAACATATCCGATAATAGTCGGAGTGAAAGGAAGATTGCCATTAAAACAATTTTATGATTTAGAAGTTACGGGGCAGATGTTAAGGAGTGTTACTGGGAAGGTTGTTAAGAAGGTGGAAGTTGAGAGGGAAGTGGAAGTTTGATTTATTAAACAATCTATAAACTAAGTTGTTCTAATACTTCTTTTCCCTTTTTGGTAAGCTCATAATATTTGTAGTAATGATCTTTTGGATTTTTGCATTTAGCTAATCCTTTTTTGAGCAATTCAGGCAGAGTATTTGAAACGTTGGATATGCTAATTTTGCACTCCTTTGCTATTTCTTTTGGAATTTTTGGCTCTTTTAAGGCTACCATTACTGATTTTCTCCTTTTGCCTCTTAAAATAAAGCTGATTAATGAAAAATTCTTCTTCATATACCCTATTGACTTACCAATATTTAATTCATTAGCCATTAACGGATTACTAGCGACTTACCAAAAAGTTTATAATTAATACAGGAAAATGGTATTATGTGCCTACATTAAACTGGATTGGAAAAGAAGCAGTTGTAAACCACGATAAAGAAGTACCTTTTAGGCTCTTAAAGAAAGTCAAAGCTCATTCTGTTGGTGAGAACTCTCAAAATCTTATAATTCATGGGGATAATCTTGAAGCCTTGAAAGCTTTAATGCCTTACTATCAAGGGAAGATAAAATGTATTTATATAGATCCACCCTATAACACTGGAAACGAAAGCTGGGTTTATAATGACAAAGTTAATTCTCCAAAAATAAAAAAATGGTTAGGTAAGGTAGTGGGTGGTGAATCTGAAGATTTATGCAGACATGATAAATGGCTTTGCATGATGTATCCGAGATTAAAACTTCTCAGAGATTTATTAAGTGAAGATGGATTAATATTCATCAGTCTTGATGAACATGAGTATCATCATTTAATTTGTTTATTGAATGAAATTTTTGGAGAAGAAAATTTTATTGGAACTTTTATTTGGAAATCTAAAGTTGGTGGAGGGAACGATAACAAATATCTTGTTCCAGAACATGAATATATAACCTTATTCTCAAAAACAATTAAGACTATTGATTATTTAACTGCTCCACCTGATGAAGAATACAAAAAAGTATTTCGTTTAAAAGATGAATATTTTGAAGAAAGAGGGTATTATTACATAGATAATCTTCATAAAACCGGATTAGATACTAACCGACCTAACCTTAAATATTCTATTGAGTGCCCAGATGGTTCAAAACTATTTCCGCCTACAATTTGGAGGTTATCTAAAGAAGAATTTGAAAAAAGGAAAAAGAATGGAGAAATAGTAT
>Ga0209541_10001667_pt1 | contig 43564 bp, 43 predicted proteins | sample RifCSPlowO2_01_FD_184027 | JGI IMG/M metagenome (GOLD analysis project Ga0209541, IMG submission 184027) | Groundwater microbial communities from Rifle, Colorado - Rifle CSP2_plank lowO2_0.1 (SPAdes) (version 2) | ecosystem: Environmental > Aquatic > Deep subsurface > Groundwater | place...
AGTAACATATGTAGATACCCCGGTAGTCCACGCCCTAAACGATCTTCTCTAGCTTTACGGAGTATCGACCCTCTGTGAGGCGTAGCTAACGCGTTAAGAGAAGCGCCTGGGGAGTACGGCCGCAAGGCTAAAACTCAAAGGAATAGACGGGGACTCGCACAAGCAGTGGATCATGTGGTTTAATTCGACTATAAACGAAGAACCTCACCAAGGTTAGAAATCTAAACGAATCTCAGAAGAAATTTTGAGAGCTTCACAAGAGCGTTTGGACAGGTGATGCATGGCTGTCGTCAGTTCGTGGTTTGAATTGTTCCCTTAAGTGGGGTAACGAACGCAACCCTTGTCGTGTGTTATAAGTGTCACACGAGACTATCCGCCTCTGGCGGAAGGAAGCGAGGATGACGCCAAGTCAGCATGTCCCTCTGATACCTTGGGCTACACACATGATACAATGGCCATTACAAACGGGCGCAAAGGCGAAAGCCGGAGCAAATCTGAAAAAAGTGGCCCCAGTTCGGATAGAGGTCTGCAACTCGACCTCTTGAAGCCGGAATTGCTAGTAATCGCAGGTCAGCTATACTGCGGTGAATACGTTCTCGAGTCTTGTACTCACTGCCCGTCAAGCCAAGGGAGCCAGGAGTACCCGAAGCCTGCCGCAAGGCGGACTAAGGTAAGCTTGGTGACAAGGGTTAAGTCGTAACAAGGCACGGGTAGCGGAAGCTGCTCGTGGAATTATTCAAGTGAACAGCCTAACTTCTTCTTCAAACAAGATTTTAGGAATCGGCGATTCCCGTAAAATCGTGCTTTGCACGATCACGGGATAATGAGTGTTGGTCTCGGAGCTTTGACTTGAGACTCGTTTGTCCTACAACGTGAAGTGGGACCGGAACAAGAGAAAGCATGCCCCGCGAAGCTCGTAAGAGCGGAGCGGGGGATAAGGGAATTTCTACAAAACACCCCACTACGCTAAAGCTACGCGGGGCAAGCGAAACTAACCTCAACTGCAGAGGCGGGGTTCTTTGTGCTAGGAGGCCTGCAACATTTTGAGATTTGTAACGTCTATGATATAATACAAGTAATAAGACTTATGAAAACAATTGATTGGACAAAAATCGTAAGTAAATACAAGGGATTGTGGGTTGGTTTTAAAAATGACAATCAGACAGTTGTAGCTACTGGGAAAACTCCTACAGAAGTTATCAAAAAAGCGAAACAGAAGGGCTATGATCAACCTATTCTATTTCGCGTACCAACACGATTAGTTGCTTTTGTAGGAATAATTGATGAAGTTTCCATACGCTAGGTTTGGTGTAGTTGGCAAGGAGATCCTCAAAAGACCTGTAGTTCCAGTTACACTCAAGAATGACGGGAAAAAAGTTAAGTATTACGCTCTCATAGATTCAGGCGCTGATTTGCCTATATTCGACGCTAGTCTCTGTGATTTGCTTGGGATTAATTTAATGTCAGGAGACCCTATTGTTTTTGGAGGAGCGGAATCATCGCGCGGATCATTAGCATATGTACATAACATCACTCTAGAAATTGGATCTAAAATAATTAAAACTAAAATAGCCTTCGCCACTAATCTTGCAGATTTCGGACACGGCCTGCTGGGACAAAGCGGCTTCTTTGATAAGTTCGTGGTTAAGTTTAACTACTCAAAAGGAGAAATAGAAATTAAGTGAGTTAGTACTAACCGATTGCCAAAGCGGAGTTCTTTGTGTCCGAATTAAGAAACGATCGTTTGTCTTTTCGGACAGAGTTTTTTGATACCGTGATACTTGTGGGCACGGTTTCTTGATGCTTGTGCGCGTGCCAGGCTTCGAACCTGGGACCCCGGAAGCAAATCGCATTGCGATTGCTACGGGGCATGCCTTTACGAGTACCGCGCCCCGTACCAATGTGCAGTTACTTTAATATACCGCCCGTCGTGCGCGCACTAGGGTTCGAACCTAGGACCTTTCGAGTATCAGTCGAATGCTCTACCAACTGAGCTATGCGCGCACGACGGGAACTATATTTTCAAAATAACTATAACTTACCCTTCGCGTAGTTTAGCACATTGGTTCTGGGGTCAGTCGAATGCTCTACCAACTGAGCTACACGCGCTCGGCTCTTCCAAGCTAGCAAAAATTTTGCTATAATTCAACTATGAAACAACTTGATCCAAAGGTAGTCTGGCTATTCTTTATTAGTTATATTTTGCGCTGGCTGATCCCCGTTATTTTCATCGGACTTTATCTAGGTGCGAGAGTTCTCATGATTGCTCGGCTTGGCATCAGGCCAGGTATAGCAGGTATATATGAGGATCAGATGGGTGGCATGCCAGAGAGTTGGTTCTTTTGGGTTGGTCTCGTTGCTTTCTTTGTTTTATGTTTTCTCTGGGCCAAACTTACTTACAAGTATTATCGCTACGAACTTACAGAGGACGGATTCCGCAAGGAGTCAGGCGTGATCTACAAGCGTTACGTTACTATCCCCTACGATCGCATTCAGAATGTTGATATTTATCGCGGGATACTTGCGCGTTTGTTGGGACTTTCTGATTTGCAAATTCAAACAGCCGGAGCAAGTGCCGTGATGGCTGGGCGAGGAGTATATGGGGCTGGGGCCGAAGGGCGCCTACCCGGACTCTCTAGGGAGATCGCTGAACAGTTGCGGGATGAGTTAGTTAAGCGCTCGCGCAGTTCTCGTTCGCAAGGGCTCTAAATACAACTTAAGTTGGCGAAACTTGGGAGTGTGGACTAATTAAGTGCAGGACACTCGCTTTTCACTTATAATAATTAGTACAAAGGGGGATTGCGTCCTGCTTTTGTAATGTACATGCGAGATATAATTTTTGATAAAAAGAGAAACGTTGTCCGGCTCAATCGCGAGGAGTCGGTTGAGAAGATAACGCGTTTGATGAAGCGTCTGGGCGCTCCGGCCACAAGCGTACTCTCGATTTTCCTAGTAGCCGTTCTCGTGCTCGGTTACCAGTCGTTCGTGGCCAAGGCGGACGTGGCTTATTTCTATCCCAGCACATGCCTGGGTGATTGGCAGAATTCAGAATTTGCGGCCGGTGGTCGCGACACAGGGGAGGACGCCGGTTCAGATGAATTTGACGATGAGAACTCCGCTGTCCTTACTCAATCTTCTGGCCGCATATACTGTGGGCAGTTCCAAGGTTCGCTTCCCGACAAAGCCATTCCCACTGACATTAGGGTAGGGGTTGCCTTCACCTACAAAGAGCGAATCGTTGAGGTTGAAGTTAATGCGGAAGCTGTGACAGAAGAGGGTGAACTTGATCCCGAGTTCACTGCAACGAGCACTGCCTCAAGTACGGCGGAAATTATTCCTGAAGTTAGCCCAGAAGTTACTGCTGAAATAGAGCCGGAAGTATTAGGCGAAACAGTTGAGGTTGAAACTGAAACAGAAACAGAAACAGTGGTAGATACAGAAATAGACGTAGAGACGGAAAGTGAACTTGTAGAGCCAGAAGTTATTCCGGAACCAGAAGTTGTGCCGTCCCCCGAGTCGGAACCCACAACTTGGCTGTTCTTGGGAGCTAACATAGCTTATGCACAAGAAGAAGTGGTGGAGACCGTGACAGAAGAACTCATTGTTGACGAGGTTCCCGTGACCACAAGTACTCTAGAAGTAGCTACAGAGATCCCTGAAGAAATTAAAGAAAACACAGAAATTATTGAAATCGTAGAGGCTGTGGATCCTGTAGAAAAGGCCACTACTACAGAAGAGGTAGAAGTAGTTTTGGTAGAAGAAGAAACGAAGGATGTGTTGCCTGAAGTTTTAGGTGAGGCCACCACTACACCTACCATCCCCACCGCAACAACTACTCTTGCGACAACAACAGAAGAAATTGTTGTGACAGGAGAGATTGCGGTAAGTGAGGGTCCGCATGATATAGTCGAGATACTCTATACGCTCGATGGTGAGAACTGGGTGTCCATAGGCTTACTTAATTCAAGTGACACAAGCGACGCAATATTACAAATCCCCATAGTAGACGTGTCAGACCTGTCGCGCATGCAGATAAGCGTGCAGGCTGTGGGCGCGACGGACGAGATGCCCGATGTATACATAGATTCTATCTGGGCTGAGGTTACTTTTGAAGAGAAAGAGAAAGAACAGAAGATACACCAGCCACCTGTGCGTCTTGCATACGCGTCCACCGGATTCTGGCCACTACCGGTGTACGAGAGCGAGAACGAAATGTTTACGCCAAACACCGAGGACCAAGTCCGGTGCGTAGTCGAACCCTTCTCCCAAGAGAGCGCGGGCGGGGAAATCTTAACGTACAGATTGAAGCTTCATACGCAGGAGATGTTTAGACCTTTCAGAGTTACGCTTGGTGATCTGCCTACGGGGACAGGGGGAATTTCTCTAGACTACGATGAGCTCTCCATGGCGCGTGAACTTAAGCTTATGGTTGACGTGAGTGGCGAGGCCACTCCTGGTTCATTTGGCTCCGTCATTTTGTACGAAGAGATATACGAAGATGGGATGGTGAACCGTAACATTTGCCAGTTCAATCTTATTGTCAAAGAGAGGTGACATTCTTAAACGCACAAGCTGGCCGAAGTACGTTAGGTTCAGTCCTGATCGTCTTACTTGTTGTCATCTGGTTTTACAGTGCCTGGCAAGGCACTTCGGCTGTCCAGATTACTACATATCTAGTCCCGGCGACGGCTGACAGCACTGATGACACTACTGAATTGCTAAGTGAGGCCGAAACACAAGATACAGCAGTTAATCCTGATACACTATCAGCCGTAGCCGCCGGCGATGGAGTTACTACTGTAGATAAAGGCAAGATAATGTATTTGACTTCGTTCGCTTCAACCACGGTCCCAAGAATACCAGTCAATGCGAATATTGTTTCGGCCACACTCGAGGTGCGTTTTGGGGGAGAGAATGGTTACGCTCCAGCCACGGGCAAAATTCGTTATAACAACGGCGCCGGTCTCACCAACACCACGATCACACCATATGATATATCAGGTTTTGAGGCGACCACTACCAACCTAGTTACTTTGGGCGTAGATACGGCAGATGAACTACGAAATCTCGATATCGAATTCACTAGCTCTGATACCGGCGGCGCCGATGCCGTCCACTTCGATTACGTACGTCTCAATGTTGTCTACGAGGTGCCGACACTGGAGCAATCCGCCTTCCGCTTCTTTGAACCTAACAATGGCTTAGGAGTCGGTGATAATCCCTTAGCTGGCAATAACGCCACGACAACCATTCCCACGGCTCAAGGTCAATTTCGTTTGCGAGCGCTTTTGCATGTTGGTACAGCCACTAGCACTGTGGGAACCCAGGACTACGTTCTCCAGTACGCTCAAATGTCTGGAACCTGTGACAGTTCGTATAGCGGTGAGACCTACGCGGATGTCACGGACACGACGGATATTGCTTTTTACGACAATGCAGGGCCAACGAGTGGCCAAACTCTCACTTCCACCACCACCGATCCTACGCATAGCAGTGACAATAAAGTAAGCCAAATGTATACCGAATCAAATTATGCCACCACCACAGCCCAGATTGCTCCCGGCAAAGATGGGCTGTGGGACTTCTCTCTCGTAGCAAGCTCCTCCGCTCCTGCGGGTACTACTTATTGCCTCCGACTTCTTGGAGCAAATGGCGATCAAAGAACCTGGACACTAGTCGGCGGCGATGCGGTCAACTCCTCCTGGGCAGATTCGACTTATGAGCAAGTCGCATCGCTTGCTGTCCATAACAGCCTACTTTACGCAGGACTAGGTGTTGGCGCGAACGATGACGAAGTCTGGGAATGGACAAGTGCCAACGACTGGACACTAGTCGGCGGCGATGCGGTGAACTCCTCCTGGAGCGGAAATAAAATTGTCAGCTCTCTCGTCTCCCATGGCGGTAAGCTCTATGCTGGACTTGAGTCTTCCAGTGCTCTCGGCACAGGCGAAGTCTGGGAATGGACAAGTGCCAATGACTGGACCCTAGTAGGCGGCGATGCGGTCAACTCCTCCTGGGCAGATTCGACTTATGAAGCTGTCCTAGATCTTGCTGTCCATAACAGCCTACTTTACGCAGGACTAGGTACTGGCACTGGCGATGCCGAAGTCTGGGAATGGACAAGTGCCAACGACTGGACCCTAGTCGGCGGCGATGCGGTGAACTCCTCCTGGGCAGATGCGACTTATGAATATGTTACAGCTCTCACTCCATATAACTCTAAGCTTTATGCAGGTTTGGGCCTTACTGCTGGCGATGCCGAAGTCTGGGAATGGACAAGTGCCAATGACTGGACCCTAGTAGGCGGCGATGCGGTCAACTCCTCCTGGGCAGATTCGACTTATGAATATGTCGAAGCACTCTTCGTCTTCAACTCCAAACTTTATGCAAGTTTAGGTAATGGTTCTGGTGATGGTGAGGTTTGGGAATACAACGGTACAAGTTGGACGAAGATTGGTGGGGATGGAGTAAACTCTTCGTGGAATAATAACAGTGGCAGTGTTTCAAGCCTCTCTTCAAACAATGGTAGACTTTATGCTGGTGTTACAAATTCAAGCGAAGGAGAAGTTTGGGAATATGACAGTATGCGGTGGAGGCTAGTCGGTGGTAACTCGGCGGGTTCCTCATGGGGAGCGGAGAAGTCAGGTGTTACCTCTCTCGTGTCCTTCAACTCCGAACTCTACGGTGGCCTTCGTGGTACCGCCGGCAACGCTGAAGTTAGTAAACTAGATTACAGCGCTACTTCCACGGCCACTTCGTCGAATACCAAGATTGCCGTAGTTACAACGTACCAAGCTCCCACCATAAGTCAGGCCTACAACATGGTCTTCGATTACCAAGGGGTGGCTTCCAGCACGGCCACACTTACCATAACTGATGTGGTGGGCGGAATCATTCGTTCTAGGCAGGGCCTGCGTATCCCAATCGTTACTTCGAGCGTGAATATGCTCTGGGACACTACTGATACTCAAGCAATTTTCGGCGGCACAGCATCTGGAACTGAAGTCACGAATTCTGTTGTGTCATATGAAGGCGGGGGATCAGTGCTCGTAGTTCCAGTGGCTGATGATTTTGACGCGGGCGATACGCTTACTATATCCGGCTTGTCATTTACGAGTTTCAACACAGCCACCAGTTCCACCCCCGCCGCACTAGGAATTTTTGCCGACGGAGCTACTGATATAACTATGAATGCCACAACAACGGGCACTGTAGCGATTCGCGGCACGCTTGTTCTTGCTGATCACGGCTCGAGTCAAGTGTCTGATCAATGGGACACACTTACTCCAACCACCACAACCCACTACAGATTCAAGTTTACAGGGGCAGGTGAAGAAATTCTCGTGGCCAGTACTACATTCAATCTCTCGTCAATCACTGGTGTTTCTACGGCCGACATTACTTCTGCTAAATTGTATGTTGACCTTAATTCAAATGGCGTCAAAGATAGCGCCGATGCCATAGCCACTAGCACCAAGGACGCCCAATTGCGGCCAAATGCCGCTGGCACATTTGCCCAGTTTACTGTAAGCGGGTGTGCTGCTAACTGGGATTGTGTAGATGAAGATACGAGTGACGAGAGTTCAACGCGGGTTTATTTACTCGAAGCCGCATCGGAGGCAAATGCCACCGATAGCTATAACCTACCCAATCCGACAGGCCGCACAGAGGTGATTACTAATGTCAAAGTCACAGTTCGGGCATCTCAAAATAATGTAACGGGGGGCATACGGCCACTGGTAGTAATTGGCGGAGCAGTCTACAAAGCCACAGCTACAAGCACACCCACCGCAAGTTACACTAACTTTTCGTACGATTGGGCCACAGATCCATCGGATGCAAGTGCCTGGACCTGGTCGGATATCAATTCACTAGAGGCAGGTGCCTACTCTTCCTTACCACTTGACGCCGCTCCGTCTGGTGCCATGAACATTACTCAAGTTTGGGTAGAGGTTGCGTATGAGATCCCAGACGGCAAAGTCGATATTTCTGGTACAAGTGGTAGCATTGCTTTTGCCACCTCAACTCCGTACAGAGTTGGTGGAGCCAAAAATTATTTAATGTATTTCACCGCGGCTAATTTGGCCTCTGGAGATACGATTACAATTTCTTTACCTGCCACAAACTCCACTACAACCGGCACAACTTCACTTGAAGTTATTACTCCCAGCGGTTCAGCCACCAATATCACCCACACATTCGAAGCATCCGGAAACACTGCCCCCGCCATTTCTCCGGTGACATTCAATGGTGGCAACCCGATCAACTTAAACGAGGGTACCTACAAATGGGCCACATCAAGCTTCTTAATTACTGATGCGGAGTATTGCACAAGCATTACATCAGTGACAGCCAAGGCGTACGTTGCTTCTTCATCAAACAACGGCACGCTCTGTTCGGAGAATGATCTGAACTGTTATATAGGCGTTGGTTCCAGTACAGTACCAGCTATGTGTGTGGCTACGACTACCGGCAACTCTTGCGGAGCATCTGATACAACTGTCGAATATGATTGCGGTTTCAAGTTTTGGTACATAGCAAGGCCCACAGATACAGGCGACTGGGCTACAAGCATTTGGTCAGTCTCGGCCACTGTGACTGACGATGGGGCCCTTACGGGTACGGCTACTAACACAAGCCAGTTAGTCGATGTCAATTCTCTATCAGCGCTGTCGCTCTCTCCTGCGTCACTAAACTATGGCAACATTTCTCCGGGCAATGATTCGGGTCTGACCAATTCAACCACCACGATTACAAATACCGGCAATACGGCCATGGACCCGAGGATCTCCGGTACAGACATGAACTCGGCCTCTGATTCTATTCTTGTTGGCCAGCAGGAGTATGCTTCTAATCCCTTTCTTTGGAGTACTGGTACGGACCTTACGACTTCAGCCACGGCACTTGATTTAACCCTTCCGGCCCCCACGGCCACAACTAGCGCCATTACAGACGACATCTCTTGGGGCTTAGGCGTGCCGTCAGGCAAGAAATCCGGGTCGTATTCTGGCAGTAATACGATAGATGCCGGTAGCGCCATTTAATCATATATCTAGATTGGGAAGAGCTGTGGATAATTATCGGGTCTATATAAGAGAGTGTGTGTTAAACTAAGATCAAGTTAATCTATAAAAATGCAAACAACCCAAATCGAACGTTCGCAACTCGGTGCTCTAATAGTGGCCTTGGCGGGTATTTTTGCCTTCGTTACTATCGTTATTGCGGACACCACCACTACGGCCGTAGTTGTGGGTAATGCAACCCCTATTATCTCGGTCTCTTTCAATGGCGGGAACGCGATCACTCTCAACGAGGCTTCATATTCTTATGCGAGTGCTACCGTAACTGTGACAGACACCAACGGTTGTGCCACTATCAACTATGTATCAGCCACTGCATTTCTGGCTTCGACCTCTGGGGTCACCAAGCTCAATACTAGTACAAACTGTACGGCAGATGATAACAATTGCTATCCTACTGCCTCGACCACAGCGGATATCGCAGCCGTCTCTGACACTGTATGCATGGCCACGACCACGGGCAACCAATGCACGGGAGGTGTTGACACGTCTGTTCAGTACGATTGCGGTTTCAAATTCTGGTACATTGCGGAGGCTACGGATTCTGGCGCGCCCACTTGGGCCTCGAGTATGTGGATATTGGCCGCAACTACATCGGATGGTGTTGCTACCTCGACGGCTTCCAATACCGGACAAACTGTGGAGATTAACGCTCTGGCTGCTCTAAACCTGACGAGCTCGCTGTCTTACAATACTGTCACTGCAGGAGGAAACTCGGGTTCGACTAATGCAACAACTACAGCTACGACGACAGGCAATATCGCCATAGATGGCCAGATCTACGGCAATGCCAGTTACATGGAATCTGGTCCTAATCAGATCCACATATCTAGACAGAAGTATAACGCTACACCGTTTGTGTACAGCTCTGCCGGTACCCGCCTAACTTCTAGTACCACACCAACCCTCGAGTTTACAACTAGCGAACCGACCGCAACCACGAGCGATCCGGCCCAGACAGTCTCTTGGGGCACGGAGATCGATACGGGTCAGGCCAATGGAACTTATACAGGTTCAAGTACTGTAGCCGCCGCAGCTGATTAAAAAAGTGTTACACTAGATCGCGATGAGACGCCTATACAGCTTGGCAGTACTGTCATGGCTAGTATTAGCGCCAGCGATCACGCAGGCGGGCTTCGGTGTGTCGCCAGCTAGAATTATTGAGGACAGGCTTATAAAGGGTTCTATCTTCGAGCGTGTGGTGTATTTCGTCCAGGGGACGCCGGATCACGATCTTCCCATCAAAATCGAAATCGATGACACAAATATCAAAGGTTGGATAACTACCATCCCGAGCGGCACAGTTGTCATTCCCAAGGGCACACAACAATTCCCTGTCACAATCAGAGTAGCAGTGCCAGCTGACGCAGAGTTGGGCATCTACAAGGGTCATGTCAGAGCTTCGTCTGTTCCGGGTGATAGTACCGTTGAGGATGGCTCAAGCGGCGTAAGTATAGTGGCCGGGGCCGTGGTAAATCTTGAGTTCACTGTTGGTAAGGGCGTTTACTACGAGTATGCTATCCGCAACATTGACCTAAAAAACATTCTCGAGACAGAGGATCCGACTGCGGATGTGAGCATAGAGAATAAGGGCAATGTGCCGGCCGGTCCGGTGGAGGCTTCTTTCGAGCTGTTTAATAAATATGGCGATGTACGGCTCGCCTATGTGCAGAGTGTAAAATTAGACCCAGTGGAGCCATTTCAGGTGGTCAATAAGAGTATAGAGTTCCCGATGTCTATTGGTCTTTCTCCCGGGGAATATTGGGGTCTGGTCAAACTCTACAATGACGATGGCGGAGTTGTGCGCGAGTTCAAGGGAGTTTTCAACGTTAACGAGGCCACCTTCTTTGATAAATATGGCAACTTTATACTGTGGGGGGTGGTCGCCCTTGTAGCTCTCGTACTCCTGCGTATCGTATGGAAAAGATTCGTTCGCCGCTCGCCGCGCTAACGGCGCTGCTTATTGTAGGTACACTAACCACGAACCTAATGGCGGACAGTTCCGTGGTCACCGTAACGGTCATCACGCCCGAGTGTAATGACACACTCGATAACGATTCTGATACTTTCGTAGACTATCCGGCAGACCCAGGTTGTGTGGATTCGCTAGACAATAATGAGACCGATCCGAGCGTCGCGGTAGCTTGTAACGACGGAACGGACAACGATAGTGATGGCAAGACGGATTACCCCGCAGACCTTGGGTGTGATTCTGCAAGTGACACAGAAGAATCTGGCGAGATTACGGCAGGTGGCGGTGGGCCCATTAGCGGTGGCGCACCGCCTGTGATGGTGGGAGGGGCTAGGGTCACTTTCCAGGGCGTTGCTTTCCCGGGAGCTACGGTTACCTTACTGGCCGATGGCAAATTTCTTGGAAGCGCCCTCGTGGGCGGGGCTCTCCGCTTTACGATAGAATCTGAAGAAATTACTCCAGGGGTCTACACTTTCAGTCTCTACGGTAAGGATGGAAAGGGTAATGCGACAAGGACACTTACGTACACTTTGAGGGTCATGCGAGGTTCCATAACCCAGATCAGCGGTATTGACCTTTCTCTATTTTATTCTGGAGTGACGGCGAAGGTCTGCCCGGTGATGGCAGATATGAATGACGACTGCAAAGTGAACCTTTTTGACTTCTCTATAGCCGCCTTTTGGTGGGAGAGAAGTCTTAGCATAGAATTTACGGAAGTTGAGTCAAATAAATTAAGCGGAGACGGTCAAATAACGCTGGAAGATTTTAGCATAATGGCTTTCTATTGGACAGGTTAAAGAAACTCAAAATGCAAAACTCAAAACTCAAAACTAAACCTAGAATCTTTAAATTTTTTGTTTTAACTTTTGGCTTTGCGCTTTGCGCTTTGAGTTTTGAGTTTACTTATGCTGCTCGTCTATATTTTGACCCTGCAGTTACCCGTACAGAAGTGGGCAAAGAATATAGGGTCGATCTCTTGTTAGACCCAGAGGGAGCCGATGTGAATGCAATAGAAGCTACCCTTAAATATCCTTCTGATATATTGTCTGTGAAGGGAATATTAACCTCCGACTCTATCATCAATTTGTGGGTAGAGGCACCGGAAGCCAGTGCTGGGGAGATAAAGTTCGCTGGAATAATTCCCGGCGGTTTCTCCGGGATAATTGAGCCAAGCGGCGAGGGGGTTGGCCCCGGCTATGTCGCATCATTTGTTTTCGCACCCATGGTTCCCGACAGTGGGGTTGTAACGTTAGAGGATGTCAAGGTAATCAAAGCTGATGGAACAGGGAGAAAGGTTGAGGTCACTCTTGGTCGGCATGAACTGTATGCAAGCAAGGAAGGAGGAGCCCATGAACCGTATGAATATAAAGACGAGAGTTCTCCCTCCATCTTTACCGCTGAGATTATCACCTCACCCTATGTGCACGATGGGGAGTTCGTCCTCGTCTTTGACACGGTAGACGAGGGGACTGGTGTTGATCACTATGAAGTTAAGGAGGGAGAAGACGGTTCATTTGAGCGCGCTGTGAGTCCGTATCTTTTGAAAGACCAGAGTTTATCCAGTATAATATATGTGCGAGCAATTGACGTGGTGGGGAACGAGCGTACGGTAGAGATTCGGCCTAAAAACAAACGTACACCCTTTTCTGCCATAATCTTTGTCCCCATAATTATAATTGCTCTCTTTGCGATATGGCTAAAACGAAAAAAGCTTTTTTCATAGTCTTTCTTGCTAGCACCTTTCTGTCTCCTGGCTCTACTCAAGCGGAGATTGTTCCTGGAGCTTCCCTTTATTTTGCTCCTTCTGTGGGCACTTATATTGTGGGAGATACGTTTACCGTCTCTCTGTATGTGAACACAGCAAGTCAAGCCGTAAACGCCATAGAAGCGAAGATTACATTCCCCCCGGACAAGCTCCAGGTCGTGTCTCCATCCACTGGTAAATCTGTAATCGGTATTTGGATTGGACAGCCCGAATATTCAAATCAAACGGGGACTGTTCACATTCAGGGTGCCATTCCCAACCCAGGGCTGAATGTTAAAGAGGGACTTGTTTCCACAATCACTTTCCGGGCTAAAAGTGCCGGTCAAGCTTCAATTAAGATTTCTGATTCGTCAAAAGTTTTGTTGAACGACGGACAAGGGACAGATGTCTTGACAGACACAAGTGGAGCAATAATTGATCTTATTTTGCCGCCTCCTCAAGGGCCAGTTACCGTTTCTGCTACCCACCCAGATCAAACTAAATGGTACCCTTCAAATGCGGTAACTATCTCTTGGTTAGACGATGATCGAGTTGATGCTTATAGTTATATTCTCGACGAGAACCCACTTACCGTTCCCGATAACGTTCCGGAAGGGAGTGACGGAGGAGTCTCTTTTGACAACGCGAGCGACGGTCTGCATTACTTCCACATTAAGGCCCGCCGATTTGGAGTATGGGGCGGGGTTACGCACTACATTGTGCGTATCGATAATACACCTCCGGCTGATTTCAAAATCAGCATTGAGCCAGGTTTACAAACTTCTCAAACAAGACCAATTATCGAATTTAACACAACAGACCAAGAGTCGGGCATAAGTTTCTATGAGGTCAAAGTTATTGGCTTATCGGCTTCCCTCGATTCGACCGCGGATCAGCAGCCATTTTTTACAGAGAGCGGGAGTCCTTATGTGCCCACACTTGAACCGGGTAAATATAAAGTTATAGTGAGGGCACATGACGTGGCTGGGAATGTGAGAGATGTAGAAAGCGAGCTTCTGATTTACACTCCGGCATTTGGCTTCTTGGGTCTTATAACTCCGAATCTTCTCTGGTCTATTTTGTTGCTGGCTTGCTTCGTCGGAGTCGGTCTATATTTCTACAGAAGTTCGAGGACGGCTGTGAGCAAAGAGAGTTCTGTCAATATGTAGGAGTGCCGTTGCGCCAAGGCCTGTTATGATCTTAAGCCCAAGGCCAACGAAAGTGATTTCCCATAGGGAAGCTCCGCCGCTCATTCCGTAGAAAGCAAATGGGAAGAAGATTAGACTATCAACAATCTGGGTTGCTAGGTTCGATACGTTAAGGCGTAACCAGAGTTTGCTCTCACCGAATCGCATGAATAGTCTCTCGTAAACATAGAGGTTGCAATGTTGCGCCGCCACAAAGGCCAGCAGACTTGCCACAATGAGTCTTGGTGATAGGAGTGACGGCGACATCGGTGCTCCTTGTATTAGCACTGCAAGTTTGGCAACGAAAATAAAAAAGAGAACTAGAAATAGTGAACTCCAGATCGTAGCGTACGGAACTCTGCGGCCGTATTTGTCAAGCAGGATGTAGAAAGTGAAGGTGATGGCGACGTAGAAGACATTCCCCAAATTAGTTGTGAAGCCAAAAATATTTATGAGAGTCTGACCGAAGGTGGCTATGAGGAGCAAGTTTATCGCAATAGTGGCGCATACAAACCTAATAGGGAACTTGCTTAAAGTTAATATAGCAACGAACTCGACTATGAAAATCGCGACCAGTAATAATTCTGTAGACATTTGTCGTATTTTACCCTACTTTGCATCTATCTACCAGTGACAATGCACACAACAGGGCCAGAGTAAGTCTTGCCCATGGCAAGCGACTTGCCCAGGCCTGCAATACCCAAGACGCCGTTTGGGCTCCCTTCTGCCCCCTCTATCTTTGCCAGTAAGTCCTGTGCGTTTTTAACTTCTTCATTCGAGACCACCCAGCCAGCCCCGTTTTTTTCTTTGATTTTCCTGACTAGCGAGTCGCCACGAAGAGCCACGATATCTACTATTGCATCAGCGCTCGATTCTGTGGCTGGAGTAAAATTAGTGTCGAATTGTTCTGCAATCGGGTGGCACTTGCTAGTTTGTACTATTTCAACTCTAAACTTTTCTGCCAGTGCCTCGGCTGTTGTGCCCGATGATGTAGGCACAAAAACTGCTGCTATATTATCTATCTCTGCCAATTCTGCTATCAAACTCCCATAGCCAACTAAAGCTGTCGGATCATTAGATTGCCGCAAAGCCTTAGCCTCCCCTTTCTTGTTCAGAATGTGCACGCTTTGTTTCGGCTTCTCACATTTAGTTATTTGAATTTTGGGATTGTTTAGGATTTCGTGCTTTAAGATTTCGAATTTCTCGCCGCTTATATTTTCCCCAACAAATATCTGCAAGGACAATTCCCGCTCATTGAATTTACTGTTATATTCATTTATATAGCGAGCCGCGGCGAGTGCTGCATTGCCCGAACTTGATATAGCAAAACGTGTCTCACCACCTTTGGCATACTGCTCGATCATGTAAGGGATTGACCTACCCTTATGCGATCCGTAGGGATGCAAATCCTCCCGTTTAAGATATAGCGGCACAGATAACCCCAGTGCTTTGGCCAGTTTGGGAGCTTCGTCTTGCGGCGTAATCATTCACCAAGTATACTGGTAAAGTACTCTAATTTCTAATTGCTCTAAGTACTCTAAATTAGAAATTAGGTCAATTAGAATAATTAGGTTAATTAACAAACTTTTATGAAAAGTTTGACGTGTCCGGAGTGCAAAAACGAAGTTGATCTTTCTGCCTATGGCGAGCTAACAGTTGGCCAGATAGTTGAGTGCGATCACTGTGGCATTACGCTCGCACTAACAGATGTCTCAAACAACGAACTTCAAGCCGAGATAGCCGACGAAGGCAAGTGAGCGAGCCTCTCAACTACTTGCTCGATCATGGTTCGGAAGCTGTGACTGCCTAGAAAGACTATTACTATTGCAGTTTCCTCACTTAGGGGTTGAACTCCTAAGTTTACGAGTTCTGAGACTAGCTTTTCGTCGTTTGGGATGTATTCTACGTTCGAGTGACCTCTTGCAATTAAGCTTGCTAGGTCACGGCCTTCTATGGGCCTGATGGGACTCGCGGGATCGATTTTTAATTTAGTTAGTTGGGGGATTATTACTGCATCAGCGGCCGAAAATGCATCCGTGTACTTGATTGCTGATTCGTGAGTGCGCCCGCCGATATTTGGCTCATAAACGGCTATCAATCGAGCTTGCCCTGAGCTCGTCGAAGGGTAAATTTTGCGCAGATCGCGCAAGACTGCTCGCGCTTTTTCCGGTGTGGGCGCATGGCAATCAAAGACTGTCACGCGCCCATTCTCAAATCTTTTTTCAAACCGGCGCTTAATTCCCGTAAACGAGGCGATGGCCGAGATGATAGTCTTGGTAGGGATGCCAATCTCTTTGGCCAGTACGAAACAGCCGGTGATGTTCTCGGCTTGGAAGCTGCCTATCATGCTCGATTCTATCGCCGTAGCGTCGTTGCCTTTCACGATTCCAAATCTGATACCATCGCGCGATTCGCCAACTTTCACATACTGATAATCAGCGCTCGAGCGTGTGCCATAAGTTACTACGCGACACTTGGCGTGACCCACAATCTTACGCACGCCAGCGTTATCTACGCAGGCAACTATTAAGCCAGACTCTGGGATGCTTGCCACTAATTTTTCAAATTCTGCAAAATAAGCGTCCTCTGTTGGGTACAGATCAGCGTGATCCCAGGAGACTGATGTGAGTAATAAGTGAGTAGGCGAGTAATACCAAAACTTAGCCTTCTTATCCCATATAGCCGCTTGGTACTCATCCCCCTCGATCACAGACCACTGTGATCGCCCCGAGTCCGCCTCGGCGTTTAACTTCCCACTTGCCATACCGATGGGAATCCCGCCGATCATGTAAGTGGGATTATAATCGGCTTGTTCAAGAATGTGAGCGAGAATTGCGGCGCAAGTTGTTTTGCCCCAAGTGCCTACTGTTACGATTGAATTGGGTTTAACAAAGTATTTCTGGAGTAATTCTGGATATGAGAGTACTGGGATGTCATTCTCGCGGGCATAAACTAGTTCTGGATTAGTTGAGCCAGTGCCGCCCCCGCCGGCCACGATCATGTCTGGTTTACCGACTTTTTCCGGATGCCACCCGGCGTAGAAACTTACCCCAACCTCCTCGAGCGCAGTAGAAACCGGCGGATAGAAGCCCTTGTCTGATCCAGTTACCCGGTAACCTGATTTATGCAGAGCGATCGCTATCGCGCTCATCCCCACCCCGCAGATGCCCACGAAGTGTACCCAAGTCGGTTTGCCAGTTTGATCCATCAAACCATTCTAGCCCAGAAAACTGCAGTTTGTAAGTGTCAGACGATCTTTGGGCCGAGCCCAGATAGACATACTTTTTGTCCTGTTCTTTAGCCCACTCGATAGCCCGTATCATCATACCCAACCCCATGTCCTTAGCCGCCGGGCGGCTAAGTGAATAGAAGGGGTAGGCGTAGTGCATAATATTTTTACTTTCGTAGCAGATCACGTAACCACTGCCAAAATCAAGTAGCGTGTTGAAGTTTGATTTGCTGGGCACGGTCAGAAGTTCTTTGGCCTTGTTGGCACTAAAAGTCTTCTCACCAAATCTGTCGTAGAAGTCTTTGGCCAACTTCGCCATGCCCCACTTGTATTCGAAATCGCCAGATTCTAGATCATGAATCGTGAAGGGTAGTTTTTCTGTCTTTTTTAAAATTCGCTTGTTCTCACTCGAGAGTTCAAATTTACTCAAATCAATCCTAAGTGAGCGTGTCTGGTCCATAACCCCCTTGCCAATACGCGTAAACAAGTACCCCTTATCGTACATACTCTCGATGTTCTTTTCTGAAAAATCCGTATTAGTCTTTTGACCCCAAGATAGGTACATCCCGTTAGAAGTTACTTACGACTATTGTAAATACTTTTGACATTTTGATTGACATTATAAGGATAGACTTCTAATGGGATACATATACCCTAATTATAGCAAACCGAGCGAATTACAATTATGGTACAAAGTTGCCACGGTCGTGGTAAGATTGTACCCATAAAAAAGAAAAGAGGCGAGCGCTTGCGCTACCCGCCCCCTCCTAACAACTACTCCCCCGCCTTGTGTACCAGGGTGGCTACGCAGATGACGCACGGGAGATCGTTTTTTCCCGCCGCAGCGATTGCAGGCCTCATGGTTGCCGAGGCATGTCCACGAAGCTCCCACCCCTGCTTCACGAGGTCGTCTACGCCTTCAACCACGGCCTCCGGCGCTCCGCTCACGATGGCGATGGTTGAGCCGACACTAGCCATCGCTCCCCGCTTGCCTTCGGGAGTTTGAACAACTACGGTTCCGAACTTCAAAGAAATCACCTCCTTCACCGAAATGAGTATATCATAGTCTACTCATCTTGTCTAGTGCAGGGCGAGCCAGAGGCCAAATACTACTGCCGCTAGGTGGACTAGCCAGAAGCGCATTACAATTTTCTCTTCGCTCCAGCCCTTTAGTTCGTAGTGGTGGTGCAAGGGCGCCATTTTGAACACGCGCTTTCCGAAAAAGTTACGGCCTATTACTTGGATGATCACAGTAAGTGTTTCGATCACGAAGATGAAGGCTAAGAAGGGTAGAGCCACGATTGCGTTAAGTACTACTGCGTTAATGCCCATCAGCGCTCCTAAGCCGAGCGAACCTACGTCGCCCATCTGGAATCGCGCCGGCTTAACGTTGAAGTACGTGTACGTAATCAGCGCTCCCACAGTGAGGGCATTTAGGATTGCAATCTCGGGCATATCTTTGACCCAAGCAAGTAATCCCAGTGCCGCAAACGTGGGGATAAGCGCGCCGCCAGCGAGGCCATCTAGGCCATCGGCAATATTAACCGAGTTTGCCGCGGCGATCACAACTAGAATAATTAGTGGCACGATCAGGATGCCGATGTTCACAGAGCTGTCGAAGGGGATGGCTATCTCGCGCCAGTGTAGCCCAAGCTTCCAATATACCCACCAGGCGGTAATGCCGCCAGCCACGAATTGCATAATGAACTTCTCGTGCACATGTATGCCGCGACCGGGATGCGAACCGAGCCAGACACTTGTGCGCTTAAATATTGTCCAAGGCATGGTGAGGGCAAACCAAACCTTGACCCAAAAACTTTTGTGAACCTTGATAAGATTCCAAACATGCGCCACCTTGCGCGAGCGCCGAGGCGTGCCAAAGATATTAAGCAAATCATCCAGTCCGCCCAAAAAGGCCGAGAGTAACATCACCCCAATAGGCACATAAGTGAACTCGCGCGACCAGTTAAATATGTAGGTGAGCAGTGCGACAGTGATAATCACCAGCAAGCCGCCCATGATTGGCGTGCCTTCTTTACCTTGCCGCGACTCGATGGCAAGTGTGGCGTCATAATCCCGCCGCCGAGTGATCTTGTACTTATATAAGAAATGAGTGAGCAAAGGAGCCAAAACCAAGCTCACCAAACAAGCAAATAGAGCAAAGCCCAAAAGCGTAGTCAGAAAAACAACCGTCATGCAGACACTATATCACAGCCCATTCGACTTAACTTAAGGCAAGCCAGTTTAGGCGGCGTAGGGGGAATTTGGGAGCGGCATTTCGGGGAATGATCTCTGTGCGGACGCCATGACCATAACGACCGTCGGTAGGAAGGGCAACCGATTGTACGAGGGTGATCATGTCTGGCGCGACTGCACTTATTAGTATCATGTGATCGCGCTCTCCCTTCGCCTTGCCCAAACGGATAAAAAAATCACCGGGCTCTGCCTCCGACACGTCAATAGCATGTGAGTTTGCCGGGCTCGCAAATGTGCGGACATCAGTGTTCTCGGCAAAGCGTCTAAACAGTGTGCGAAAAAGTTGTTGAAAAACATTATTCATGAAAGGGAAACGCAAGTGCTGTGCCAGTGAACCCTTGCCACGAGCTCGCGATTCAGTATCGAGGATGTGGTAAGCGAGGCCGGAGCAATCAATGCCGATGTTGTGATTAACCAAGAACTTTTTGTAAATTTCTGGCCTAAGTGCCCTGAGATCAACTTTCTCCCGCAAGGCATAAATCAGGGCCTCGTCTTTGATTTCTTCCGGACTGCCTTTGCCGCGCATCACGCGCAAACCGCGCACTGCCACGCGAGCGTTATTGTAGTAGGGCACGCCCTCATAACCCTTTATTACTTCTAGGGCCTCGCTGGTGAGCGTTCTAGTTATTGTCCCTGCGATTGATGGTGCGTCGGCCATTTGTTATCTCGATTAATTTCTTTCCCGTCAAATCAAGCCCCAGCAGGCTCATTAGGTGCGCCTCGAAAGTCGTGACTTGCTTTTGGGGGTCCGACCCCTGTTGTTGCTGCAACTGCGATTCGAATGTGGTTGAGGCCGGCTGGCGGGCGTTCACTTCTATCAAATACATTTTGCCGGTGCCCTTCTCGCGGATTATGTCTACACCAAATAGTCCCTTCCAGCCGTCACGCGCTAATTTCTTGCCGATTTGCTCGACAATATTATTGTACTCGCTCTTCTCTTTTTGCGAGAGCATAGTCTGGGCCAGCTTCCAATCGTTGCCCACTGTGGCGAATGGGTTATCTGTGAGACTCGTGTCGCCCGTGATCTGATAACTAATGTTGCCCACTAGTACCTCGCCCTTGTTTGTGACTATGTTGTTGTTAGTAAGTGTGTCGCCATTAATTAGTTTAGAAACGCGCACTTTGCGATATGGGAACTTTTTTATAACTTCGCCCAGATCCTGCTCATCTTTAATCAGCTTAGTTCCTTCGCCCGAGTGGCCCCAGTTGTACTGGAGCACGAAGGGAGTGGCCCATCTGCATTCTGACACTTGCCCCTCCCAATGTTCGGGCAGGAGCGAAGCAAGCTCACCCAGCCAGAAGACTTGCGAAACCTTGCCCTCAACACGTTCAGCTAGTTGAGCAAGGGGATTGAGGAGCGGCCAATTTTTGGCTTGGCAAACCTCTTCTACTTGTCGATTAGCTTTGAAGACTAATACATTCTCCCCAGGTTTAACTTCTAGCGTCTGGATCAGCTCGCGCGTGCTCATGTTTGGATCAGAAACGATCCGGTAACCTGCTGTCCCGAAGGGTAACCCTTCGGCCCGCTCGCGATCGCGAGTTACGTAGACCACTGGATGCTCACTCAAATATGTATATAATGTCTTCACGGCTTATCTATACGATTATATGAGTACACTCTACATTGTGGGCACCCCTATTGGCAATCTCGAGGATATCTCTCTAAGAGCACTGCGTATATTATCCGAGGTGGATGCGATATTCTGTGAAGACACAAGAGTTACAGCCAAACTGCTCAAACATTACAAACTAGACAAACCGCTCAAACAATTTCACAAGCACTCCCAAACTCCAAACATACTAAACTACAATTCAGTAGCTTATGTGACAGACGCGGGGATGCCAGGGATTTCAGACCCGGGGGCAAGACTAGTGCAGGTTGCCCGCGAGCAGGGGATGGAGGTAGTTGCAGTGCCAGGCCCATCGGCCTTGACCAGTTTGATTTCAATATCGGGGATAGAGATAAAAGAGTTTACATTCCTGGGATTCTTGCCACACAAGAAGGGCCGCGAGACGCTGATCAAAGAAATTGCAAAAAGTGGGAGGCCGGTGATTGTGTACGAATCACCCCACAGGATTATAAAATTCCTAGAAAAACTAGCAGAGTTTGCAAGTGACAAAAAAGTCATAATAGGCAGAGAATTAACAAAAAAATTTGAGGAAGTGCTGCAAGGCAGCCCCAGCGAACTTGCTGCAATCTTGAAATCAAACCCTATAAAACAAAAAGGCGAATTTGTAGTTTTGGTTACTTAGCGGTGAGACCGCTAAATGCTTGACAAGCTAGAAGTTTAGCGTAGTTTGATGTGTGGAAGGAGGTAGTTCATGAACGGTGATCTGTATTTCAGCGCACCAAATATACACGCAGTTGCAGCATTCCCTCTCGCGGAGAAGAATGTCCTTCAAGTCGTCACGGCTGATGTGCAATGCAAACAGGGTGAACTTTCTATCCATGCTCATAGTCCAAGTATCGGGGCAAACGGCTGGGGTGGGACATTAGACCAGGCGCTTGTCGACTTTAATCTGTCAGGCAGAGACGTGTTTACTACCCTTTGCAAATGTTCACGCATCGAGGTGGTTAGCCGACTTCTCCGCATGGGGTTCAAAGAAGTGTCGCTTGGACAATTTATAGACGAGCTTGTCAGAGTATGTGCTCTACCGAATGCTCAAGTTCTGTGGGGCTCTGACTGGGAGTCGAAATTGACCAATGATAAAAGGAAATAAGGACGATTTGCGCTTACCGCCCGAGGCTTGCCCCTCGGGTTTTTCATTTGTCCGAAAATAAAAACGATCGTGGCAAAAGTCGGACACTAATTACGGGCTATTGACATTTTGAAAACTGAGTGTAGTTTGGTGGGTGGAAGTACAAACTTGCAGGGGCCTAAGCAACCCACTGCCCGGCCTAAGAAACCGGAGAAAGGACAGTATGAGCAAGCTCTTTGAGTTAAGTTACGCAAGTCGTCGCGAGAACTTTGTCCAGGCCCGTTTCGGCCAGGAAGATGTTTTCGGTCGTGAGGACATCGAGAAGTGGCTGAAGTCACAGAAATCAGCCGACGAGCCGGACACAAAAGCTTGGTGCGGCTATCTCGCGAAAGACGAAGTGGCGCTAGAAGCTGGTGCTCGAGAATTGGAACTGCTCCCCGAACTTGCTCGTGTGATTAATCAGAAGCATGTACCCATCGGAGCTGATGCACGAGAGGTGTGGGCCAACACATCCACCTTGCGACTAGCCCTGGATCGTCACAACGCTGTTCTATATGAACTTCCGAACGGATTCATCTTGGCGTTCGGTCGTCACTCACACTTGAGTGCGCTTGTTTGCACTGGAACATTCATGTCTAGTGAAATGACACTAGACAAGGTGGGGCCGTTTAGGGTGGCCGAGGCCGCGCTCATATCGTGGTATCGTAAATCCACGAACGCGCAAAACGCGCGCAAGTTCCTCTGCAAAGCACTCGAGAAATGTATCAAGAGTAGGCGCACACAAGCTGAAGCCGAATTCGATGCCGCGGTGGCTTGCTCGGCCGATGGACGCAAGATCGTGGGGGACGTCACTGGTGTCGTGGCTTTTGATGGCATGAGACGTTGGCGTTACCCTGCCAGTGCATTCGTAGGAGATAACAAGATCGTGCGATCCGACAAAATGTTCCGTGAGAACCACAAGATTCTTTGGGATGTCCAGTCAGCCGAAATGCTACTAGGTTACCATCCCCAAGTACTTGTGCCGACCGGTGTTCTTTACACCAGGATCAACCACCTTCCAGAGCCACTACCGGCAGGTGGAGTTGAACTCAAGTGATCGTGTGGGCCCGTGCTATTGCCAAAGTTTGGTGGATGGCGCGGGTCTTTTTCTTTGTGATATACTTTCTGCATGAATCCTGTAGTAGAATTTTGACTCGATTATGTTCTACGTATACGTTCTTGAAAGTCTTAAGAACGGCCAATTGTACAAAGGGTTTACGAGTGATTTGCGTAAACGATTGAAAGAACATAATCAGGGGTTAAATCCTTCGACAAAACGATATAGACCATGGCAATGTATATACTACGAAGCTTGCTTGGACAAAAATGACGCAGTTCGTCGTGAGGGTTATTTGAAAACCACACAAGGTATGAGATTATTAAAACGCAGATTAAAAGATTATTTTTATGAAATGTCGAAGGATTTAACAAGTCAAAATTTCACTACGGGATGAAGCAATTATGGATAATTTTTGGTTGTGGGGTTTTGATTTTCTTTTTGCCTATCTTGGGATTTCCGCAGGCTTTCGATGATACTGTCTATATATTAACTGGATTATTATTGATGGCCCTCTCCTTGCGCGATATACGCAAGGGTTATGTGCGGGAACTCTATGAACAAGATAAGAATCGAGATCAAAATCCTAGCGCTTAGCATTATCTTCGCTTGCGGCGCTTATCTTGGTTACTTGCGCATATCAGCTTTCCAGTACGAATCAAATCTGCCCGAACCAGAGCAGATAAAAAAAATTGCTCACATAATGACGCCCGAACCTGTAAAAGCAGTATACATGACGTCTTATGTTGCTGGCGTAGTAGACTGGCGAGAGAGAATTTTAAAACTAATTGACGACACAGAACTCAATGCTCTCGTAATAGACGTCAAAGACTACACGGGAGTGAATATAATAGAGAGAGCACCGGATATCGCAGACTACGTTCGAGAATTGCACGATCATGATGTGTACGTGATAGGCAGGCTATCTGTCTTTCAAGATCAAAAATATGTTGATGAGCATCCAGAATATGCAGTCTTGCGTAAAGACAATGCGCAAGTTTGGCGCGACAGGAAGGGCATTGCCTGGCTTGACCCTGGCTCGCGCGAGGTTTGGGATTACATCGTCACTCTTGCCCGCGATTCGTACAAATTAGGATTTGACGAAATAAACTTTGACTACATTAGATATCCTTCTGATGGTGACATAGATAATATTGCCTACGCACATTCCGATCCTAATATTTCTAAGTCAGAACAGATGAGATTGTTTTATAAATATCTAGATTTCAAACTGCGGCCTGAGGGCATTCCCATTTCTGCTGATCTCTTCGGCCTAACCACTGTCTACACACACGACATGAACATCGGTCAACTACTTGAGAACACTCTCCCGTATTTCGATTACGTTTCGCCCATGGTTTATCCTTCGCACTTTGCCGACGGTTTCGGAGGTTGGCCTGATCCCAACAAGGTGCCCGGCGAAGTGGTCAGGTATAGTCTCATTGAAGCTTCGCGCAGGGCCACTGCCGCGAGCTCGAGCCCGCACAAGCTACGTCCCTGGTTGCAGGACTTCGACTACGGTGGCAATTATGGCGAAGTCGAAGTACGCGCCCAGATCAACGCTGTCTACGATGCCGGGCTAACTAGCTGGATGCTCTGGGACCCATCAGTAAAATATACACAGGGAGCCTTGGACGCGACGCCTGTCCGCCAAAGCGGAGCGACGGCGGAAGATCCGGGAGTTAAGTACACACCCGAGGCTTTTGAGAGCGCTTTCTAGCGCGCATGCTATAATTTGGTTGTGAGTAACGAGGATCGGATCATTTACTTTGCCGAGACAGACTACCGCAATAAGCGAGAGCGTTTCGGCATCAAGGAGCGCGATCGAGACCGCCACATGTACGTCATCGGTAAGACGGGCATGGGCAAGTCAACCTTGCTTGAGAATCTCGCCATTCAAGATATCCAGAATGGTTCTGGCCTAGGCTTTATTGATCCACATGGGGGTTCTGCAGAATTGTTGCTCGAACATATTCCTGCCTCACGCATTAATGACGTTATCTACTTCGCCCCTTTCGACACTGATCATCCCATTTCGTTTAACGTTATGGAGGATGTGGGCAAGGATCAGCGGCACTTAGTTGCTGACGGTCTGATGGCTGCTTTCAAAAAGATTTGGCCGGACGTGTGGAGCGCCCGCATGGAGTATATATTAAACAACATCTTACTTGCTCTCATTGAGTACCCAGATTCGACTCTTTTGGGAGTGAACAGAATGTTGGCTGATAAAGGTTACCGCGATACTGTGGTGGCGCATATTACGGATCCGGCCGTGCGAGCTTTTTGGCTCGACGAGTTTGCCAAGTACACAGACAGATATATGCAGGAAGCTGGTGCGGCAATCCAGAACAAAATTGGCCAGTTTGTTTCAAGTCCAATAATCAGGAATATCATTGGCCAGCCACGCTCATCGTTTGACATTCGTGAGGCCATGGATAACAAGAAGATCCTCATCATGAACTTATCTAAGGGAAGGATGGGCGAGAACAACGCATCGCTCTTGGGAGGGATGTTGATTACAAAGATATACTTGGCGGCCATGTCGCGCGCCAATCTCACGCGCGATCAGATTGCCAAACTTCCACACTTTTTCTTCTACGTAGACGAGTTCCAGTCGTTTGTCAATGAATCTTTTGCTAATATTCTGGCCGAGGCGCGCAAATACAAACTGGATTTAACCATAGCGCATCAATATGTAGAGCAAATGCCGGAAGAAGTGCGCGATGCTGTCTTCGGCAACGTGGGCACGACAATTGCTTTCCGAGTGGGTCCGCTTGATGCGGAATTACTTGAGAAGGTTTTTGCCCCCAAGTTCATGGTCGAAGATCTTGTTAACCTTGGTCGCAACCAAATTTATTTGAGTTTGATGATTGATGGCATCGGCTCACCCCCATTTTCAGCTACGACACTTGCACCAATCGCAAGGTCCGCTAGTTCAAATAAGGAAGCGATTCTCGATGCTTCGCGCAGAACTTATTCTAAAGGCAGGGAGGGGGTAGAAGCAGTAATCCGGATTTGGCACGAAACGGCCCTTAATTCACCGCCGGGCAGTCCTCCACCACCGCGCCCTGCCCAAGGCTTTGCCCCCACCGCTCAGAGTTTCCCGCCAAGGCCTGTTGGCGGTCTCTCGAGTACAAGTGGTGCAGCTAAACGCAGGAAGAAACAGGGGGCAGTAGGGGGTATGGGTCCACGTCCGCCCATACCGCAGGAGGCTATGCAAGATCTTGGCAGTTCTAATCTCAAGTCATTGCTCGAAGACGCCATGAAGTCTGGTGCACTAAACTTGGATCAAGAAGAAGACGAAGAGTTGGTGTACAAGTCGGAATTACCGGAACCCACAGAACAAGGACCAGAGCCTAGAAAAGAGATTTCGCCGGGAGAACTCAAGAAGATTATAAGTGGGGAGTGATAGGCAGACATGACCAAACTTGTCCGGAACTTCCTCATTTGGCCGGGCTGGAATCGCATACTTAAGTTCAAGTATAGAAGGCCGGTGCAACTAGGCAATGATCTGCGCATGTACGCGTATTCAGAGGATATTTTAGGAAGACTAGTTTGGCTCGAAGGTCCTATGAACGCATATTTTTGGGAGCCAGGGGCGACTAAGCTGCTTGAGAAACTCATTCGGGATGCGAGAGTGAGTCTAATCGCGGGCGCTCATATTGGTTATACAGTGCTTATGGCGGCCAAGGCGTCTGGCGGTAATGCGAAGATTTATACATTCGAGCCTGTGCCAGAACTTTATGAACTAGCGCGTAAAAATATCGAGTTAAACAATTTAGGAGATAAAGTTACTCTTACTAAAGCCGCTCTTTCTAATAAAGAAGGGTTTGTCGCTATGAGCGTAGATGGTCTGCGTTCAAGCGTTACAGAAGGGGCAGGAGATGTTCGGTCAGTGACGATAGATAATTTCTTGGGTGACCAGAAAATTGATCTCATGCTGCTTGATGTGGAGGGTTTTGAGAAAGAAGTTTTCGAAGGAGGGAGCATTCAATTTAGTGCTGGTGGACCCCGAGATATCATCTTCGAACTCTCTCCGAGGAACGAGCGCGAGCTTGCGAACTTCCCCTGGATAAAGAGTTTCTTAGAAACTCGCGGTTACAAGCTCTATGTTATAGAAGACAATTACGAGCTAGAACCCAATTGGAAGCCGCCCCAGACCACTCTTTACAAATTACTAGATGTGAGTAAATTTCTCCATATGCGATATATGAATATCCTGGCCACCAAGCGAACCGATGTCTAAACCCAGAATTCTCATTTTCTCTACTGCATACTTGCCCTTTGTGGGTGGGGCTGAAGTGGCTATCAAAGAGATTACAGATAGGCTAGGCGATAAATATGAGTTTGAGATGCTCACCGCTCGGCTTGACTCCAAACTTCCCAAAAAAGAGAGAATCGGGAATGTTTTGGTCCACAGATTTGGCGATAAATTAACACTTGCCCTGTTTGGCGTGTTTAAGATTTTCGCGTTGGGTAAGTCCCGATTCGGTTTACCGAATCGAGGATCCTCGATTTCGCAAGCGAAATCGGGATTTGATTTATTTTGGAGCGTGCAGGCAAGTTACGCTTCCGGACCGGCATACATATATAACATTCTGAAATTTTGGCAAAAAGTGCCAATTGTCCTCACGCTTCAAGAAGGGGACTCGGAAGAACATCTAACCAAGCGTCATTTTGGATTGATTAATTTGTCTTGGAAACTTGCTGTGCCCAGAAGCACCAAGATTACAGTGCTTAGTAATTACTTGGCGGAAAGGGCAGTTAAGTATGGAGCGCTCACCAAGCCAGAGATTATTCCCAACGGGGTGGCTGAGGACTTTTTTAGAGAGCAGTGGAAGGGAAGAGATGGTAAGACGATAGTGACGACGTCGAGATTGGTTCATAAGAATGCAGTAGATATTTTGATTCAAGCGATGACGGAACTGCCGGATTCTGCACTTTGGATTGCTGGAGAGGGACCATTGAGGTCGGACCTTGAGAGCCAGGTTTTAAGGTCAGACCTCGGGATTAGGGTTAAGTTTCTGGGTACGGTCTCTCGTGCGGATTTGCCCAAGCTTCTGGCCTCGTCTGATATTTTTGTTCGCACTTCTCGTTCTGAAGGTTTGGGTGTTTCGTTCTTGGAAGCTATGGCTGCGGGTATTCCAGTTATTGCGACACCCGTGGGAGGGATTACGGATTTTTTAAGAGATAGAGAGACGGGGTTGTTTTGCAAAGTAGATGATCCCAAAGATTTAGCTGAGAAGGTTAAGGAGCTAGCCGGGAACGAAGATTTACGAGAAAAGGTTGTCAGAAACGCGCGTGAACTTATACGAGAGAAATATACTTGGGAGAAAGTATCAGAGCAAATGAACTATGTATTCACAAAAGCCTAAAATTATAATTGCCTGCCCCACCGCACCCGGTGGTGGTCCCACACACTACGCTAGCGAACTAGCTAAGTATTTGCCTGCGAGTATCGTTGTTTTCAATTCTAATCTACCTAGCGTCTTGAGACATTTTTTATTCTGGTTGAAACTTGTTTTCGCAAGAGCTGATGTCATTATTGCCCTCGATAACTTTTCCGTGGCACTGCCCACCGTACTTACTGGGAAAAGGGCGATTGTGCGAGTAGGGGGTGATTTCTTGTGGGAATCCTATGTCAACCGCACCGCAGAACTAGTACCTCTATCTAAATTTTATAACGAGACACGACTCAATCTGAAGGAGAAGATTATCAAGAAACTAACCCAGTTTATTTATAACCGCGCACACAAGCTTGTGTTTAGCACAGATTGGCAGAGAGAAATCGCGAGCAGGGCGTATAAACTTGATCAAGCGAAAATTTCTGTAATTAGTAACTATTTTGGTGAAAAGAAGGAAGCTAAAATAGCAACGCACAAGAACTTCCTTTGGGTCGGCCGCGACATTCCCCTTAAGAATCTTAAAAGATTAGAACAAGCCTTTGCTTCGGCCAAGAAAATTAATCCCGAGATCGAGTTAGATATATACAAAAACTTGCCGCAAGAAACTGTGTGGGAGAAGCTCGCCTCTTGTTACGCTTTTATTTTGCCCTCTATCTCTGAAGTTAGTCCCAATCTAGTTTTGCAAGCCTTGCAGTATAGTAAGCCCGTTATCATGACGCGCGAATCAGGCTTTGCAGATATGCTTGCTGATACCGTGATGTTGGTTGACCCCATGAGCGAGACTGATTTGTGTGAGAAAATAATAAATATGTCTGATCAGGATACATACAAAATGTATCAAGAGAAAGCACACAGGTTTAACACCGTGCACATGTATCAGGATATTGCTCAAGAATTTCTGCAGATTATGGATAAGAAAATATGAAAGTTATCTCTCTTGGAGTTGACTCGAATTTGTTTAAAGAAGGCTCACCAGTGCGAGCCCGTCAGGTTGAGTACGGCAAACTTGTCGACGAGCTGTATATAGTCACGTATACTCAACTTGGAGTCCGAGACTCCAAGTTGGCTTCGGTTAAACTGGGAGAGAATGTGTGGGTTTATCCTACTAATTCTAAGAACAGATTAAGTTATTTTTGGGATGCTTATAAAATTGCGCGCGACATATTACGCGATAATCCGGGCAGATACATAATCACGAGTCAGGAAGGCATGACTAATTTCGTCGCCCTCTTTTTGTCGCTTAAGTTTAAGTTGGGTATTGAGATGCAGGTGCATACTGATATTTTTAGCAAGTATTTCAGAAAAGAATCACTCACGAATAAGTTCCGTTTATTTGGCTACTGGCTCGCGGCCAGGCGTGCCAGATCTATTAGGGTTGTCTCGAAGAGAATTGCAAAGGGCTTGCGTGAACGCTGGCATGTGCCGGGCAACAAGATTACGGTACTGCCAGTTTATGTAGATAGTTCACGTTGGCAGGAGGTTCAAGGAGGGGTAGATTTGCACAAGCAATATCCTGACGCTAGTCACATAATCTTAATGGCTAGTCGCATAACTCCAGAAAAGAATTTCCCTCTCGCCCTGCGCTCGTTCGAGAGAGTGCGAGCGCGCTACCCTAAGGCAAGATTAATAGTTGTAGGAGACGGGCCACTTGCACACTTGATTAAGGGCGAGGGAATAGAACTCTTGCCCTGGGCCGCTGATCTTAGCTCGCTTTACCGATCAGCAGACATCTTTTTGCTCACGTCTAATTATGAGGGATATGGCTTGACACTAATTGAGGCGGCAATCTCGGGCACACCCATTGTGACCACAGATGTCGGCATAGTGGGAAGTATTATTAACCCGCACAACGCGCTCATTGCAGAGGTGGGAGATGTGAACAAAGTTGCCGCGCACTTAATCTTCTTGCTTCAGAATCAAGATGCAAGAATTATGATGAGCGAGAGGCTCAAAAAAGTAGCAGAGAAGTTACCCGACAAAGAAACGTATCAGAAATTATTCAAACAAAGCTGGGAGAAGTGTCTAAATCAAAAATAAAAAGAAAGTTGATAGGATTCATCGGTCAAGGTTGGATCGGCAAGAATTACGCGGATAACTTCGAAGTGCGAGGTCACGATGTGGTACGCTACTCATTAGACGATGCTTATGTAAACAACCGTGAGCATATCAAAAACTGCGACATTGTCTTCATCGCTGTGCCCACACCCACAATCAAAGGCGGCAAGTTCGAAACTAAAGCTATAGAGAAAGTTCTACCCCTCATCGGGAAAGGCAAGATGGCGGTAATAAAATCAACTATTCTGCCTGGTACAACAGAGAAATTGCAAAAGAAATTTCCCAACGTTATCATACTTCATTCTCCGGAATTTCTGACAGAGGCTACGGCTGCTCGCGATGCCGCCTACCCAGATCGCAACATTGTGGGGATGCCCGTTGAGTCGGAGAAGTATCGTGCCGCGGCACAAGAGGTTATTTCCGTCCTCGCGCCTGCGCCGTACACGGCAATTACTGGTGCACGAGAGGCAGAACTTATAAAATACGGAGGCAATTGCTGGTTCTATGCAAAAGTTATATTTATCAATATCCTTTATGATTTAGCACAGATACAAGGTGCAGATTGGGCTTCTGTACGCGACGGCATGGCCGCTGATCCACGTGTGGGCCGCACTCATCTTGATCCAATTCACAAGACCGGCCGGGGTGCAGGCGGGCACTGTTTTATCAAGGATTTTGCCGCCCTGCGCGCTATGTATGAAAAAGAATTCCCGCATGACAAGAAGGGAATTGATGTTCTCCGCTCAATGGAAATCAAGAACATTGAATTACTGAAATCAACCCACAAAGATCTCGATTTATTAAAAGGGGTCTACGGCAAGTAAGCTAAAACAAAGCAGGGAAAATTGTCACACAACACATCCTTGACTTCTGTCAAGTTTGGGTGTACAATCAAGTATAGGAAGGAGGTACAATGCGATCCGATCTTCATCGATGTACGTTTCTCGTCCCCGTGCTCTTCACTGGGAAGAGGCTGGGTTTCGAAAGCCTGGAGGAAAAGGGCGAAACCGCCGTGTGCTGGTGACGAAGTCAAGATCCTTGAATTCGGCCACAACTTCGTTCTGCACGTGAGGGCGTCCGTGGCCTCGGGCTCCGCAAGGGGACGAAGTCGCTGGATCCTGTGTCGTCCCGTGACGCTGCCGTACGAGATGTGGGAAGGGCGGGGTGACAGTCTTCGTGCCGCTCTCGTGGGGGATGGAGATAATCTTCGCCCGATCGTCTGACCTCACGCCTGAAGGCCCGCCCGTTCTGGAACATCAGAGCGTGGCGGGCTTCGACTTTTAGGACAGAGTTTGAGTTATAGATGGTACAATATATTAATGGAGAAAGATTTTGATAGGTGGAACGAGGAGAAGAAGCGAGTTCATAGTCAAGCACGAAAGTTTTATGCCCATCCACGAGATATATGGTGGTGCGCAATGGGCGTAAACGTGGGGGCAGAAGTTGACGGCAAAAATGACAACTTCGAACGCCCAGTACTTGTTATACGAGTGTACAATACGGAAACGTTTCTTGCTCTTCCTATAACAAGTATTAAAAAGAAAGACAAATTCCATTGCCCCATTAAGGTTCGAATCGGTACGGTCTGGGTTAAGCTGACACAAGCTAGGGTAATTAGTACTTACCGCTTGCTACGCAAACTTGATGTATTGTCAGAGGGTGAGTTTAGAATGGTAAGAGAAAGCCTAAATCTGTATATATAAAAACATCGATCCCGCCTTGCGGCGGGATCTCGAGGCCGAAGCCATAATATCAAAAGCATGTTTAGTATACAGTATATGACGGATACAAGTCAAGATAATTACTGGGGATAATAAATAACGGTATTTTAATGAAACTATTGATTATTACGCAGAAGGTAGATATTGCCGATAGTAATTTAGGATTTTTTCATTCTTGGATTGCAGAGTTTGCTAAGTACTGCGAGCAAGTCACCGTGATTTGCTTGCAAGAGGGCGCGCATAACTTGCCCGCAAACGTGATTGTAAAAAGCTTAGGCAAAGAACGAGGAACTAATAAACTGACCCAAATTTTGACCTTTGCCTTTTGCACTTTGAACTCGTCGTATGACGCTGTCCTCGTCCACATGAACCCCGAATATCTAGTTCTAGCCGGCTGGTACTGGCGTCTCTTGGGCAAGCGCGTTGCCCTCTGGTACACCCACAAACACGTCGATCTTAAGCTCAAGATTGCCGAGAAATTTGCAAATATTATCTTCACCGCATCAGCAGGGAGTTTTAGATTAAAAAGTAAGAAAGTAGTTGTGACGGGCCACGGCATTGACACCGATCACTTTTCTCCCGATCCAAGTGTTCCGCGAGAGAAGTTCGCTCTCACCGTAGGCCGCATTAGCCCCGCCAAGCATATTCAAGAAATAATAGATTCTACTCCCGCGCAGTATGAGCTTGTCATAGCGGGCGCTCCCATAACTAAGCAGGATTATGAATATAAAGAGCATCTCACAGGCAAGGCAACTTTTTTAGGACCGGTCTTATACAAAAACTTGCCAGATCTATACAGGCGCGCAAGTCTCTTCGTTAACATGAGCACCACCGGTAGCATAGACAAGGCTGTGCTTGAGGCTCTTGCTTGCGACACGCCTGTCAAAACTACAAACGAGGCATTTCTCAATATGCCAGAAACGGATAGGCGAGAGTGGGTGATAGAGAACCATAGCTTGAAGCGCTTGATACCAAAGATTGTGGAGAGGCTCAAAAACTGCTAATCTGGCTATCAATGCTTGATCTTATTCGCCGGCACAGTCTGATTATTCGATACGTTTTCGCCGGCGGCACAGGAGCTCTCGTCAATCTCGCTGTCCTCTACATTGCCACTGACATATTCGGGGTTTGGTATCTGGCTAGTACTGTGCTGTCATTTACTATCGCCTTTCTAGTTAGTTTCTTGCTGCAGAAGTTCTGGGCTTTCCGTGACAAGCGTCAGGAAGGTATGCACGGTCAAGTTTTCTTCTATCTTTTCACGGGCATATTCAACATGATCGTTAACACCTTGCTCATGTATACCTTGGTAGATAAGTTGCATATTCACTACATGATCTCGCAAGTTATTGTTGGGGGGACGATTGCTCTATGGAGCTTCTTTATATATCGGTACGTTATTTTCAAAACAGAAGTTACAGCAGAAGTTCATACAACAAATGCGTAAACTTTCCATTATCATTCCCGTGTATAACGAGCGAGCCACAGTGGCCCAGATTATCGAGCGAGTCAAGAATGTTGATCTCGGCATTATAGAGAAAGAGATAATTGTAGTAGATGACGGATCGAGCGACGGCTCTCAAGAAATCTTGGATAGTATACCTAATATAAAGTTGGCTAAGCACGCAACTAATTCTGGCAAGGGCTCTGCTATACGAACGGGTCTTGCCTCGGCCACAGGTGATTTCTGTGTTATTCAAGATGCTGACCTTGAGTACGACCCTAATGACTTTAAAAATATGATTGCAAAGACAGGTGAAAAGGTAGGGGAGAATGAGGTTGATGTTGTCTATGGCTCGAGGCGTCTGCCTAAGCCGGGGCAGGTAAGTGAGCAAGGGCAGTGGTATTATTACTTGGGTGGTGTGTATCTGACCTCCCTTGCCAACTTACTCTATGGCACGCATATTACCGACGAGCCCACATGTTATAAGATGTTTAAGACTGATCTTATAAAGAGTCTTAAACTTGAGGCTACTGGCTTCGAGTTCTGCCCCGAAGTCACAGCGAAAGTGGCGAGAAAGGGGATAGAGATTCACGAAGTGCCAATCTCGTATCATCCGCGCACGGCTAGCGAAGGGAAGAAAATTAAACTTAAAGATGCTCTAATTGCCACATGGGTATTGGTGAAAAACAAATTCTCTTCGCCATCTTAGCTCTTGCTTTCCTCGTGCGCATCGTGGGCCTCGATTATGGCTTGCCTCTTACCGTTGTGGGCGACGAGCCGCCCTTTGTCATCGGCGCGCTCACAATGATGCAGGAGAAGACTCTGATTCCGGGACTTCACCCGGAAGCATTTCTCGACAAAGTTTATTTTCCCCCGTACTTCATTTATATATTGCTAATTCCTCTTGCACTGGTTATGGGCATTTGGTATCTGCTTGCCGGCGTCAGTTTCGAGATCTTCCAGAATCTTGTTGCCCTTGACCCAACCCCATTATATTTAACTGTGCGCTTCATTGTGGCAGTTTTAGGAACCTTGACTGTTTGGATTGTTTACAAGGCGGCCAGGAATATTTTTCAAGAGGCCAAACCCGCGCTCCTTTCGGCCCTAGTTCTTGCGCTTGCACTACTGCACGTCAATTTCTCGCACTGGGGTCGCCACTGGATTCCCATCACTCTCGTATTTGCCACCGTCATCTGGCTGCTCACTCACCCAAACCTTTCTATCAAGAAGCGCTATTTACTATCCACACTTGCCGTGGGCATTGGCTTCGGGATCAACTATCAGGCTATTGTCATCGCGCCCTTCATAATTCTCTACTTTTTACTTGTAGATAAAATTTCATTACGGGAAGCGCTCAAGACTAGGTGGGTTTGGGGATCTATGTTCCTGTTCTTGATACTTCTCGCTATCCCCATTGCTCTTTATCCGCAGAACTTGCAGGTTATCTCGCCCGAGAATGTGACTATTTATCGAGGCGAGGAGCCGACGGGTGTGTTCGGCTTCTTCTGGAGTTATTGGTTCTACCTTCGCCATATGCTATTTTCCGAACCAGTATTTATTCTTGCCGCAATTTCTGGTCTGCTTATTCTTCTGCGTAATTTATTTACGCGGCGACTGGCCGCCACTTTCGCCCTGTATTCTCTCGTCTACGTAGCAATTTTCTATCTCGTTTTCCACCTGCAAGGACGCTACATACTACTGCTTTACCCAATCTTTGCGCTATCTGCCGGTTACGCAATGTCTAAGATACGCAGCAAGATTCTTGTGGGCGCAATACTTCTACTCATGCTTGTGCCGGTGTTGCGCTTCGATCAGCTGCTTGTGCGCAATGATACGCGCATTCAGGTTCGCGATTGGGTAAGTGAGCGACTTCAAGTGAGTGAGAAAATAGCCTATCTTGCTAGATTGGCCCGTCTGCCCAGCACACCTGTTGCGATAGCTGAACTTGAGAGCATTGAATCAAGTGCGCTGCGTAAGGTTGATCTTGCCGAGCGCGATCTACCACAGGAATTCTTGCCGGAACCTCGTCACCACACGCTCAATCTGGCGAATGTTGAAGACGAAGCGTTCTTTCTTGGGCTTAGAGAATACCTGGAAGAGAACGACTATAAATATTTCATCTTAAGTCCGGAGTTAGTGGGCCGCCAACGAATAAATCCAAAATTCCATGGTGTGACGGTCGAATATTTTGAGGGTTATGTTGCTCGTGATGACGACAACGATATGACTAACGGTTTCGGTGGCGGTTTGCCGGCATTATTCGGCCTGCCCAACTTCGGCCCTGCTCTTGATGTTATAAAGCTCTACTAGATATATGTGCGCGATAAATGGCTTTAACTGGAACGACGAGGAGTTAGCTAAAAAGATGAATGTAGTCACTTCGCATCGCGGTCCCGACGGCACGCGAGTGTGGTCTGATGGTGCTATCACACTTGGTCACAATCGTTTGGCCATAATTGACCTAGACCAGCGCGCCAATCAACCCATGGCAAATGCAAGTGACAATCTCGTGATCACCTACAACGGTGAGCTCTATAATTACAAAGAGCTCAAATCACAGTTAGATTATCCCTGGAAGACAGAGAGCGATACAGAGGTGATCTTGGCGGCGTATGAGAAGTGGGGAGCAAAGATGCTTGAGAAGTTTAATGGCATTTTCGCTTTCGCAATCTGGGACAAGAACAAGCTAGAATTGTTTGTGGCCCGTGATCGGTCTGGCATCAAGCCGCTGTATTATTATCTAGAGGGCAACAAGTTTATTTTCTCGTCAGAGATTAAAGCGATACTCGAGCATGATATCCCGCGCAAACTAGATCACGATGCCTATGCTCACTACATGACAGTGCTGTTTACCCCAGGACCATTTACGTTATTCAAGAATATCAAGAAGTTTCCGCCCTCACATTTTGCAACTCTTAAAGATGGCAAACTAAACTTAACTCACTACTCTCACTCTAACTCTCACTTGGGGATCGGATCCCCAAGTGGGGCAAAAGAAGGGAACTTGAAATCAATAATCGAGACAGCTGTACAGCGCCAACTTGTTTCAGATAGGCCAGTTGGGTTGTATTTGTCCGGTGGGATTGACTCGAGCGTAGTTCTTGCTTGCATGCGCAAGGTTACTGCTGACGTGGATACTTTCTCCGTCGGCTTTGAGTTAGCTGATAGTGAGCAGAGCGAGAAGTTCAATGCTGATTTCGAACTTGCCCGCCGCAGCGCAGAGTTCTTCAAAACTCGCCATCACGAAGTACTGCTGCCGCGAGAGGGGCTAATTGAAAATCTCGAGAAAGCAATTTGGCATCTTGATGAGCCGCTCGGCAATGCCACTGTTATCCCGCAACTTGTTCTGGCAGAATTTACTAAGCAGTTTGCCACGGTGGCGCTTACTGGCGACGGTGGCGACGAACTCTTCGGCGGCTACCCACGTTATCAGAAATCAAGGTGGCTCGACTTCACTCCCTTCTTGAGCAACCCGATTTCAAGATTTGCCAAATTTATGTTCCAGAGTGATTCGCCAGTCTTGCCCGACAAAACCCGCGAATTCTTCGAACAAAATTTCCCAAGGGGGAGCGGAAATGTGACCGCGCAGCTCATGAACATCGATCGGCAAACTTGGCTCATTGACGAAGCACTCTTGCGCACGGACAAGATGAACATGGCAAGCGGCGTCGAGGCCCGCGTACCCTTCCTAGACGAAGAAGTGATCACATTTGCCGCCAGTATTCCAGTCCGAGAGAAACTTTCTCGGGGAGGGAAGGGGATTTTGAAAGATGCTTTCGAGAGTGAACTTCCGTCATACTTACTTGCGCAACCTAAGAGGGGATTTTTCGCCCCGGCGGCTAAGTGGTTAAGGCGACCAGAATTTATAGAACTTGCGCACGAACTCTTCCGTGATAAGCCCGAATTTATCAAGCTGCTTGATGAACATATTTCAAAGCGCGCCTACCACGCGCCTATTATCTGGGCCGAGCTCGCCTTCCAAATTTGGGTCAAGAAGTTTAAGGTTGAGATTTAGATTTAGATCTTATTTTTGCCCAGAGGCTATGAGCGATTCGCCAAGATTCTTGAAGGGGTGAAAGTTGGGCAGTGGCAAGGTGACTGCGCCTGTCGAGAAAACATTCTCTGTGCTCACAAAAATGTTTTTGAAACCGGATTTATCTAGCAAGTTTCGCAGCATGGCAGGGGAGTAAAATATTTTGTGATCATCGTTACCCAAGAGATCTTCTCTGCCAAATAAAGTGAAGCGAATTTGGCGTGAGAGTGAATAAACATTTGGCAGATCAAGAATTAACATTCCAGAATCTTTCAGTACCCGCCGGCATTCTTTAAGTGTTTGCAAGGGTAGATAAGTGTGCTCAAGCACCTGTCCCATGTAGACTGCATCGAAGAAGTTGTCGGTGAAGGGCGCAGATTCGAAACTGCCCATATGCTGATTGGGCAGCTCTAGATCAAGCGTTGATTGGTCCACTAGATCGAGACCGTAGAATTCACAACTTTTGAACTTGCCCATAAGTTCTATGTGAATACGGGCTCTCTTCTCTAGATTGCCTACGTCTAGAACTCGCCCGGATTTTAGATTAGCCAGATTCTTCTCCAAGAATTCCTGCCTTGTCATAGAGCAAATACTAGCACAGAATGTTAGCAATGAGACGTATCCTAATAGTAACTCCGAATTTCCCCTGGCCCCAGACAGGCGCTGATCAGCAAGACAGAGGAGAAGGCTTGAGGCAATTACTTCGCTTGGGTCACGAACTTGAAGTGATCACTAAGATTGATTCGGGCAAGGAGACTATCGTAGATCAGGTTGCCAAAGAATTAAACATAAAGATCAGGTCTGTCACATATAAGCGATCTAAGAGCTTGCAGCGTTTAATCAAGCCCGCATACTGGGACGGCGCCGCATATGAGTATGCAGATCAAGAGATTGTGCAGGCCCTCGAGAGTTCACTGGAGAGCTTCAAGCCTGATCTTGTCTGGTTCGAGTACACATATCTTTGGCCGCTCTATAAATACGTGACAGATAGAAAAATTCCCATAATTACGCGCTCGATTAATTTTGAGCCCACGCATTTCCTTGATGAGACCGGCAATAACATAGTGAATAGACTGCGCGTCTTGCCTAAGTACAAGAGTGAGAGAGAGACTGTGAGTGGGAGTGATTTAATTTTCGCTATCACCCCAAACGAGGCAGATATATATGCAAAAATGGGAGCCAAGAATGTGGTTGTCTTGCCACTGCGCGCCCTGGGTAGAATACTCTCTGAACCGGCAGTTGGTGTGAAGGATAAAAGTAAACTAGATATATATTTTTCTAGCGGCTCAACGTATAACGTAGAACACAATTTAGCCGCGCTAAAATTTGTGCTGGTGGAACTCGCACCTGTGTTAAATAAAAATATGCAGGAGAGATTCGTGCTGCATATTACCGGTAAGCACATGTCAAATGATTTTGTCAGGAGATGTACAGGCAATATCGTGTATCATGGGTTTGTAGAAGACTACAGCAAGTTTATGGCCGATATGGATATAGCTATTGCTCCGTCACTCTTCGGCGCGGGTATGCAGCAGAAAGTTTTCGAGCCCATTGTTCGCGGCCTGCCCACTGTGGCCCACAAGCGCGCGATCTCGGGCTACGATCTAGAATCAGGCAAGCACTATCTGTCTGGCACTACAGCCCAAGATTTCGCCAAGGCATTAATGCAACTTGCTGACATAAATTTGCGGCGGAGTATAAGTGAAGCGGGGAGGAATAAATCGCAAGAGCTATTCAACCAAAATAAATTAGATAGTATTGTAGTAAGTAGCATTAACGAAGTACTCTCGTGAGACCTAAAGTTTACATTGGCGAGCTTCTGCCGGACAAGAAATCATACTTGCCTATTCTCTATCCCAATCTTGGTCGCATTCATAAGCCCAACAAACTTTTCCTAGACAAAGCATACGACGTGCTCACCGAACCTGTCGTAGAAATCGTGAACGACCCCAAAACTTGCGACTACTTCCTCCTACCATACGATTACTTCAACATTGAGGCTCGGCAGTTTGAAGAGTATTTGAAAAATTTTACAGCGCTCGCCCACAAACATAACAAAAAGATTATAATTTTCGATTTCTCTGATCTTGATAAAAAGATTTATATTCCCGACTCTATCCAGTTTAGAGTATCGCTATATAAAACTGACAAGAGTGGAAACGAGATAGCAATGCCACCCTTCGTCGAGAACTTGGGAGTTCTGACTCCGCGAGCAAAAAGTGATAAGCCAACTATTGGCTTCGTGGGCTACTCGCGCGCTACTCTGAAGTCTCTTTTCAAATTTGGCGCCCATAAGCCGGGCTTATATTTCAGACACAAAGCAATCGGACTATTGCAGGATTCAAATGATGTAATTACAAATTTCAAAGAGCGAACTAGTTATGCCGGACACATCGATACTATTAATATGAATCCAGTCGAGGCCCGCCAAGAGTTTATAGACAATATCGCGAGTTCTGACCTCACGCTTGCGCCCAAGGGTGACGGCAACTACTCGATAAGATTCTTCGAGACTCTCGCCCTCGGCCGCATCCCCATACTCATAGATACCGACTGCGTACTACCGTTTGAGGATGTACTCGATTACAGTAAATTTATTTTCAGGATAAATTATCGCGAGCTTGATAAAATATCTGATAAATTCCAAATGTGGTGGGAGACTCTCTCAAGCGAAGAGTTCCAAGGTATGCAGACAAGAGCGCGTGAAGCATTTGAGAATCATTTGCGCATGGATAAGTTCCTGCCCCAAGCCTTCGATAAATATTTATGATTCTCAAGATGCCCAAATCTATTATCTGGATCGCGCTACTTGCTATCGTGTTACGCTTGGCACTACTTGCTTATGTTAGTTCGGGTAATTACTCTGAACCTTTCCCTCTGCTCGAGCCGGACGCCCGCGAGTACTACCGTATCGGCCAGAACCTAGCTCTATCTGGCGAGTTCACCGAGGGCGCGGTCACAAACTTCGAACCAGATAGTTTCCGCACGCCCGTCTATCCGTTTCTAATCGCTCTTTCGCTTAAAGTTACGGGCTCGATCTGGGCCCTCTTAATTCTGCAATGCCTACTTGCCGGCGTGCTCGTTGTCGCAGTCTACGCATTAGGGAGGCGCCACATGCCACACAAGTTTGCCCTACTTGCTGCGCTTATCATTGCCCTTGATCCAGTGGGCATCGTGTACGGCTCTCTTCTTATGACCGAATCACTTTTCTTATTACTGCTCACTCTTGCCCTCCTACTCTTCACCAAACAATCTTTTGATGATAACGCGGCCGGGCGCGACCTTGCTTGGGTGGGCGTACTCCTGGGTCTTGCCACTCTCACTCGTCCTATCGGCTTATTCGTACCAATTCTCCTGGCTTTAATCTACGCAATTTTCAAGAAGAAATTCGCGCCCGCCCTGATTATGCTCTTCACGTTCGCGCTCGTGATCATGCCTTGGTCAGTGCGCAATAAGCTTGTCTTCGACTCATGGTCGCTCTCTGCCGTCGGTGGCTACAATCTCTATTATTACAACGCCATGCGTTTCGTGTCCGCCCGCGATGGACTTGATCCAGACACTGCCCATACACTTTTCGACAAGCGACTCGAAGATAAGTATGGCCCAGCCAGCACAGAGCGAAGTCTGCGCAATGCGAGTATCCAATCAAGTGAGGGACTTGAGATTATAAAAGGTGCGCCACTTCCGTATGCGTTCTTCCACGCCAAGACTTTGCTACCGTTCTTCTTCTCCGACGGCATTCGCGAAGTGACTGATCTCGTAGGCTGGACAGACCGCAGTTACGTTGACTTGCGCGGAGCAATTATCTCGGGCGACATACCGGCCCTCTGGGCGGGAGTAAAAAGTATGGGCGCTTCTGGCCTGCTGCTCATAATCGGCGCAATCTTTTGGGCTTTGGTATTTGCGTTTTGGGTTCTGGGCATAGTTTTGGGTAAACGTGAGCGATTCGCTACGATAAGTCTCTTTCTCTCGGGTGCGCTACTGGCCGGGCTATCGGGTGTTGTAACCACTGTACGCTTCCGCTATGCTATAAGTTCACTTTTACTTGTAATGGCTGTATATGGTTTATACGAGATATATTTGTGGAGATCGGATGGCCTATATGAATCCCGTTAGAAGTAGAATTATAAATAATTCGCCGGTTTGTATAATCAAACCGGACTTCTAATGGGATGAAGTTATCAATCGTCATTCCCGCCTACAACGAGGAGAAGACAATCAAGCAGGTAATTGAAGCTGTCAAGAAAGTTGACCTTTCTCATATCGAGAAGGAGATTATTGTCGTAGACGACGCCTCGCACGATGGCACGGCTGCCCTTCTCAAGGAAGTCAAAGATCTTATCGTAGTTAGCCATGAGGTTAATCAAGGCAAGGGCGCCGCTCTCAAGAGCGGCTTCCAGAAGGCGTCGGGTGACATTATTATCGTCCAGGATGCTGATCTCGAGTATGATCCAGAAGAGTATGGCAAGCTTCTCCTGCCGATTGTCTCGGGCCGGGCGGACGTAGTCTACGGCTCGCGCTTCATGGGCGAGGGTCCGCACCGCGTTCTCTACGTCTATCACTACTTCGGCAATCAACTTCTGACATTTCTATCCAACATTTTCACTGGTCTCAACCTATCTGACATGGAGACTTGTTACAAAGTTTTCCGCCGCGATGTTCTCGATACTTTCAAAAATAAACTTGAGGCATCCAGATTCGGCATCGAACCAGAACTCACAGCGCGGGTTGCGAAGGGCAAGTGGAGAGTCTACGAAGTGGGTATTGCCTACTATGGCCGCACGTACGCGGAGGGCAAGAAGATCAACTGGAAGGACGGCCTGGCCGCCATCTGGCACATAATTTATTTCAACCTCATAGACTAAACTGCATCTTTTTTGTACAATTTAGCCAATGCGCAAGCTCCTAATTTTAGCAGGCTTCATTTTTTTGACCTCTTTTAATTACGCGAGCGCAGTTGATTGCACGGGTACTGCCACCACTACCGGCAGCTTCTTCCAAAACTTTTCATCGGCCGAGTACAGTGCCTCGGGTTTGCTCATATTACACTTCAAAGTTAATCCCACGATGGTGAATGTAAACAGGACTATCGATAGCGACGGCTACCTCAAGAACGACGAATGCGACTTCGGCAATCGTATCACCGGCTTCGACGACACTTACGTCGACCTGCCTCGCGGAGCCACCGATTTCTCGGTGCGTTTCTCAAGCCCCACCCACTACGACATTTGGAACGACGCCTCGAGCACACCGCTCGTCTGTAGCCCAAATTATTCGCCCGCAAATAACGGCTGTTCGCAAAACATCCCCGACTACCCCGATTATTACACCTTCGGCTACGATTCTGCGATCCAGATTGGTACTGTTTTCCACCACATCCGCACGGCATTTTACCCCATCGTCTCGCCGCCCACGGTGGCTCCCGTGCTCGATGACACTCTGCCCACGCCCGCAGGTTGCCAACTTTATGCGTTTGCGAACAACTTCCAATCCGGCACACTCTTCGACAACTACGAACGGGCCGAATATGTGGATGGCCTGTTGCGTGTACACTACCGCTTCAAATCGCCCTTCAATAGTGGCGGCGGTTGGAAGGCGCGCATGCGCGTGCACAATGGTAGCTGCGTGCCGAGCCTCAACACATT
>Ga0209541_10001668_pt1 | contig 43558 bp, 56 predicted proteins | sample RifCSPlowO2_01_FD_184027 | JGI IMG/M metagenome (GOLD analysis project Ga0209541, IMG submission 184027) | Groundwater microbial communities from Rifle, Colorado - Rifle CSP2_plank lowO2_0.1 (SPAdes) (version 2) | ecosystem: Environmental > Aquatic > Deep subsurface > Groundwater | place...
CTGGAAAAACTGCCCCTACAGCAACTTTAGAAGTTAACCGCCACCCTGTTCTTTTAGAAAAAGATGGAACTTTCAGATTTGAGATCGATAAAAGTGATCTTGGAGAAAAGATCGAGATCAAGGCAACCTCTCGTTCTGGAAAGTCAAAGATCATTGAAAAACCTACCCCCTAGCGTCCTAATTCTACTTGCACTACCCTTACTACTTGTGCTACTTTTTAATCGATGGATCCTGTCCAAATCCTTCTCTTCATTGTAGTAACAAGCCTGACCGGCCTTCTTATCGCCGTGGGGATCCAAGCATTCATGATCTTAAAAGACGCACATAGCGCCGTCCAGAAATTCAACGGGCTTCTCGACGATGCACGGGTTCTAACTGGCTCCGTTGCACGCCCAATTGAGGGGTTAAGAAGTTTTGTCGAAGGGGCATCTGGCATTAAAAGTGCCTTTGAATTAGTAACGGGTCTTACAAACCCCCCGGAAGTTCACAAAAACCAAAAACTCCAGGAACCTCTTGTCCTCACCTTAGACCAAACTCCCCCCTATGCCCCCGAGCCACAAATTTACAATTTTGAGACAAACCACCTATTAGCCTCAAACGACGAACCAGAGCAGGAAATGTCAACTACCCGCTCTTTTCAATCCCCAGCCCGCCGCGTTTTCCACAGAAACGGCAAACCCCTATCCTCCTAACGACACGTATTTGACAAACGTACAGTTGTACTGTACAGTAAGGACACCATGCCGGACGTAATACAAGCAACCACATTCAGGAGCAACCTTTCAGATGTTTTAGATACCATTGAGAAAAAAGAAACAAAGTATCTTCTTGTGGCCAGAAAAGGTAAAATCTCAGCAGCTCTTGTAAACCTAGATGTCTTTGAGGACCTCCTTGGACTTACAAGCCCTAAGTTTGTTAAAAGCATCGAAGAGGCAAGAAAGCAAATTAAAAAGGGTGAAACCTCCATACACAGCGAGCTTTTTGGTGAACTCTAATTTTTGTGGCATACAAGATTATCTACTCCAAATCTGCTGCCAAAGATATTCGTAAACTCGATAACGTAGCAAAAAAGAAGCTTGGACATGCAATCGAAAGATATTCTCAAAACCCACAAAAACATGCCAAGAAGCTCATTTCATCAAAAATCGGACAGTATAGATGGCGAGCTGGAAGCTACAGAATAATTTTCGACCTCTCAGGAAAAACAATTCAAGTGCTCCGTCTTGGCCACAGAAGAGAGATCTACAAGAAATAATACCAAGGCAAACCCCTAAGTTCCCAAAAACCCGTACAAAGAACTCTCAATCTGGTAAAATACCCACAATGACTTCCTCCGAAATCCGCAAAAAGTACCTAAAGTTCTTTGAGTCCCGTGGTCACAAAATAATTCCTCCCGCACCACTTGTTCCCAAGGATGACCCAACAACTCTGTTTACTACAGCAGGTATGCAACCTCTAGTGCCATTTCTTCTAGGGGAAGAGCACCCTCAAGGCAAACGCCTAGTCAATATCCAGCCTTGCCTTAGAACCGACGACATAGATGAGGTAGGAGACGCAACTCACAATACATTTTTGGAAATGATGGGCAACTGGAGCCTTGGAGATTACTGGAAGAAAGAATCGCTCGAGTGGAGTTTGGAGTTTTTAACAGAAGAACTTAAGTTGCCCAAAGAAAAACTAGCAGTTACTATTTTTGCAGGCGACAACGATGCCCCCCGAGATGATGAGTCAATGGAAATTTGGAAAAGTCTGGGTATCCCCGAGGATAGAATTTCCCCCCTAGGGAGAAAAGACAACTGGTGGGGCCCCGTTGGCAACTCTGGTCCATGTGGCCCGGACTCAGAAATCTTTTTCTGGACAGGTGAAGGCCAACCAAAAGACTCGCCTGGAGAAAACCCCCTTTGGGTTGAGGTATGGAATAACGTGTTTATGGAGTACAGCAAAACTTCGGACGGGAAATACGAGCCATTAAGTCAACAAAATGTCGACACCGGAATGGGCCTGGAGAGAATAACCGCCGTTGTTCAAGGCAAAAACAACGTTTACGAGACTGATATTTTTAAGTTCCTCTACGAAGCAATAGAAGAAAGAACCAAGACCTCAGAGGTAAAATCCCTGCGGGTTATTGCAGACCATACCAGAGCTGCAACATTTTTAATTGCCAGCGGGATTGAGCCGGGCAACGTTGAACGAGGTTATGTGCTAAGAAGACTAGTTCGTCGAGCAGTACGAGCCGCCTATAGAAGTGGAATCGAACGAGGCTTTTTCACTGAATTGGCAAAAATAATTATCAATAAATTCTCTGCCTTCTACCCAGAGTTAAAGGAAAACGAAAACAAGATCTACGAAACCTTGATGGAGGAAGAAGATCGCTTCCAAGAGCCAGTAAACCGAATCGAACTCTACAAACAAGACCTGGAGATAGCCGAAAAAGAAGGTGTTATCAAAAAGATCGGTACTATTCCTATCCTAAAAGAGAACAAAGTAGCATCTGGCCTATACGTTTTCGAAAATTATCAAACTTACGGTACCCCCCCCGATCTTGCACAAGACGTAGTCGAAGAACTCGGCTTAACTTTCGATAAAGAAGAATTTGACAGGGTAACCAAGGAACACCAACAAAAATCGCGAACCGCAGCCTCTGGAAAATTTGCTGGAGGTCTAGCAGACCACTCAGATAAAGTTATTAAAGGCCACACAGCAACCCATCTTCTTCATCGGGCGCTACGTGACGTTCTGGGAGAAGACGTTCACCAAACAGGTTCAAATATCAATCCCGAGAGAGTGCGTTTCGATTTCACCTATGGTAAAAAAATGACGGAAGAAGAAGTGAACAAAGTAGAAGAAATCGTTAATCAGAAAATCTCAGAAGATCTGCAAGTTGAATTTAGGATTATGCCACTCGAAGAGGCAAAAAAAACACAAGCAATTGGTCTTTTCAATGAGAAATACCTAGATTATGTAAAAGTCTATTTTATCGGAGACTACTCAAAAGAATTTTGCGGCGGGCCGCACGTTTCCAACACTTCTGAGATCGGTCGTGTTAAAATTACAAAGGAAGAATCAGCAGGATCTGGTATTCGCCGAATCTATGCAACCATAGAGTAGGATACTAGCGTTTCTTCTAATGTCTAATCTCTAACCTCTAACCTCTAAATTCATGGATCTGCCAATTTTCAAAAAACAAAGCGAACCAAGCGCAGAACACCTCTGGAGCTTAGCCATTGGCAAAAATTGGGTAGATTCTGCAATCTGGAAAGTTGAACAAGAAAAAGTCCACATAGTCGCCCACGGCGGCCCTTTCCCTTACCAAGAAGGAGATATAAAGTCCCTAGTAGAAGCAGCAGACGGTTCCCTTTCCAATGCCGCCGCGAAGATTAAAGTTGAAATCAAAGAACCATCAAAAGTAGTTTTTGGTCTCCCTCCAGCTTATCTTGAGAACGGAGAAATCAAAAAAGAATGCGTCGAGATCTTAAAAAAACTCTCCCACGAGCTTGAGCTTTCCCCTGCAGGCTTTGTTGTTATTCCCGAAGCAATAATCCATTTTGTAAAAGCCCAAGAAGGCGCCCCTCCAAACGCTATTTTAGTAGGAACCTCCGAAGAAACCCTAGAAGTGACCCTTATCCAAAACGGAAAAATTATAAAGACTACCGAAGTGGGCAGAAGTATCTCCGTAGGAGGAGATATCGCAGAGGGTTTAGCCAGGATTGGGGAGCCGAGCCAATACCCCACGAGAATCCTGATTTATAACCACAAAGCAGCAGATTTAGAGGCAACAAAACATGAACTTTTAGACACAGACTGGGAGAAAATAGGCATAACCTTTCTACACACCCCTAAAGTTGAAGTTCTCCCTGAAGACGCAGTTATATCAAGCGTTTCCCTAGCAGGAGGGGCTGAGGTCGGAGGCGCAACTGCCCTTGCGTACACTGCTCCAAAAACCCAAAACTCTTCGATAATGTCTGTAGAAGAGTCCTTGGGTGAAGAATCGGAAGTTCTCCCTGAAGAAGAAATTACAACACAAGACTTGTCAAACATCAAAACCGTCTCCCCCGAAGAACTAGGGTTTATCGAAGGAGAAGACATAAAAGATTCAGCTGTTGCGGCAACCCCAATCCCAGAGCCCCAAATAACTCCTACATTTGCCGTTCACTCTCCGGCAACCACCGCCATCCGAGAGCCAGATGCAGTGAACATTCTATCCACTTTTATAAAGAAGGCGAAAGGTTTTGGGGGAGGACGTAAAAAATACACTCTTGCAAGTGGTTTGATCTTAACTCCCTTAAGTTTCGGACTCTTTTACTGGTATGCACCAAGCGCACACGTTTCGATATTCGTTGCTCCGAAAAACATTGAAGAAACCATAGAATTCAAAACCACAACCAGCTCTTCTCCTGATATTGGATCAAAGACAATCCCCGCCAAATTCATTGAAATAGAAAAATCAACAACGAAGCAAAAAAACGCTACTGGAGTAAAAAAGATTGGGGATAAAGCCAAAGGCGAGGTCGTTATTTATAGAGTCGGGCCCGCCGTAACACTCCCCAAAGGAACCGTCCTTTCGTCAGGATCGTTAAAATTTACCCTCGATAAAGACATAAAAATAGCCTCAGGTAGTGCTGGACCAGATACTTTGGGAAAAAACACCGAGGCCGCAGGAGTTACAGCGGTAAGTATCGGGACAGAATACAATTTATCATCAAGCAGCTCCTTTAAAATCGGTACTTTCTCCGCCGAATCTACGACTGCCAAAAACGACAAGGCCTTTACAGGCGGCAACGCCCGCGAAGTCCCCGCAGTGTCGGGCGAAGACCTTGAAAGTTTAGAAGCTGACGCCAAAAAGGAGTTGGAAGAAAAAGCCGCAGCGGAAATAAAAGGCAAGCTTTCTGATGGGGATTTATTGATACCGGACAAAGAAAAACTCGAGATAACTAAAAAAGACTTCTCAGACACTTCCGGTCAAGAAGTCCAAACAGTAAGTCTAAACTTAACTGGTAAGGTAAGATTTCTTGTCGTTTCCCGAGAACATATAAAAGACCTAACAATTGCTCAAAGTCCACTCCCTGAGGGTTTCACTCTCAGAGCAGAAAACCTCAGCATAGAACCTGAGGCGAAGGGGAAAAACAGTATCTTTAAAGCCCGGGTCAAAGCAAGTCTTCTCCCGCAAGTTAAACCCGAAGACATAATTGAAAAAATTGCGGGCAGCGCTCCGCAAAAAGCTAGGAGTATACTATCTGCTACCCCCGGTTTCACCAGAGCAGAAATCGCTACCAAGTTCAAGTTCCCCGGCCCTCTTGGAACACTTCCCCATATCAAACGTAAGATTACCCTAGAAATTGTAGCAGAACAGTAAGAGATGAACCGCAGCACCCTTAGATTTGTTTCATTCAGTTTAATTTTTATTGGCATATTTCTAACAATTTCTGCTTTGATGCCGATACTTAGATACGAACTTTTAAAAAGTCCGACATTGGATGCACAAAATTTTCTCTCCCCTGTGTCTTACAATGCGCCCAGTAAAAAATCACCCGGACAAAAAGACTTAACGCGCGCAAGCAACTGGTTTGCTAAAGACCCTAAAAAAACCGCAGAAATCGTCTACCCGATAAAGTACTACAAAATATCTGTTCCTCAATTAAAAGTAAAAGACGCTATAGTTGAAATAGGTGGAGAAGACTTATCCAAAAATCTAATTCACTTTAAAGGAACAGCACTGCCCGGAAAGCCCGGGAATGCGGTGATTTTTGGTCACTCCACCTTGCCTCAACTCTATAACCCGAAAAACTACCTAACAGTGTTTACATATCTCCCAAGCTTAAAGAAAGGAGACGAGATACAAGTTGATTACGACGAAGTAAAATACAAGTTTAAGGTCGAACAAATGTTTGAGGTCAAACCAGAAGATATTCAAATTCTAGAACAACGCCAAGACAACTCCTATCTAACCCTCGTAACCTGCGTGCCCCCAGGAACTTACCTTAAAAGGTTGATTGTAAGAGCAAAAATAGTACCATATACCAACTAAATGATGATTCTCGGAATAGACCATGGCCGTGCAAAGTTGGGTTTGGCAAAAGCTGAAACCCCACTCGCCGAGCCTTATCGTGTCATAGAAATAAACTCCCAAGAAGACGCCTTGGAAAAAGTCATCGAAGAGATCGCTAAGATAAACGCCGACGAGATTATTGTTGGGGTCTCAGAGGGAGAAATGGCCAAAGAGCAAAAAAACTTCGCGGCACGCCTAAAAGAAAGAATTAAGCTACCAGTGAGAACCTGGGACGAAACCCTAAGTACCAAAGACGCTCAACTTAATGCCCTAAGCGGGGGGGTTGGAAGAAAAAAACGAGCAGATATGGAAGATGCATTCGCAGCAACAGTCATGCTACAATCATATTTAGATTCTCAAGACAAACAAAACTTGTCCTGAGCTTGTCGAAGGATGGCAAAAAAACGCAGAGTTCCAAAAGTTTTCTCAAACGTTATCGCTCCGGTCCAAGTATGGCTCCTTTCCCAGGGTCGTTGCGTTGGATGTGGTCGAAATCTTGCCCAAGGCAAAAAAAGCACACAAAAAGACGGCAGTAAGAGAATCACTTGTGAGTGTGGAAGGATTTTCGTTTCCGAAGATCAAAAATATCGTCGAGCCCTTCTCGAAGAAGTGTAATGAAAAAACTTCTCATTCTTCCTTTTTTCCTTTTCTTTTTTTCTTTTTTCGTCTTTTCGTGGTGGAAAAATGTTTCCTCTCCCCGCGACGCCAACGATAAAACTCCAAGAGATTTCTTAGTCACTCGTGGCCAATCTTTGGGCCAAGTAGCCTACAACCTTGAAAAGCAAGGCTTTATTAAAAGTCGAACCGCTTTTAAATTTTACACCCAAATCGCAGGCGCAGCAGGCAAAATCCAACCCGGAGAATATAGCTTGTCCCCCAGTTCCTCTCTCGACAAGATGATGATGGCCCTTATCTCTGGTCCTAAAGAGTTGTGGGTAACCTACCCCGAAGGACTAAGAAGAGAAGAAATCGCCGCAAAGACCATAAAAACCCTCAACATGGACCAGGAAAGAGCACAAGCCTTTTGGACAGAATTTATATTACTAACAGATGGCAAAGAAGGATACCTTTTCCCCGAGACCTATCTGTTTGCAAAAGACGCATCAGCAAAGACAGTGGTCAATAAACTAACTTCAATTTTTGAGACCAAAGTCACAGAAAAAATGCACGAAGATGCAAAAAGTTCGCCACTAAGCTTTACCGAACTTGTAATCCTAGCCTCGGTCGTAGAAAGAGAAACCCTAACCGACGCAGAACGCCCAACAGTTGCTGGAATTTTACTAAAAAGAATGGATGCAGGCTGGCCTCTCCAAGCAGATGCAACCCTGCAGTACATGACGGGCAATAAAAAATGCCAACCGCAAACTACCCCCAAGATTTTAGATTGCTCTTGGTGGGAAATTCCGACCCCCGATGACCGCCAAGTAAGATCTCCCTACAACAGCTATCTCAATAAGGGTTTACCACCAATCCCCATCGCCAACCCAAGCATATCTTCCCTAAAAGCCGTAATCTATCCCGAGGAATCTCCTTATTGGTATTATATCCACGACACAGATGGCAAGGTAAGATACGCCAAAGACGGCGACGAACATCAGAGCAACATCAACAAATATCTCCGCTAACATTACGCTCAATTTGCGCACGAAAGTTGACATAAAGAAAAGCTTCGCGTAGAACAAAAAGGTGAACAAAAAACGCCTGAACTTTCTGTTCGTTTCACTCGAAGGATTAATCGGAGATCTTGTTTGGGAAATAAGTAAAGAGGGACACAACGTCAAGTACTATATTAAAGAGAAATATGAGAAAAATGTTTGCGACGGATTTGTGCAAAAAGTCGCAACTTGGCGGGAGTATATAAACTGGGCAGACGTCATTATTTTTGACGACATAGGCAACGGAAATTTACCCCAAATCTTAAGAAAAAAAGGAAAGCTTGTCGTCGGTGGAACCGCATATACAGACAAGTTAGAAATAGAACGTGAGTTTGGTCAAAAAGAGCTAGCAGAAGTTGGGGTTAAAATTCTTCCGCATTACAACTTTAAAGATTTCGATGAAGCAGCAAAGTTTATAAAAAAAAACCCAGGCAGATATGTAATAAAACCCTCAGGACGAGCCTTATCAGATGGCAAGGAACTACTTTTTGTAGGACAAGAAGAAGACGGGAACGATGTCATGCAGGTGTTAAAACTCTATAAGAAAAACTGGTCTAAAAAAATAAAACGTTTTCAAATCCAAAAATATGCAGCAGGCGTTGAAATCGCAGTCGGAGCGTTTTTCAATGGAAAAGAATTTATCTACCCGATAAACATAAATTTCGAACATAAGCGATTATTTAATGGCGAAATCGGTCCATCAACAGGCGAGATGGGAACCCTAATGTATTGGTCTGCTCCAAACAAAATTTTTGAAGAAACGCTCCAACGGATGGGTAAAAAGTTGGCAAAATCTGGCTACGTTGGATATATCGATATAAACTGCATCGCAAACGGCAAAGGAATTTACCCCCTGGAATTTACTTGCAGATATGGCTACCCAACGATAAGTATAATGATGGAAGGAGTAGCAAGCGAATGGGGAGATTTTATGTATCGACTGGCAAAAGGCGACAAGTTTAATATAAAAGTCAAACGCGGTTTCCAAGTAGGAGTTGTTATTGCAGTTCCTCCATTTCCTTTCTGGGACACAGAAGCATTTACCCGTTACTCAGAAGACGCCGTGGTACTCTTTAAAAATGGTGACAGGAAAGGTGTACATTTAGGGGAAGTGCGGCTTGATGACGGAGATTGGAAGCTAGCAGGCAAATCTGGCTACTCGCTAATTGTCACTGGTTCCGGTCCAACGGTTGAATCAGCAAGAAAACAAGCGTATTCGAGAGTTGAGAATATAATGATCCCCAATATGTTTTACAGGACCGACATAGGTCTCCGTTGGCACGAAGACTCAGACAAGCTCCAAACCTCAGGGTATCTTTACTAAACTAAACACCCACATCTATGATAAACGACCATCAAAATCCAGTGCCTGACTGAGTGGCCGTTTTGAATTTAAGTCCCAGTCGTAATCTATAAAAATTTCCCCACCTTTTTTAATATCGGTCAAAGCTCTAAAGTGAGCACAATTCTGGTCGTAGTCAAAGCCAACCTCCGCGTTGGGCTCCTCTGAGTGGTTGTAGATACTTCCGTAGCCTAAGATTAGCGCATCAAATTTCTTATTCCACGCAAAATAATACTTCCAAAGGACAGTCTTCTCTAGGAAGTCCTCTTCTTGTATGGGAACAAGTAAAACCGGACAGGTTTCGATTAATTGACCCTTTTTAATGTCTCTTGCCGCCAATACCGCGCGTATACCAAGCGTAGGGGATTGCGCAACTTCTATCAAATCCATTTTCATTAATATCAAATATATATAACAGGTTGTCGCTTCTCCTACAACACGCTAGATATTGACAATGTTTGTCGTGTACCAATAATGAATAGTTATCAAACTAACTGTTCACGAGGAATCAGATATTAATAAATGCAAGGTTTTGTGGGAAGAGTTTTCTTCCAATGAAACATTATTTGATCTTTGGGAATTGCGGTACGCGATAATACTTGCTTACAATTTTCCTCTTCATTTTTATACTGTTCTCCAATCCGGAAAGCCCGTAGCTTTCCTTCCTCTCTGGTACAACACGGAAGAAGAACTTTACGAATTTGTAGGCGGCTTTTATCCCGAAGAAAACTATTTTTTTTGTCACAACAAAGATTTAATCCCCAAGGTCCTGGAAATAATCCCCAAACCCGCACAACTCTTAGGAATATCCACAAAAAGAATGCCCAAGGATTTTGATAAATCGCCATTTATCCCCGATGAACCGAAATTTATATCCTTTCTAAATAGCGAAAGAACAATCGACCAGTTTTTACAACGAGTTTCAAAAAAGGCTAGGCATAATCTCAAGTCTACATACAAAAAGATAAACGAAAAGAACCCAGAGGTGGAATACATAAACGACCCCGAAAACTACAAAAAATATATGGAAGACTTGCGTCGGTTTTCTGTTAAGAGGTTCAAAAATACCCACGAACCTTCTGCTTTCGAAGATGTGCGAGAATGCGAAGTCTTTACAAACCTATGCCAACTGCAAGGTCGATATGAAACCGGAATGATTGTGATAAAAATTAACGACCAAACCGTTGCCGTTGATCTTGTCGCGTTCCATAAAGAACGTGCCTATTTATTAACCGGTGCAAGCGATCTCGAAAATTTTCCTGGTATCGGAAGTTATATTTTCTATGTCGAACTGGAAGAATCCTTAAAAAGAGGAGTAAAAGTTGTTGACTGTCTACAATACGACTACGGTTGGAAGCATCGCTACTTCGACGCCCAACCCATGTTGAAGTTTAAAAAATAACTACTGCAAGCACCCCTTGACAAACACTATGGCGTGTGTTAACTTAACCTCAAGCGTAAAACCCTTACGCAGGTTTTTTGTACCCCGCCATGCGGGGCATTTTGCGGTCAAAGCCAAATTAGCCCAAACCAGATGAGCTCTTCCAACCTTAAATACCGACACCTAACAGAACAAGAAACCACCCTGTCCAAACTAGATCTTCTTAAGATTCAAAAAGAATCCTGGAATGAGTTTTTAAAAAACGGTATTGGAGAAGCACTAAAAGTGATTAACCCAATTACAGATTTTACCGGTAAGAACTGGGAACTCTCCTTCGGCGAATACAGACTCGGAGATCCATCAATTTCCCCCTCCCGAGCTCGCGAAAAAGGCCTCACCTATTCAGCCCCACTCTACATAACAGCAACACTCTTAAACAAAAAAACAGATCAAACTACAAGCCAAGAAGTATTTTTGGGGGACATTCCCCAGATGACTAATCAAGGGACTTTTATTGTTAACGGAGTAGAACGCGCAATCGTTAATCAAATTGTTCGCTCTCCAGGAGTTTATTTTTTCGGCGAACAAGATCCAGGCTCCGGACGAATGCTATACAAAGGTGAAATAAGGCCAAGCAATGGTTCGTGGTTAGAATTCGAAGTCTCCAAGCAAGACGTAATCGTCGCTCGAATTGACAGAAGAAGAAAGCTCCCAGCAACAATGCTTTTAAGGGCTATTGGCATAGAAACAAATAGTCAAATTTTAGAAAAGTTCAAAGAAGTTGACGCAGACGAACAACACAGATACATCGAAAGCACCCTCGCAAAGGACTCTACGAAAAATAAAGACGAGGCACTTCTTGAAATCTACAGAAGACTGCGTCCCGGAGAGCCAGCAGTACTAGATAACGCTCAAAACCTTTTCAACACCCTATTTTTTGACCCACGCCGTTACAACCTAGAAAAAGTAGGGCGGTATAAACTCAGCAAAAGACTTGGTCTTGCCCAACCCAAAGAGCTGAAAGAAGAAAACCAGGTACTAACTGTAAATGATTTTTTAAGCGTCGTAGATTATCTTATTGGCCTCCAGAATGGCCAAGGACGAGTCGACGATATTGACCATCTCGCAAATCGCAGAATCCGGAGAGCCGGAGAATTAGTCGGTGCCTCGGCCTTTAGACCCGGCCTTCTCCGGTTAGAGAGAGCCGTAAAGGAAAAAATGAGCTTAACTTCGACGGAAGAAATGGTTAACCCAAGCTATCTAGTCAATGCCCGACCTGTAATTGCAGCCTTAAACGAATTTTTCCGCTCCAATCAGCTTTCAGTTATCCTCGATCAAACCAATCCGTTAGCAGAAATTGACAACCTTCGTCGTATCTCGGTAATGGGCCCAGGCGGAATAACCAGAGACCGTGCCTCGTTTTCCATTCGAGACATAAACGCTTCTCAATACGGAAGAATCGACCCTGTTCGGTCTCCCGAAGGCCCCAACATTGGTTTGGTAACATATCTTGCACTCTACACGCAAATTAACGAGTTTGGGTTTCTAGAGGCGCCGTACAAAAAGGTTGAGAAAATTACAAAGAATGGGAAGACGCGAACCCGAGTAACAGACGAGACTGTTTATTTACCAGCAGACGACGAAGAGGAATTCCACATAACCCATGCAGCCGTTAGCGTAGGAAAAGATGGTTACATCCGTAACGAGTGGGTACCTATGCGGTTCGGTGGAGAATTTACAGAAGGTCCGGCCGACCTTATCGATTTTATAGACTTTACTCCTCGTGAGGTTATTGGAACTTCTGCTTCCCTTATTCCTTTCCTCCAGCACGACGAAGCAAACCGTGCCCTAATGGGAACCCATATGCAATGTCAGGCTGTACCTCTGGTCCGCCCCGGAGCGCCATTGATGATGACCGGGATGGAGGCTTCTATTGCTGGAGCTATGGGGAGAGTAGTAAGAGCTGCAAATCCAGGGATAGTGACTTATGTTGATTCAGAGAAAGTTGAGATAACTCTAGACGGCACTCCAAAAAACCCCGTAGATGTAGACAGAGTGGCGCGCCTTGGCAATAAAGAGGTTTACTCAGTACAAAAATTCATACGGACTTCTCAATCCACCTGTTTTAATGAAAGAGTTCTTGTCACCTCCGGCGATCGCGTCAGGCCAAACGATGTAATTATAGATGGTCCAGCCTCAGATCAAGGCCACCTCTCTCTTGGTCAAAATCTAATCGTTGCTTATTGTTCTTTCGAGGGTTTGGGTTTTGAAGATGCGATTGCAATCTCCGATAAGGTCGTTCGAGAAGACCTTCTAACTTCAATTCACATCGAAGAATATACCGCTCAAATTGTCGACACTAAACTTGGCCCAGAAGAACTAACTCGAGATATTCCAAACGTTGCAGAGGGAGACTTGTCAAATCTCGCAGCAGATGGAATCGTGGTAATAGGGGCAGAAGTTGGTCCTAACGATATTCTTGTTGGGAAAATCGCTCCAAAAGGGGAAACCGAGCTAACAGCAGAAGAGCGCCTATTAAGGGCAATCTTTGGAGAAAAAGCCAGAGAAGTACGTGACACATCCCTTCGTGTTCCTCACGGCGAACACGGTATCGTAGTCGACGTACAAATTCTGGACCGCGAAAAAGGTGATGAACTCGACCCCGGAACCTTAAAAGAGGTAATTGTTCGAGTCGCCCAAATGAGAAAACTTTCCGTAGGAGACAAAATTGCAGGCCGTCATGGTAACAAAGGTGTTATCTCTAAAATAGTTCCAGTTGCAGACATGCCCCACCTAGAAGACGGAACCCCAATAGACATTATTATTTCTCCTCTTTCAGTACTTGCTCGTATGAATCTGGGTCAGCTTCTTGAGGCTCAACTCGGCCTGGCCGCAGATAAACTTGGGGAAAGATTTATTCTTCCGGTCTTTGACAGGCTTCCACAAGAAGCTATTGAAAAGGTGATGCAAGAAGCAAAACTCCCCGCATCTGGAAAAACCCAACTCTACGACGGCCGAACCGGAGAACCTCTCAAAGAAAAAACCTTCGTCGGTAAGGCCTATATTATGAAACTCATCCACATGGTTGAGGACAAAACTCACGCTCGCTCAACCGGACCATACTCTCTTGTCACCCAGCAACCCTTGGGTGGCAAAGCACAAATGGGTGGTCAACGTCTGGGGGAAATGGAAGTCTGGGCCCTTGAAGCACATCGCGCAGCCCACACTTTACAAGAAATGCTTACCATCAAGTCAGACGACGTTGTTGGTCGGGCACGAGCATTCGAGGCGATTGTTAAAGGAACAGAAATTCCCGAAGCAACCATCCCAGAGTCATTCAAAGTTTTGGTTAGGGAACTCAATTCTCTTGGTTTTGTAATCCAACCCGAAGGTGCGACAGTACAGCCGAAAACGGTCGAAGACCGCCCGGAGCCCGACTCAGGGGCTATACAGGTAGAAGCTAAAGCCCCAACAGTAGTCGCAGAAGGAGCAAACTAACATGGATCTTAAAGAACTAGCTGATTTTTCTAGCCTAAAAATACGTCTCGCCTCCCCGGAGGATATTCTAACCTGGTCTCATGGCGAGATTACCAAGCCTGAAACAATAAACTACCGAACCTTAAGACCCGAAAAAGACGGTCTTTTTGACGAAAGAATCTTTGGTCCCACAAAAGACTGGGAATGTTACTGCGGTAAGTATAAAAGAATCCGCTATCGAGGAATAATCTGCGACAAATGCGGAGTTGAAGTAACCCTTTCTCGTGTAAGACGCGAAAGAATGGGGCACTTAAATCTAGTGGTTCCCGTCGCACACATTTGGTTCTTCAAAGGAGCCCCATCCAAACTATCACTAGTTCTCGACCTCCCTCCAAAAGCTCTAGAACAGGTAATTTACTTTGCTCGCTATCTTATAACCGAAGTAGAAGAGGAAGGTAGAAAAAAATCTTTGGAGACCCTGGAAGAACAAGCAAGAAACCACAATGAAAGGATCGAAGAGGACGAAAGGGAAAGAGAAGAAAAAATAAAGAAAGAAATTGCGACCAAGACAGAAAGCGTTAAAGGAAAAATAAAAGATCCAGAAGCGCGAGCGTTAGCCATAGAAGAGATCGAACTTGAGGGACGAAAAAGGCTTACTGCAACAAAGGAAGAGACACAAGTCAACGTCAACCACTCCCAAGAGCTCTTTAAGAAGCTTCAAGACATAGTAAAACAGATTAGCTACCTAAGCCTTCTGTCCGAAGAAGAATATATAGAACTCGTAAATTATGATGCAGCCGACTTCTTCCGTGCCGAAATGGGGGCCGAAGCTCTTCTTAAAATAATGGAAAGAATAAAACTTGACGAGTTAGGAGCCAAAATAAGAGAAGAATTCGAAACATCAACAGGTGCAAGGAGGATCAAGCTAAGTAAACGCCTAAGATTGGTCGACGGAATGAAGCGAGCCTCAGTCAGTCCCCGTTGGATGATTATAAAAATCCTTCCCGTCCTCCCTCCGGATCTTCGTCCCATGGTCCAATTATCAGGAGGCCGTTTTGCAACAAGCGACTTAAACGACCTTTACAGGAGAGTAATCAATAGAAACAACCGTTTAAAACATCTTCTCGAGCTCGGTGCACCAGAAATTATCCTAAGGAACGAGAAACGAATGCTTCAAGAAGCAGTAGACTCCCTAATCGATGCTTCTCAACGCCAAGCAACCCGTCGCGGAAGGGGTAGGCAGGTCTTGAGATCCTTATCAGATCTCCTAAAGGGCAAGCAAGGCCGATTCCGGCAAAACCTTCTCGGAAAAAGGGTCGATTATTCGGGCCGTTCGGTTATCGTCGTTGGACCAGAACTCCGTCTTAACCAATGTGGAATTCCTAAAGAAATGGCTTTGGAAATTTTTAAGCCGTTTGTGCTTCGGGAAATGATTTCTCGTGGTATCGCACCAAACGTCAAAAGTGCCAAAAACATGCTCGATAGACGACCTCCAGAAGTATTTGACATTCTAGAGGAAATCACAAAAGACCATCCAGTCTTATTAAACAGAGCCCCAACTCTTCACAAGCTTGGTATCCAGGCTTTTTTCCCGGTCTTAGTTGAGGGTAAGGCGATAAGGCTTCATCCTTGTGTTTGTTCGGGGTATAACGCCGACTTTGACGGGGATCAAATGGCAGTCCACCTTCCTCTTGGAAAATATGCCCGCGAAGAGGCAATCAAACTCATGACTCCAGCATCGAATCTCTTGCGTCCCGGAGATGGAAGCCCTATTGCTATTCCTTCCTCAAAAGAAATGGCCTTAGGTATCTATTATTTAACCTCAGACAACCTAGAAGAGATAACCGAGGAGGCGAAGGTATTCTGTAATGAAGAAGAAGCAATCTCAGCCTACCAGAAAGGCGCGGTCGAACTGCGCGAGAAATTTCGCGTCAAGATAGCAGGCGAAGTTTTAGTAACCACGATCGGAAGAATACTTTTCAACGAAGTACTGATGCCCGAATTAAGATTTGTAAACGTACCAGCAACAGCAACAGTTATAAAAAGTCTTTTTGCAAGAGTCCTAAGCGTAAAAGATTATTCAACCGAAGACGTCGTACAAATGATAGACAAGATAAAAGATCTCGGTTTTGAGGCAGGTACAATCTCTGGACTTTCCTTTGGTATAACCGATCCTAAAATACTGGAAGATAAAGACGAAGTTATCCAAGAGGCCAACGGAGAAGTTGCCCGAATCGAAGAAAACTTCCGTGCAGGGTTAATAACCACAGAAGAAAGAAGAAGACTAACCCAGGAACTTTGGATCGAAGTAACAGAGGAACTCGCAGACAGAACATGGGAAGGTCTGGAAGCAGACAATCCTATCAAAATGATTATCGATGCCGGAGTCGGCCGTTCATCACGCGACCAGGTTAAGCAGCTTGCTGCTATGCGAGGTTTAGTTGTTGATCCTCTTGGAAAAATTGTTGATCTTCCGACAAAATCTAACTTTAGGGAAGGGTTAACAATCTTTGAGTATGTAACTTCCGCTCGAGGTTCTCGAAAAGGACTAACAGACACCGCCCTAAAGACCGCCGACGCCGGATACCTTACCCGAAGGCTCGTTGATGTAACCCACGATGTCATAATAAGACTCGAAGACTGTGGCACCGAAGACCACCTGGTAATTAACAAAACTTCTCGTCCAAAAGCTTTCCTTCCTCGCCTAAGCGGAAGAATCCTAGCAGAAGATATAGGTTCCAACAGAAACAAACTGGAAAAGGGTACAGTTTTAACTCCGGAGTTGTTGACTAAAGTAGATGAGTCGGGGACAACGGCAGTAAAGGTCTATTCCCCGTTGACCTGCAAAGCTCGTTACGGGATGTGTGCAAAGTGTTACGGTTGGGACCTTTCTATTAAAAAACCCGTCGAACTTGGTACCCCAGCAGGAGTTGTGGCCGCCCAGTCCATTGGAGAGCCCGGAACCCAGCTTACAATGCGTACAAAACACGCCGGAGGCATCGTTGGGCTAGACGTCACCCAAGGTCTTCCTCGTGTCGACGAACTGTTTGAAGCAAGAACCCCCAAGGCGTTATCTCCAATTTCCGAAATCTCAGGAAAAGTAGAAGTTACAGAACAAGAAGATGGATGGCTAGTAAGAATTAGGAATGCTTCCGTTAAACCCGTTGAAGAACGGGAATATCTGGTTCCCCTTACAAGCACACTTCAGGTTTCCGACGGAGATGTCGTAGAAGCAGGCCGCCAACTATCTTCAGGTTTCCTAGACTTAAAAGACGTTTTAGCCGTCAAAGGTGTGCGGTCGGCCCAAGAATACTTAATTAACGAAATCCAAGCAGTTTATGAATCCCAAGGGATCTCAATAAACGACAAGCATTTTGAGGTAATTGTTCGAAAGATGTCGGATAAAGTCCACATTACAAGCTCTGGTGACACGATACTGCTTCCCGGAGAAGTTGTAGAACGTGCAGTGTTTGAGGAACAAAACGAAAAAATACTCTCAGAAGGTGGAGAACCCGCAGTGGCACAAATAATCATTCTGGGAGTAACCAGGTCAGCTCTCTTTACTCAATCCTGGCTGTCTGCCGCCTCTTTCCAAAATACAACATCCGTTCTTACAGAATGCGCACTTCTTGGGAAAGAAGACCGTCTATTGGGACTTAAAGAGAACGTTATAATAGGCCGCCTCATCCCCACAAATGCCGAACGTGCCTCAATGCTTTCAAATTAAGCCTGATTCTGATAAAATACCAACATAAATGCCAACAGTTTCTCAATTAACCAAACACGGCAGAAAACGCGCAGTACGTAAAACCAAAGCTGTCGCTTTGCAGCGTTGGTGGAATAATAAGGACCGTGTATTCAAAGAAATAAAAAGCCCCTTCAAACGTGGGGTAGTGCTTCAGGTGCGGACAATGACGCCTACAAAACCGAACTCAGCCCTGCGGAAAATTGCTCGCGTACGCCTTTCTAATAAAAAAGAGGTAACAGTCTACATTCCCGGAGAGGGACACAATCTAGCAGAACACGGAATAGTTTTAGTTCGCGGAGGAAGAGTTAAAGATTTACCAGGCGTAAAGTATCACATTGTTCGAGGGAAATTCGATACAGCAGGAGTTGAAGGAAGAAAGTCTTCCCGCTCCAAGTACGGTTCCAAACGCGCCCAAGGAGGCCCCTCCAAGGCAGCAGCTACCTAAAAAATCTATGCACTATGCACTGTGTTCTATGTGCTAATTATATGAGAAGAGCCAAAAACTACAAAAGAAACATCCAACCCGATCCGATCTATGGACACGAATTAGTTACAAAGCTAATAAACCGTGCAATGTTTGACGGCAAACGCTCAGTTGCCCAACGCCAAGTCTATAAAGCTTTTGAAGAAATAGCCGAAAAAACAAACGAGGACGCCCTAAGAACTTTTTTAAAAGCGATCGACAACATAAAACCCTCAATGGAAGTCCGCCCCAGAAGAATAGGAGGCGCAGCCTACCAAGTTCCCGCTCCTGTCCGGGGTCCCCGGAAAGAGAGCCTAGCTATAAGATGGCTTATCCAAACAGCAAACAGCCGCCCAAATGCCCAATATAAACTGTTCTCAGCAAAGCTCGCAGCAGAAATCATGGATGCCTCAAAAGGTGAAGGCGGCGCAATTGCCAAAAAGCTTGACATAGAACGCCAAGCAGAAGCCAACCGCGCCTTCGCACACTTCAACTGGTAATTCCTCTTTTCTTGCGCAAAACAAGCCTGTCTGCTAAAATCACAACGCACATAGAAATGTGCTTTTTTATTTTGACACAAGATCTAATGTCTAGTGTCTAACATCTAAAACCCAATCTACAATGGCCGCCAAAAAAGGTTCTTTAATCACAACTACAACTGAAAACAGAAAACTCCCCATGGAGAAAATTCGCAACATGGGAATTATTGCCCATATCGACGCCGGCAAGACAACAACTACCGAACGTATCCTTTTTGAATCAGGAAAAACCTATAAATACGGCTCAGTCGACGAAGGAAACACTGTTACAGATTGGATGGAACAAGAAAGAGAACGGGGAATTACAATCGTTTCTGCCGCAATCACCACCTTTTGGACCCCAAACCGCCCGGGAAGCGTCCCTCAAGAACCACACCGAATAAACATTATCGATACCCCTGGCCACATCGACTTTACTGTAGAAGTAGAACGTTCTCTCCGGGTCTTAGACGGAGCCTGCATGATCTTCGACGGAAGAACCGGAGTAGAACCTCAATCCGAAACCGTCTGGCACCAGGCCGACAAATACAATGTCCCCAGAATCTGTGCTTTAAACAAACTTAATCTTATCGGTGCAGACTGGGAAGGATCAATTATCTCGATAAGAGAACGCCTTAATCCAAACGCAGCCCCGGTCGATATGCCAATAGGTTTGGAACACGAGCTCCACGGAGTCGTCGACCTTATTGAAATGAAAGCTTTTACCTATTCAGGAACAGAAGACAGTAAACTAACAGAAGAAGAAATCCCAGAAGATCTTCTGGGAAAAGCTCAAAAATATCGCGCAGAACTCATAGAACGCGTCGCGGAATTTGACGACGAAACATTAAGTAAATATCTGGATGGTCAGGAGTTAACCGTTGCGGAAATCAAAGGCGCTATAAGAAAAGGAGTCATACAAGGGAAGTTTTTCCCAATTCTAGGAGGCGACAACCGTATGCCTACAGTCCAAAGGATCCTGGATGCAATCGTCGAATATCTTCCCTCACCAATAGATATTCCTCCCGTAAAAGGGTTAAACCCGGTAACAGGAGAAGAGGAGGAGAGAAAAGCCGACGAGAATGAACCTTTCTCGGCGCTTGCCTTCAAAATCAACGTAGACCCACATATCGGCCGTTTAGTCTGGCTAAGAATCTACTCAGGAACCTTAAAGTCAGGCAATACAATCTATAACCCCACCAAAAGAACCTCCGAAAGACTAAGTAAACTCATACTTTTGCACGCAGATCAAAGAGAATTGGTAGAAGAAACATATGCTGGAGAAATCGTTGCCGCAGTGGGTTTAAAGGAAACAATAACCGGCGATACAGTTTGTACCGAAAGTAAGCCAATAATTCTCGAATCAATATCCTTCCCAGAACCAGTTATCTCGCTTGCAATCGAACCAAATACCCGCCAAGACCAGGAAAAATTAGGTTACGCAATGAATAGGCTTGGTGAAGAAGATCCGACTTTCAAAGTCAAGACAAACCACGAAACAGGCCAAACAATAATTTCCGGAATGGGCGAACTTCAGCTGGAAGTTTTAGTAGATCGTATGAAGCGTGAATTTGGAGTTGAAGCAACAACCGGCGCTCCTCAAGTTGCCTACAGAGAAACCATCAAAAAAATCGCAACCGGCGAAGGAAAATACATTCGCCAAACCGGAGGTCGAGGCCAATATGGGCACTGTCTGCTGCGTATTGAACCTCTGGGAAAAGGGGAAGGCTCGCAGTTTGTTTCCGAGATTAAAGGCGGAGCAATCCCCCAAGAATACATTCCAGCGATTGAAAAAGGTGTCAAAGAAACCATGGAAAATGGAATTCTGGCAGGCTACCCGATGGTTGATATAAAAATTGCAGTCTACGACGGTTCTTTCCATGATGTTGATTCCTCAGAAATCGCCTTCAAAATTGCTGGTTCTATGGCTCTACAAGAAGCAACAAAAAAAGCCGAGATGATACTTCTCGAGCCAATCATGAAAGTCTTTGTATCTACCCCAGCTGATTTTATGGGAGACGTCATAGGAGATCTTTCTTCCCGCAGAGCACAAATTTTAGGAACTGAGTCCCGAGGAGTTTTACAAGTAATCCAAGCCTTAGTTCCCCTTGCCGAGATGTCAGGGTATGCAACAACCTTAAGATCAATTTCCCAAGGCCGAGCAAACTCTTTCATGGAGCCAAGTCACTACCAGGAAGTCCCCCAAAGTATAGCAGCACAAATTGTTGCTAAAAACACCTCCGGAGGCACTCTTCGCCAAGGCTCAAACGCATAAATAGTTCATCGTTAGTGGTTCGTAGCCGAACAAAGAGTGGGCTGAGAGGTAAGCATATGAAGTGTTTTGCAACAATCAAAATACTTACCCCTCAGCGCTTTTTCCCTAGACGGTCAGTCTAGCCATACAGATGCGGCCAATCTCGACAGCATGGGCCATCTTCGGGCATGGGTGTGGTGGTTGGTTCTGGTAAAAGTAGCTCCCGAAGCTCGTTCACCCGAAACCACATTCCCGTTCCTTGCAACCAGCCTGAGCACTCAGTACAGCCAAGCACGTGACTCCCGGCTTCGAGCGTTTCGTACGAGTCTCCTTCTAGTAATTTCCTGATTTCCACAGGATGCGGGGACCGTTCGATTGCGGCACGTATCGCTCGCACCATGCTCTCTACCACAGCAACCCTCCTTAAGGGAAAATTCGAGATTTTTTCCAACAAAAAATCCCGTCTTTGAAAACAACATATTATTATTGCCTCCAAGGACGGGATCTCCCGCGGTGCCACCTTTTGTTCACTGGCTCTTAAAAATCCAGCCAATGCTCTTTATCTGCGCTCCGTTTCCGACACGCTTTGTCTTATTTTACGGTTGACTTCCGTAGAGTATTTTTACTCTCAGCTCCCAGATCGCGACTCTGGTACAAACGCCTTTATTGAATTGTTACCCATAGTATACAAACCAAAATTATCTATGTCAATACCCTAAATCCTCCTGTCTAAAAATGAAAAAGGGCCGAGCGGCGCATCTTGTGTTTCCACAAAAACGCACCCCTCGGCCCAGACCGACTCCTCCCTTCGTTTTCCTCCCTCACTAAATCAGATCAGAGCGGCCATTGCCGTCATCGACCCATGTGGGCCGTGGCCTTCTGTCTTCTCGCCTCTCCACTGCCCCTATTGGGCGCCCTTCGTCCATACCAAAGAAATGAACCGGTCCTTTTTTTAGCCGCTGCCATTGGGTTTTGAGGTCGCTCCCGTCTGTTTCTTGTGAGCGTCCTGCCCATGTTGGTTTGTCAGATGGCATTCTTCCCCACCTTGCTTTCTGGCCAGCCACTCATGCGTCCGGTCTCATACAGCCACCGAAAAAAAAGCACACGAGGTAGCGAAATTCCCAATGCCTCCGGTGGAGCTTCTTGAGGCGTACCGCGCTTTCTGCACTCCTGCCGACGCGCTTGAATCCAAGCCACATGTGCCTTACCAGCCTGCGCTTTAGCTTCCCGATATTCTTTGATAGCCTCATCGAGCTCATCGGGGTTGTAATGACCACACAACATCTCTCCCCGAAGAACCCTTACACGCCGCGCAGCACGAGCCAGATTCTCTTCCGCGTCCACGAGGCGCTGCCTAACATCGTTCGAATCAGCACTCTGTGACATCACGAAAACCCCCCTTAGTACCAGTCCCATCGTAAAACGGGATGCCCCTGGGTCTTCATGTGCTTCCGTGCTCCCGACGGGCTCCAAAACTCCCTGTCGCAGAAAGGACAGTGGTATGCTGTCCCTTTCGACCAGCCGGCCTTTGCCCTAAGGAACTCAGCCTCCACATCCCCGCGTGTTTCCAAACCCAGGCGTTGCGCCTTCGCGGAAAGCTCGGAAACCTTAGGTGCTGCGCCGAACACTTGCCCTGTAGCAGTTTGCCGCACCACACCTGTGGCCATCTCAAGCCCTCCTTTCCCTTAATGTTGTCAAAGATGCCAGGCAGTTGAGAGGAGTATAACACTCGTGTGATACGTTTCAAGCCAGTAGTCAAACGCGTTGACCCCAAGAATGACAAAAGGGGTAAGTCGCTCGCTCTCGCGAAACAAACTTACCCCTCGGCGCAGAAACCGGAGCTAGAAAAGAAGATAGCCGCTCGGGCCAGTGTGACGTGGTGCCTCATAGTCACCCTGGTCATCGACCGAAGAGGCCCTCCTCTCAAATTCCCGAGCCAGTGCTAGGAGCCCCCTTTTCTGTCTCGCGGACAGCCGATGACGGTTGGAAAATCGTTCTCTGAACCAGTCCGGCTTGTCTACTGGTGCATCGGGGTCGTCAAAGAACTCCCCGTCATAGCCTCGCCCCTGCTCGTTCTCGTGCATGAAACTCCTCACTACTTACGCTTAGGAGGGTAACCCCACTTCTCTTCTGGGGAACTCCCCCGCACTTCCACTTCTTCCAAAATCCCCATCAACACACAACAAACACCAAACACAACAAGGGGCACCGCCAGAATGAGAAAAAACCCCAACATTTCAGTCCTCCCCAGAACAATACGTATACCACAACCCCGCGACTACTTGGACCCTTCCGGTGCCCCCCATTCCTCAGCTATCATTCCCACCAAAGCAAAAAGGGCCGGTATCACGATGCCAACTAGCACCATCCAGATGATCAGCCACTCCAACACGTCCGTTCTCCTTTTACTTGTGCTGCCAAGAGGGCACACATATTATATTCCTCTAAGTCAAAATGCTAGAAAATTACAGTAATCGTGTGCCTCAAAAACCCAATGCTTGACACGCACAAATTGCGGCGTTAAAATATCCTTCGGATCGGCAAATATGCTGATCTGCTTGTTTTTTCCTTCCGGAACGATTAGAATTGTCTATAAGGGAAAAAGAGCAGCGAGCTTGCCCAAAGGGTCAGCTCAAGCTGACGAGCGTCGAGAAAAAACCGTAAGGTTTTGTCTCGAGATGAAAAACAATGGCAACATTTGATCGAACAAAACCACACGTAAATATCGGAACCATTGGTCACGTTGACCATGGAAAAACTACTCTTTCTGCAGCTATTGCGACTGTTCTCTCCAAGCAATCTGGGAATACAACCAAACCAATGGGTTATGGTGACATAGACAATGCTCCCGAAGAAAGAGAACGCGGAGTGACGATTAACATCACCCACATCGAATACGAAACTGAAAAACGCCATTACGCCCACATCGACGCTCCAGGCCACGCAGATTACATTAAAAACATGATTACAGGTGCCGCCCAAATGGACGGCGCAATTCTAGTTGTTTCAGCCCCAGACGGCGCAATGCCTCAAACTCGGGAACACGTTCTTCTTGCTCGCCAAGTAAATGTTCCGTCAATCGTTGTTTTCTTAAATAAAATTGATATGGTCGACGATCCCGAACTTGTAGATCTTGTCGAAGTTGAAATCAGAGAACTTCTATCAAAATATCAATATCCAGGAGACGAAATCCCTATAATCCGAGGCTCAGCCCTAAAAGCCCTTGAAGGCGATGCAGAAGCAGAAAAGCAAATCCTTGAGCTCATGAAAGCAGTCGACGACTATATCCCAACCCCGGAACGGGAAATAACAAAACCTTTCTTGATGGCAGTCGAAGACGTCTTCTCTATAAAAGGTCGTGGAACAGTTGTTACCGGTCGTATCGAACGCGGAGTAGTCAAAGTAAACGATGAAATCGAAGTCGTCGGCTTGAAACCAACAGTAAAAAGCGTTGTAACTGGCGTTGAAATGTTCCGAAAGAGTCTCGACGAAGGCCAAGCAGGCGACAACGTCGGAGTTCTTCTCCGAGGAATCGAAAAAGATGACGTTGAAAGAGGTCAAGTTTTAGCAAAATCTGGATCAATCACCCCCCACACAGAATTTGAAGCAGAGGTTTATATCTTAAGTAAAGAAGAAAACGGTCGACATACACCATTCTTTTCAGGCTACAAACCCCAATTTTACATAAGAACCACAGACGTCACAGGTGAGGTAACTCTTCCCGAAGGCGTAGAAATGGTTATGCCTGGCGACAACGCTAAAATGAAAGTAAAACTCATCCAACCCGTAGCTTTGGAAGAAGGTTTAAGATTCGCTATCCGAGAAGGTGGCAAAACAGTCGGAGCAGGAGTAATATCAAAAGTTGTTGCATAACTTTTAGAACACAGGGTATAGAAAATAGAACATAGCGCATAGTACATAGGCTAACAAGAAGCCTATTTTTTGTTTTTAGGCACAGCCTGTGTTACACTTCCCTTTGCACTGTGCACTATTAACTAATCCATATGGCAGTAGCAGGCAGAATACGAGTTCGTTTAAAGTCATACGACCACAGGGTAATAGATGAAGCGGCAGCAAAAATTGTTGACGCGGTTTTAGCCAGTGGTTCAAAGATAATCGGCCCAGTCCCTCTTCCAACAGATCGCCACTTAACAGTCGTCCAAACCTCTCCGCATGTAGACAAAAACGCCAGAGAGCATTTTGAAATGCTAGTCCACAAAAGAATGATCGATATTATTTCCCCAAACGAAAGAACAATTGACGCCCTCTCCAACATGGACCTCCCCGCAGGAGTTTCGATCGAGGTTAAGATCTAGTTGACCATAATAAAACCTGTTCACAGTAGCGCAGTTAATTGCGCGTTATTTTACAAACGGCAGACAGGGTCCCCAAAACCCAGGTTTACAAATTACAGATATGGCCTAGGGTTTCCTTTTGAAAAATTCTTCTTGAGTTAACCCAGATTGTCTAATTATTGATTTCAAAGTTCCCACGGGTATCGAACCTTTGGAATGAAATGCTACAGTAACGAGGTGCTTTCCTTTTCGAAGTCTAATATGGCTTCCTGTTGTACATACCTTCTCAAATCCACAAGCAAAAAGAAGAGATAAGACCTCTCGAGACTTAAGAAAAGGCAGTTTTGACATCCAGTGTAAGAGGTGTTGATTTTACCTCGTGGGAGACCGTAACAAGAATATCTTCGACTATTACACCTCTTACAACCTTTTTGGGTCTTTTATTAGATGGTATTGCCTCCCCACCTTCTAGACTTGAAAGCACAACCAACTCCAACGCATCTTGCGCCATAAACCTAGCTTCCGCCAACGATTCGCCAAAAGTCGCTATTTCTGGAAAAGCAGGCACAGAAACGTTGTATACATCTTCTTCTCCCCTTTCAGGAGTAAAAACAACCGTAAATTTATACACCTTCATATCGCAAATTTTACCACAAACCCGTCCCCAGGCAAAGGGTATCCCAACCTAAGCCTTTCACTCTAACCTCACTTGAAGCCACGTGCACAGGGTAGCGAGGCCCCGGGAGTATCCCCTAATTCCCACTTAACTTATCCCATAGCCCATGATACAATAACACATTAGCTTCAAAGTGAAGCTGGTGTGTTTGGGCACAAACCCAAGAAGTACCTTAACAGGAGGTGTGCGATGGCTCCGTCCATTGCGAACCAAAGCCCCAGCCAAGTTCTCGGTCGTGTCGCAGAGTGGTATCGGCGCATGGAGCAGGCAGGTCTTCTTTTGGATGACTTGCAAGCTTGCATCAATGACGCAGGACTCCGTCGGCGGTTGGTACACTTTTGGCAGACCGGAGGTCAGCAGACAACCCAAGTCGAGGAACCCGAAGCCCACAGACTGGCGCGGGGAGTTATGAGTAAGAACTTCTTCGGGATCCCCGAGTGGGCGACGCATTACGACGTCAGCTTCTCCGAGGCTCAGCTTGCGCAAGTTGTGGGATTTCCTTGGAGCGTCGACGCACTCAACGGCCCTTGCCCGTTCGTCGAAGGGAGGCGGATCAAAGACACGCACTTCGCGTTCCTAGGCTTGGATACGCTCGGCGGGAATCCCCTGACCCTGTGGCAGCTCAACGAGCTGCACCGCAAGGGTCAACCCAAGTTCTATTCCGGCTCTGGCGCCTGGTACGAATCGCAACCATTTGCGATCGACACTGCGTGCCAATTCCGCTGGTACCTTCTTTTAAAAGAGATCGTACCGGGTTCCGAGAACAAGGGACAGAAAGCGCAAGAGCAGATGCTTCCGCCTGAATACGAGATTCCGACTGGGGTGGAAGAGTCCGCTAAGAACCTGTTCTACTACCAGCAGACCAAGAGATACCCAAACCAGCTGCGCTACGCCCGTGTTCGGGACATGACGTCGCTCGGCAACTGTGTCCTCGTCGGCTGCTTCGGTGGCCCTGGGCGCGATGTCTACGGCTGGCCTGACCGCCCGCGCCCGGATGTTGGCGTGTCCGCCTCACGGAAATCCGGAGTCTAGAGCCCTTGAGCCCTCGCGATTTTTTACCTCCCTGAGGTTGGAAGTTGTCGAGGGCTCGTTTAATTCGACGGACCACCGCTGGTATAAATTTCTTGCGAGTTTCCTATTATTTTGCTATACTCATGCCTAACGTGCAGGTGGAAACAACTCCTTCCTGAAAAAAGTCCGTGCCAATGGAGCCTTCAATAATCTAGGCGCCAGGAGGCGCCTTTTTGTGTGTAAACACCAAAACTTAATAAGAATGAACACAGTTTTAGCAATAAAGAAAAATATGTCTCAAGTTTTTACCGTAAATGGTAGAAGGCTTCCTGCGACCTTGCTTCAAAGCGGACCGCAACTTGTAACCCAAGTTAAAAGTCAAGACCGCGACGGATATTGGGCAGTCCAAATAGGATTCGGAGAAAAAAGATTTAAAAATACCTCAAAACCCATACTCGGACACCTGAAAGGAGCCTTAAAAGAAGATAAAAAGGCTCCTCGTTTTTTGAGAGAAGTGAGACTAGATAAAGAGGAAAGCTTTGAGGTGGGGGCAAAAATTAAACCTTCTGAACTTTTAGAGTCTGGCGATCTTGTAAAAGTAACCGGAGTTTCCAAAGGAAAAGGATTCGCAGGAGGCGTCAAACGCCACGGTTTTGCGGGAGGACCAAAAACCCACGGTCAATCTGACCGTCATCGTGCCCCAGGTTCAATAGGACAAGGCACGACTCCTGGCCGTGTCTATAAAGGAAAAAAGATGGCCGGCCGAATGGGCAACGAAACATCAACCATCAAAAACCTTGTTGTTTTAAAAGTTGACGATCAAACAGGACAAATAACCCTATCAGGAGTCGTCCCAGGAGGCCCGGGGTCCCTTCTCCTAATAAAAAAGATAGGTAAAAGCAAAAAACAATACGAATTCCCAACAGAAAATGCTTCAGCCCAACAAAATGAAACAGAAACCCAAATAGAAGTTGAACAACCAGAAACTCAAATAGAAGAATCGAAAGCAGACGAAACAGAAAAGGAGGAAAAAGATAATGCCGGCAAAGAGTAAAACCGCCACCAAAAAACCAACCAAATCCGCTCCCAAAAAAACCGGCATAATGGTTCCCGCGTACACAAAGTCCGGAGAACAAAAAGGTGATTTTTCTTTACCTGAGAGCTTATTTGGCCAAAAATCAAACACCCGCCTTGTTGCCCAAGCAATAAGAGTTTATCTAGGAAGACAGCGCCAAAACTCTGCTCATACCAAAACCCGGGCTCAAGTAAACCGTACGACCAAAAAGGTATACAAGCAAAAAGGAACAGGAGGTGCCCGCCACGGTGCCCGCTCGGCTCCTATTTATGTTGGTGGTGGGCGTGCTCATGGCCCAAAAAATTTCGAAAATTACAAACTCGAATTACCTAAGAAAATGGCGCGGCTAGCTTTTATCTCAAGTCTTTCCGACAAAGTCACCAATAAAAAACTCTCGGTCGCTTTAGACCTTGAGGGGATAGAGCCTAAAACAAAAAATCTTAATACGTTTCTCAAAAAAGCAGGGTTCAAGAAACTAACCCTCGTTCATTCTGGAAAAGAAAACATCTTTAGAGCCGGGAGAAATATCGAAAACCTTTCGCTAGTACGCGCACAAGAACTTAGTACTTACGATGTTATAAAAGCGAGCAATTTGGTTTTAACTCAAGAAGCCGTTGAAGTCTTAACCAAAAGAGGGGTTAAAAATGCTTAAACCACAAATCACAGAAAAGACATTACTACTTGCCCAAACTCGTAACCAATATACCTTTTTAGTTGAACCTGCTGCGACCAAAAATTCAAGCAAGATTGCAATAGAAAAAGCCTTTGGTGTACACGTCCTAGACATTAAAACAAGAAACATTGAAGGTAAAGTCAAACGTTTTGGAAAAAAAAGAACCCAAAGTCGCACAAAAAGTCTTAAAAAGGTAACTGTTAAACTACCCGAAAAAGAAAAAATAGACTTGTTCGAAATCGAAGAAAAGAAGAACAAGAACAAGAAAAAGAAATAAAGATGAGAAGACTTAAAATAATACTACCTAAAAAATCCGGCCGAGATTCCCAAGGCCACATTGCAGTACGCCATCAAGGGGGCAGACACAAACGCTTTATGAGAGTGGTTGACTTTGTCCGCGAGAGAAGGGATATTACTGGGAAGATCAGCGCAATCGAGTACGATCCCAACAGAAACACGCGTCTTGCTTTCGTTGTCTATCCAGACGGAGACAAACGGTATCTTCTCGCAGCCAAAGAATCAAAAGTTGGGGACGCAGTCACTTCTGGGCAGGCAGCTCCCATAAAACCAGGCAACAGCCTTCCTTTAAGCAGAATCCCAGTAGGAACTTCAATCTTTAACATTGAGATTACTCCCAACAAAGGCGGACAGATGGTTCGAAGCGGAGGCTTAAGTGCAACCATCCAAGGTAGAGAAGAAGCCTGGATTCTGGTAAAATTACCTTCTGGCGAGCTAAGGCGTTTCCTCGGAGAGGTATACGCAACCATAGGCCAGTCTTCCGGAGAAACCAGAGGTAATCTCAAAAAAGCCGGCAGAAAACGCAACTTGGGCATACGCCCAAGCGTCCGAGGAGTAGCCATGCACCCTGCCGCCCATCCTCACGGCGGAGGAGAAGGAAGGTCCGGAGAGGGTATGCCCCCCAAAACTCCATGGGGTAAGCCTGCCCGTGGCGTAAGGACCAGAAATAAAAACAAGTATTCAAAAGACTTAATCGTCAAAAGAAGGAGACCATAAAAAATGAGTCGTTCAACAAAAAAAGGACCATACGTAGACAAAAAACTAATTGCAAAAGTGGCGAAGTCTTCCCTAAACGGCAAAAAGGAAGGCATCAAAACTTGGGCTCGTGCAAGCCAGATTGCCCCAGAATTCGTTGGTCAAAAATTTATGGTGCATAATGGCAGGAATTTTATCGAAGTTTTCGTAACGGAAGATATGGTTGGACACCGGCTTGGGGAATTTGCCCCGACCCGAACATTCAGAGGACATGGACAAGTGGTCAAACGAACCATGGATAAGACCTAACATGTTAATTGTATCCAAACAAAAATTCGCCAGAGTGAGTCCGCGCAAGTTGCGGCTGATTGCTAGTTCTATTAAAAAAGCCAACTCACCAGAAGAAGCAATTTCTTATTTAGAACTAGTGCCCCAAAAAGCAGCAGTGGTCTTAGCAAAAGTTATAAAAACTGCGATTGCCAATGCAAAGAACAACTCAAAAGTTGAAGGGGTTTTAAAAGTAAAGGAACTACAAATCAACCAAGGCCCAACTCTTAAAAGAGGAATAGCTGTGTCCAGGGGAAGATTCCATCCAATTCAAAAAAAGACAAGCCATGTAACAGTAATTCTAGAAACTGAACAACAAAAAGACGGAAAGGAGGTTAAACGTTAAACGTTTAACGGTTTACCCACATGGGTCAAAAAGTTAACCCTATTAGTTTTAGAACCGGAGTATTCAGAACCTGGAAGTCTCGCTGGTTTGCAACCAGAGACGACTATCGAAAGTTCTTCTTCGAAGACATTAAGTTAAGGCGTGCTTTAGAGGAAAAATTCAAACTTGCCGGAGTTCACAGTATTGAAATAGAAAGGCTACCCAAGGCAATGACAATAAAAATTTCTGTTTCTCGACCGGGAATAGTTATTGGCCGAGGAGGATCAGGAATCGAGGAGACCAAGAACTTTCTCAGAAAAAACCTGAGTCCCATAACAAACAATACATCGCACCCAAAAATTGACGTCATTGTAGAGGAGGTAAAAAACCCGGAACTTTCCGCTCGCCTTGTCTCGCAACGGATAGTAGGAGAACTTGAAAGAAGGATGCCCCACAGGAGGGTTGTAACTCGCACCATGGAACGTGTTATGGCAGCCGGTGCCCGCGGAGTAAAAATCTCTCTTGCCGGAAGAATCGATGGAGCAGAGATTGGGCGAACCGAAAAGTATAAAGACGGCTCAGTGCCCACCCAAAGCCTAAGGGCAAACATAGACTACGCCGAAGCAAGAGTCCTACTTAAGCGTGGCTACGTTGGAATTAAAGTCTGGATCTATCCACCAGAGGAGAGGAAGAACTAAAAATGCAGCCAAAGAATTCAAAATACAGGAAAACGTTCCGAGGACGCCGAAGAGGTGTGGCAGAGCGTGGATCAAAAGTCGATTTCGGAGAATATGGTCTGAAAAGCCTAGGTAGAGGCTGGTTAAGTGCAAAACAACTCGAAGCGGCAAGACGCACAATCGCCCATGCAACATCCCGCGGTGGAAAGGTTTGGCTAAGAGTTTTTCCCCACAAACCAATCACCTCACGTGGTGCCGGTGTCCGTATGGGAGGGGGAAAAGGGGACATTTCCGAATATGTTGCAGTTATAACTCCCGGAAGGATTTTGTTTGAAATAGCAGGGATTAGCGAAGAACTAACCCGCGAAGCCTTTAGAAAAGCTTCGGCTAAATTACCATTTCCAACAATAGTTGTGGGAAGGCACTAAACTTGTCCTGAGCGAGTGAAAGGAATCAAAGAATGAAACGAGAAGAAAAAAAGACCCTAAGCCAAAAACCAAGCGAAGAATTAGAAAGTCTTCTTGTCAAAAAACAAGAAGAGTTTGAATTAGAAAAAATTGCAGCCCTAGGAAAGAAAAGTAAAAACGTTAAGATGGTAAAAAACCTAAAACTCGAGATTGCCAGACTAAAAACTTGGATCAGAGAAACCGAACTGAAAGGAGTAGGTAAAGGACAAGAAGAACTTGTCCTGAGCGAAGTCGAAGGATGAAAAAATTTACAGGGAAGGTATTAAGCATTAAAACGGCACAAACAGCGATAGTAGGAGTTGTTCGTTTTAAGGTACACCCGCTCTACGAGAAAAGAACCAAAAGAACCAAGCGTTACCCGGTTCACGACGCAACTGGAGTAGCAACCGGAGACGTTGTTGAATTTTCCGAATGTAGACCTCTCTCCAAAACCAAGCGCTGGATAATAACAAAAGTAGTCCAGTCAAGTGTGCTAAGCACACAAAAGAGCAAGGAAGCACCAATTACTAGTCGAAAGAAAGGGGGAGCTGGAAGAGGCAAAGCCCTCTCCAAATAAGTGTATGATTCAACGAAGAACTGTTTTAAAAGTCGCAGACAATTCTGGCGCCCGTGCTTTAAAAGTTATTGGCATACCGGGATCAAATAAGAAGATTGCCCGTATTGGCGACATTGTCAACGCCGTCGTCGATCGTGCTGACAGCACAGGGGTAGTAAAAGATTCCGAAAAAGTTAGAGTCGTCATCGTACGTACACGGAAAGAAACAAGACGAATTGATGGGAGCTATGTGAGGTTTGACGACAATGCGGGAGTAGTTATCGATAACCAAGGAAACCCCAGAGGAACTCGTATCTTTGGCCCCGTTGCGCGAGAAGTAAGAGACAAAGGATTCACGAGAATAACATCCCTTGCCCAGGAAGTTGCCTAAAAACTATGAAAATACACACAGGAGACCAAGTTATTATCACTGCCGGTAAAGACAAAAATCGCCAAGGTAAAGTAGAAAAAGTTTTTCCACAATCAGACCAGGTTTTGGTAAGCGGACTAAACGTTTACAAGCGGGCTAAGAAAAGGTACGGTCAGGAACCGGGAGGATTAATTGAGTTTAATAGACCCCTCCCCATAGGAAATGTGGCTTTACTTTGTGCAAATTGTAAAAAACCAACCCGCGTAAGTTACAAGGTCGACAAAAGTGGTGGAAAGAGAAGGATTTGCGCCAAATGCGGTTCTGAAGTTGATAATAAAGGGGGTACTAAAAAGTAAACCATGCCACAACTATTCGAGCACTATCAAACAAATGTCGCTCCGAAACTCTCTTCAGAGTTTGGCGTCAAAAATCCTATGGCGAGCCCCAAGGTTACAAAAATAACCTTGAACATGGGTATAGGTGAAATCAAAGAAAACAAGGATGAGCAAGAAAAATCAGTAACAGAATTAGCAAGTATTGCCGGACAAAGACCATCGATCAGAAAATCCAGAAAATCTATCGCCGGGTTTAACGTTAGAGAGGGGCAACCGGTAGGTGTCGCGGTCACTTTGAGAGGAAAAAGAATGTACACGTTCCTAGACAAACTGCTAAATGTCGTTCTTCCACGCCTAAGGGATTTTAGGGGCGTATCAAGAAAGTCCTTCGATCAACAGGGCAACTACACGCTAGGCTTTTCAGAACACACGGTTTTTCCTGAAATAGATCTGGGAAAAATAACGAGAACAAAGGGGTTGGAGATAACAATCTCTATTAATACTAAAGATCCCCAAAAGAGCGAAAGACTTTTAGAAGAACTGGGAATGCCCTTCGAAAAGAAAAAGATGTAATAGTTTGATATACTAAAGAATACAGAAACATGGCTAAAAAATCAAAAATAATCAGAGAAACAAAAGATCTCAAATTCACAGTTAGATACCGCAACAGGTGCGCTCGTTGTGGTCGTCCCAGGGGATACATCCGTCGGTTTGGAATTTGCCGCCTGTGTTTTCGCGAACTCGCATCAAAAGGCGAGATTCCAGGGATAAGGAAAGCGTCTTGGTAATTAAATATGAACACAAACCATACCAACAAAAGGAAGGAGAGCAGCGAGTTTAGCCGATAGGCCGAGCTTGGCTCGCGAGCGTCGAGAGGAAACATTTGGTGTCCTCTCGAATTCAACATCATGGTAACAGACCCAGTAGGAGATTTTTTAACCAGAATAAGAAACGCTGCTGCAAATCGTGCAGCCGAAGTATCTTCTCCCCACTCTCGCTTGCGAGAGGAGGTAGCCCGTGTTTTAAAGGAAGAGGGATACGCTCAGAGTTTTAGAAAAGAAGACAACAATCTTATATTGGTTCTTTCCTATGCCCACAGAAAACCTTTAATCACCGGTATTAAAAACGTTTCAAAACCAGGATTAAGAATCTACAGAAAAGCAACCGAACTTCCCCGCCCGGCAAGAGGTCTCGGAATATCCATAATCTCCACGCCAGAAGGAGTAATGTCTAATCGTCAAGCTCGGAAAAGAGGTCTAGGCGGCGAAGTCTTAGGAATGGTCTGGTAAAAAAGTCATGTCAAGAATAGGAAAAAAACCAATACAAATCCCTGAAGGCGTAAAAATCAACCTGGAGGGAGAAGTAATAAACATATCCGGGCTTAAAGGGGAAATTTCCTACCGAATCCCCTCGGAGCTTTCTGTTGAAGTAAAGGATGAAGTTATCAGAGTAATAAAAAAATCTAACACCCTATTTGCCCAAAAGATTTACGGATTATTTGCTCGCTTAATCACCAACGGCATAACAGGAGTAAGCATCGGATGGAAAAAAACACTAGCCTTAATTGGAACAGGCTATAGGGCCAGACTGGAGGACAAGACCTTGGTACTAGCACTTGGTTTCTCCCATCCAGTAAAGTTCAATCCTGCACAAGGTATCTCGTTTTCCATTGAAGAAAACAAAATTACAGTATCAGGACTAGATAAATACCTTGTAGGGCAAACTGCAGCCAATATCCGTGCCGCAAGACCACCCGAGCCCTACCAGGGCAAAGGAGTTCGTTACGAAAACGAATACGTAAGACGGAAGGCCGGTAAGTCAGCAAAAGTTGGAGGTAAAGCCTAAATGCTAAGAAATCGCATTACAACACGATCCGAAAAAAAGAAAAGTAGAGCCCGTCGAACAAGGGCAAGACTCGATACTGGAACAAAACCCAGGTTATCCGTTTTTGTTTCCAACACCCATATATATGCCCAAATAATAGACGACAAGAATGGTAAGACATTAACTTCTGCCAGCGACAAAGATATTAATCTTCGCGGGAAAAACAACGACATTGCCCAAAAAGTGGGAGAAGTAATTGGACAAAAAGCAAAAGAACACAAAATAAAAGAAGTAATTTTTGATCGAGGAGCCAAACCCTACCATGGTAGAATAAAGGCCCTCGCAGAAGGCGCAAGAAAGGAGCTTAAATTTTAATGGAAAACAACAGAATACAGGAATTTAGCGAAACAGTTATTCAAATAAATCGCATTTCTAAAAAAACCAAAGGGGGGAACCAAATTAGATTTTCTGCGCTGGTAGTAGTCGGAGATAGGAAAGGAAAAGTTGGTGTCGGATTAGGTAAGGCCCCAAACGTTGTGTCAGGAATAAGGAAGGCTATTAGCCAAGCCAAGAAAAACCTAATAGTAGTTCCCTTTAAAGGCACAACGATTCCCTACCAAATATCCGTTAAATATGGTGCAGCAAAACTTTTATTAAAACCTGCTCCAGCAGGTTCTGGAATCGTAGCAGGCGGGCCGTTAAGAGCAGTTTTTGAATCTGCGGGAGTAAAAGATGTTATCGCGAAGATCTTGGGAAGCAATAGTAAAACTGCAAATCTTTATGCCGCAATGGAAGCGTTAACAAAACTAAGCGAATTAGGTGAAAAACAAGAATTCATAAAAAGAAATAAGGAGAACGCAAAATGATCTCACTAAATAATCTTCCAAGCTCAGTATCTCATGGAAAAAAAAGAGTAGGTCGTGGCTACGGAAGCGGTAAGGGTGGACATACTGTGGGGCGAGGACAAAAAGGACAAAAATCAAGAAGCAAGATTCACCCCCTATTCGAGGGCCAAAAAAATAAGAAATCTTTAGTTCAAAGGCTTCCAGTCCTGCGCGGTAAAGGAAGGCTTAAGCCTGGCAAAAAAATTAGCCTTTCAACAAGAGAACTTAACAAATTCGATTCAGGAGCAACCGTTAGTCTAGCCTCTCTTAAAGAAAAAGGCTTAGTTGCCAACTTCCTAAAAAAGAAAGATGTTAAAATAGTTCTTAATGGAGTCGTCACAAAGAAACTCACAGTTTCTCTTCCTACAACCAAAAACGCTAACGATGCTATTGTTAACGCAGGAGGAACCGTAAGTCAATGACTCTGACCTCTGCCCTGTCCAACCTCTGGTCGTCTCCCGAAATAAGAAAAAAACTCCTGATAACCGCCCTACTCCTCGCAATCTTTCGCCTCATTGCTCATATCCCTGCTTCAGGAGTAGACCATCAAGCACTAAGAAATCTTTTTCTCCAAAGCCCCTTTTTATCACTTCTTGATGTTTTCTCAGGAGGAACACTAGCAAATTTTTCAATACTAGCTTTAGGAATTAACCCATACATCAACGCTTCAATAATTATTCAGCTCCTAACTTTAGTTTTTCCCCAACTAGAAGAGCTAGCAAAAGAAGGAGAAGCAGGTCGGGCAAAAATGAATCAATACACCCGTTTCTTAACAATCCCCCTCGCCGCAGTACAAGCAATTGGTATGTATTTCTTGCTAAACAGCCAAGGAGTCGTTGCCGGTCTGTCTTCCGTCTCGTTATTTGTATTAGTGGTTACAATGACTGCTGGAACAATGTTTGCAGTTTGGCTGGGTGAATTGATTACTGAATATGGTATTGGCAACGGAATCTCTCTTTTAATATTCGCAGGAATCGTAGGCCGTCTACCAATAACCGCAAGCCAAACTCTAACAACAAGCGCCACCGAAGACATTTTTCCTGCAGTTGTCTTCTCTCTAGTCTCAGTAATTGTTATCGCAGGCGTAGTTTTCATGAACGAAGCAATAAGGAAAATACCAATCCAGTATGCACGCCACGCCGGGCGTTCAGGTGTTGTTTCTAATCAAACTCATCTACCCTTGAGGCTCAATCAAGCAGGTGTTATCCCAATAATCTTCGCAATCTCACTCGTTCTTGCCCCGACAATGCTAAGTCAATTCCTGTCTAAGGTTCCCAATCCACAGCTGGCAAGATTTGCATCAGATTTAGGGATATGGTTTCAGCCCCAATCCGCAATTTATGAAACCACATACTTCTTGCTAGTTGTAGGGTTCACTTTCTTTTATACCGCCATCGTTTTTAACCCAACAAAAATATCAGATGAAGTCAAAAAACACGGCGGATTTATCCCTGGAATTCGGCCCGGAGTGGAAACAACACACTATCTTAATTTCATACTTCTAAGAGTTACACTAATCGGCGCAGTTTTCTTAGGGGCAATAGCAGTACTCCCTTCGGTTATTCAGTCCGCTACAAACGTTACCAATCTCGCAATTGGAGGAACAGGTATCTTGATTGTCGTCTCAGTAGTCCTAGAAACTGTGAAAAAACTAGAGGCCCAACTTGTAGCTCGTAACTACGATAAGTTTCTTCGATGACAAAAATGTTTCCACAGATATTTCTCGTCATGGGACCCCCTGGAACAGGGAAAACTACTCAGGCACAAACCCTAGCCCAAAATCTAGGCAGCCCACACCTGAACACAGGAGATCTTCTCTACTATGCTGCCCAAGGCAATGATCCTGCCGCACAAGATATAAAAAAAGCCATGGAAAAAGGTGAAATGGTTGACGAAAAAATCACCGAACAACTTGTAGAAAAGTATTTATATGAACACGAGAACAGTGAGCATATTGTCGTAGATGGATTTCCTCGAACCCTGGAGCAAGCCCAAATGATAAAATTTCCCATAACCAAAATTTTCTATCTCAAAGTTGGAGACGTAACTGTTAAAGAACGCTTATCAAAAAGAGAAAGACATGACGATACCCCCGAGTTAATAGAAAAAAGACTAAAAGTCTACCACGAAGAAACAGAACCTATCCTTGATTTTTATCGACAAAAAGGGATCCTAGAAGAGATAGATGGAGACAGGACCGTTGAGGAAGTCGCGCGTGACATAGAAAAGAAAGCGAGCTCTTCTTAGGCGAAATTAAAGAATGATCAAAATCAAAACTCCCGAGGAAATAGAAATAATGGCCGAAGGTGGTAAAAAACTAGCTCAAATAAAAAATGAGCTAAGGAAAATGATACTCCCCGGTGCCATCCCCCAGGATTTAGACAAGAAAGCAGAAGACCTAGTTCACGACTTAGGCGGGGAACCTTCTTTCAAGATGGTTAAAAACTACCACTGGACTACCTGCATAAACATAAATGACGGTGTCGTACACGGAATCCCTACTAAGCTTCCCTTCAGAAACGGAGACATCGTAAAAGTTGATGTTGGTATCTTTTATAAAGGCTTCCACAACGACAGCGCGTTCTCTGCTCCCGTAGGGGAGATTCCGGAAAAGACTAAGGATTTTTTGGACGCTGGAAAAGAGGCCTTAAAAAAATCAATTGCCCAAGCTCAAGTTGGTAACAACATTGCTCAAATCTCAAAAGCAATGGAAGAATCCCTAACCGCCCGAGGGTATACCCCTGTCCAGGATCTAACAGGACACGGAGTGGGTAGAAATCTCCATGAGGATCCTCAAATACCTTGTTTTTGGGAAGGACCAGTCGAAGTTTCTCCTGAGATTCCCGAGGGCGCAGTTTTAGCAATAGAAGTCATATATGTCCAAGGCGAGAACGACCTTATTCTTTCAGGCGAAGACGGTTGGACAATAAGTACCCGAGATGGTAAAATAGCAGCGCTATTTGAGGAAACCATTGTGCCTATTAAAAATGGCCCCCCTCGTATCCTAACAGCCTGAATAGCGTTAAGATCTTTTCTGCTGGAATATGGAAAACCAAGACGAAAATCAAGAAGTTGCCGGAATTGTCTTGGAGTCTCTACCCAACACAATGTTTAAAATCCAACTAGACGATGGCAGAACGGTTATAGCAACAGTTGCTGGAAAAATGAGACGGAATTTTATAAGAATCCTGCCGGGTGACAGAGTAAGGGTGAAAATGACCCCTTACGATGACGCAAGAGGCAGGGTCGTCTGGAGAGAGAAATGAAAGTAAGAGCATCGGTCAAACAAATTTGCAAAGATTGTAAACTCGTCAAACGGCGAGGGGTTCTATTTGTGATTTGCAAAACACCAAAACACAAGCAAAGGCAAGGATAACTTATGGCAAGAATAGCAGGCATAGACCTCCCAGAGAATAAAAAAATAGACTACGCCCTAACCTTAATTTATGGTATTGGCTGGGAAAGAGCAAGAAACATTCTTAAAGAAGCAGATGTTTCGGGCGATACAAGAACAGGAAAACTTTCCGAAGAAGAAGTTGCCAAAATCGCAAAAGCCGTGGAGACTTACTCTGTAGAAGGGGACCTAAAACGTGAGGTTCGTCAAAACATACAACGCCTGCGTGACATCGGTTCATACAGAGGAACAAGACATGCCCGCAATCTTCCTGCCAGAGGACAAAGAACAAGAAGTAACGCTCGTACTAAGAGAGGGTTGAGAAAAACAGTGGGGGCATTCAAAAAAGAAGCTTTGACAAAAATGACCACTGCCAAACCCGCCACCAACAAGAAATAAATATGGCAAAACAAATAAAAGCAAAAGCAAAAACTAAAGAACCCGTTCCCTACGGAAAGGTTTTTGTTACAGCAACCTTCAACAATACCCTAATAACTGTTACCGACGACCAGGGAAATGCCTTGTCCTGGGGTTCTTCCGGCCGAGCGGGTTTTAAGGGAACAAGAAAAGCGACCCCCTATGCTGCTACCACAGCCGTAGAATCAGCAATCAGGAAGGCTCGTGACGAATTTTCTATGAAAAGCGTCGACGTGTTTATCAAGGGTCCCGGACCAGGTCGAGATGCTGCATTACGTGCCATAAAAGGTATTGGATTGAGAATGAACATGATTGCAGACGTTACCCCGATGCCATACAACGGACCTCGTGCCAAAAAGAAAAGGAGAGCATAAGAACCTCCGACTTTGTCGGAGAACCTTGCGATAAGCTTCGCCAAGAAGCTACGCAATCGTAACCAAACTTTTCAAAAAAGTTTGACCAAAGAAAAAGAAAATATGAGATACACAGGACCAAAAAACAAACTATCAAGACGTGAAGGAGTGGATCTTTTTGGAAAAGGTCAAAAACTTAAACGGTTAAATGTCCCCCCCGGCGTTCACGGACCGAAAGGTCTCGGCAAAGTCTCCGACTACGGTAAGCAACTTCGTGAGAAACAGAAGGCGAAGAGAATTTATGGCGTCACGGAGAAACAATTTTCAGACTACGTCGAGAAAAGTCAAAAGCTGAAGAATCTAACCGAGCTACTAGAAAGAAGACTAGATAATGTTGTTTACCGTCTAGGATTTACTCCGACCCGTGCAGCCAGCCGCCAGCTTGTATCCCACAAACACGTGTTTGTAAACGAGAAGAAAGTCAACATACCATCATACCAAGTCCAAGAAGGCGATGTTGTCTCCCTAGATATAAAGGCACAAAACATACCAGAAATCAAAAATCTCTTGGGGAAAGAAGCCAGTGTGCCTGCATGGATTGAAAGGAAAGCGATAGTAGGCAAGATTAAACGGCTACCCATAAAAGACGACATACAAGAACCCTTCTCCGAACAAGAGATTGTTGAATTCTATTCCAGGTAATCCTGGAACAAGGTTCTGAAGCGCGAGCTTCAGGTTCTTATTCCAGGTAATCCCGGAACAAGGTTCTCGAGCGGCAAGCGAGAGGTTCTTACTCGAGATAACCTTGAAAAATAGAATAACAAACCGTATAATACCCTAGCCACGGCGAAAGCCGTGCGATTTTTGTAAAAAGGAGAACGACATTAAAAAATGCAACCATTCCAAATAGACGCAAAAGAAACAAGACCAGGTTATGGTCTGTTTGTAATCGAACCCCTAGAACAAGGATATGGCCACACTCTTGGCACCGCTCTTCGTCGCGTAATGCTCACAGGACTAAGTGGTGCAGCAGTCACTCAAGTCAGAATTTCCGGACTTAAGCACCAGTTTAGCGCCCTCAAAGGCGTTAAAGAAGACGGCGTAGACCTCCTCCTTAATCTTAAGAAAATTAGAATTGCCTACGACGGAGACAAACCAGTCAGACTTACTCTGTCAGCAAAGGGCAAAGGAGAAGTAAAGGCAGGAAGCATAAAGGCTCCAGCAGATGTAATTATTGCCAACCCCGACTTGACAATCGCAACCCTCTCAGACGACAAAACCAAACTTGACATAGAACTCCAGGTAGAAAATGGAGTTGGCTACTCAACAGCCGAAGAAAGAAAGACCAATACTGTAGGATTGATTCCGGTAGATGCAGACTTTTCACCAGTAAAGAGAGTTGCCTACAAGGTAGAGGAAACTCGAGTCGGCCGTGTAACTAACTACGACAAGGTTACTATGGAGGTTTGGACCGACGGAGCGCTAGCACCAGAAGATTCCTTGCGAGAAGCGGCTAAGATACTAATTCAATATCTTAACCACATTGTTTCTCCGGCCGAAAAGGCAGAATCCACGGTTACTCCCTCCAGAGCAAGATCAGACAATAAGGCAAGCAAGCTTTCTGTGGAAGAACTTAATCTTCCCACAAGAATAGGGAACGCATTGATTGGCTCAGGTTATGAAACTGTTGAAGATATTTTGGGAGCAGGCCGAGCAGAGTTAGCAAAAGTCAGAAATCTAGGAGAGAAATCAGCAAAAGTTATCGAAGCAGCCCTAGCCGAAAAGGGTGTTACCTGGGAGCAGAATTAAGGGAGATTTTAAAGAATGCTCAAAAGAGTTAAAACCAGAAAGCTCGGTAGGTCTAAGGGTGCAAGAAACGCTTTATATAAAAGTCTTGCCAAAAATCTCTTTCAGAACGGCAAACTTGAAACCTCTCCCGCTCGCGCAAAAGCCCTAAGAGGCTTTGTACAAAAACTCCTTCGAAGCACCGAAAACAAAGTAACAGACCAAAATAGAATATCAAGCATCTTGAGTATTGGCCAAAAGGCGGCATCAGAGATTGTTACCTTGGGTCAATCTCTTTCTGAAGGCCAAAGTGCAGTAAGGATCGTACACTTAAATGCCAGATCAGGCGACGCCTCTCCCCGAGCTCGGGTGGAACTTTTGGCAAAGACACCAGAAAAAGAGAAAAGCGTACTACCAAAGAGTACTCGTTCGACCAAAGGCTAAACTATGTATAAAAGTTACCAAACAAAAGGAAGCGAAATTAAAAGATCCTGGAGATTGTTTGACGCCCAAAATAAAATACTGGGCCGCCTGGCAACGGAAATGGCGATTGTTTTAATGGGTAAAGATAAGAAAACTTACTCCCCCCATATGGATCAAGGGGATTATGTGGTTGTAGTGAACGCCAAAAGTGTTAAAGTTACGGGCAATAAAGAAAAAAACAAAATCTACTGGAGCCACTCAGGTTATCCCGGGGGTCTTAAGTCCCGTACTGTTGCAGAAATGAGAGAAAAAAACCCCACAAAAATTATAGAGTTAGCAGTTCGTAGAATGTTGCCCAAAAACAGACTCCAAGACGTAAGAATGGCCCGATTAAAAGTCTTTTCCGGATCCGAACACTTATATTCCGACAAGTTGAAAGGAGAAAAGGCAACAACGGCCAGTGCCCAATAAGATATGCCAAGAAAAAAAGAAAATCAATACATATTTGCAGTTGGTAGAAGAAAAACCTCTGTCGCCAGGGTAAGACTTCACAAAGGGAAAGATCAACACGTCATAAACGATCTTCCTGTTGGTCAGTATTTTCCTGGCGAGGAACAAAGAAAACTTTGGACAAAACCTTTTGAGTTGACGAAAACAGAAGGTAAATACTTCATTACAGTAAAAGTTGTAGGCGGGGGTAAACGATCTCAATTGGGGGCAGTAATCCACGGTATCGCCCGATCCCTAGTAAAACTTGACGAAGAGTCTTTCAAGCAAACACTAAGAAAAGCAGGTCTCTTAACCCGCGACCCAAGAATGCGCGAACGCCGAAAAGTCGGAACCGGCGGAAAAGCACGACGTGCCAAACAGAGTCCAAAACGCTAAAACAGAGAAAGTGGTCACACCCTCAAAAATCCACATACTAAGATCGCTCAAGGATTGGATTGAAGTTTGTAAAAATACGAAGACCGACTACCGCGTAATTGGTTCGGTTGCTATGGTTGGTGCTTTGGGAAAGTTTCATCGTATCCCCGGAGACTTAGATGTTCTTTATGATAAAAGAAATGAAGAAAGAATAAACAGGGCCCTTGAAGACAAAAGATATAAACGCGTATCGGCAGGAAATCCCCAAAACCTATTTCCTAAAGATTTACCACGATACATAAAAGGGAGCCAGATAATAGAACCACGTAAAGCCGACTTCTCTGGTGAGGAGATATTTATCACACTCAAGGCACCCATTCCACTGATGCCAGCACCCCTTAGACCAACCGTAAGGCTGAAATTTGGTAAAGAGATGTCCAAAAGTATTACCTATCGGATCAATGGCGTTGTGTTTAAAAGCCTAAGCAAGGAAGCACTCTGGGTTGGATTGAATACAATCAGAATATTTAAAAGAAAAGATGACATGAGATTAAATTTAAAGATTGGAGACCAAGAATTATTGACACCCACAATCAATAAAAGAAGAATTGACAGTATCTACTTGGATAAACCTGGAGTCTACTGGAACAACATTCCCCTTGTAACCGCTTGCTAGTATTTTCTTGGCTCAAACTTAACCGAAGAGAAACTGACGCCACGCCGAAATTTATCCGCCATAACTATTTCCTCGTAAATTCCCTCAATTAGCTCATATTTTTCTGCTTCTTCCGGAGTAACCCAAGCAAATTCTGTTGCGTCGTCATCAAGTTTTACTTCTCCACTTTTATACGAAGTTGAAGACACCTCTGGTGTTTTATAATCTGCATAATAACTCAAAACTACAACAGGAATCCCGTCAGGCCTTAAAAGCGTCATGTCAACTAGATATTTTATGTTTTCTATTTCCAAGT
>Ga0209541_10001670_pt1 | contig 43549 bp, 50 predicted proteins | sample RifCSPlowO2_01_FD_184027 | JGI IMG/M metagenome (GOLD analysis project Ga0209541, IMG submission 184027) | Groundwater microbial communities from Rifle, Colorado - Rifle CSP2_plank lowO2_0.1 (SPAdes) (version 2) | ecosystem: Environmental > Aquatic > Deep subsurface > Groundwater | place...
GGTTAAAAAAGTATATATGGCTTGAGCTGTGCTTGCCCAGCCCGCATCGCCGGCAGAAGGAGTAGAAGCTGATTCATTAACGAGATAGCCAGTCACGGCAGTATCATCAGTGGCGGTGAAGGAAGAGATTGAGATTGTTGATGATGAAGCGGTTGAGGGAATGGTGAAGGCGGTCACTATTGGAGAAATGGTATCAGAAGAAAGATATTCATAGGCGCCCATAGTCCAGGCAGTAGTTCCTCCTGGCCTGGTTATTCCATCTTTATCTATTGTAAAAATACTACTAAGATTAGCACCTCCTCTTTTTATACTTGCAGGACTTGACGAAGTTAATTTGTAATTAGAATCCAATTGAGGGTTTACTGTTGCACCATTCGCATCATAGCCTTGTGCAAGCCACCAATCGCGACTTAAATTATTATAAGGAGAAGAACCACCGTTATAATTATCATTATAATCAGCCGTAAAAATTGTATCCGTTCCAAGGGTTCCGTTCCAACCATAAAATAATTTGACTCCTGAAATTATATTATTTTGAACAATAGAACCTTGTGAATAAGTCGACCCACTGTTATTAAAATATATCCCAATGTTTCCATTATAATTTGGGTAGTTGCCTATTAGGGTGTTATTATAAATCTTAACGCCATCTGCTGCTTTTATACCTATCATCCCACCTGAAGCATAATTTGTCCCTGTATTTACTAATACATTATTATAAATTTTCACATTCTGCATTCCATGATATTCAATGTAAATATGTGATGTGCTGTGAGTTCCAAAATCCTGTAAATAATTGTTGTAAACATTAACATTATTCACCCATCCGGTATCGCCTTGAGAGAACAAATGCATACCGTCTTGATGATGCCATTTATCTGTTAAGCAACTCGCAGAACAACCATTCGTCTGACAATTTACATCAAACACTCCATCATATTTTGTTCCGCCTCTCACATCATTCCCATAAATATTTATATTTAACCCTGTAGAAGAAGTGTTCCCAGGCGCAATGTTTATGCCAGTAGATGTATTAGTAATAGTATTATTGCTAACCGTTACATTTTCAGAATTGGTTAAAACATCATATATCCCAAAAAATCCATCAGATATTGTATTGCCTGTTATAATTATATTTGAAGATTGACCAGTTGAATGTATACTGTATCCTACTCTCATACAATCAGCACTGCTTGCCAGCCTGTCATATATTGTTCGGATTGTTAAATTTTTTACGGTCACATTGTTTGATGCATTGATTAAAACACCATCAATGTTTCTGTTGTATATTTTTGTTCCGCCAAAAGCAGAGATCGTACCGTTATCAGTTGCTTCAATAATCCCATTTGTTCCACCATCAAGGGTGATATAATTTTTATTAATTGTTATTGCTGCAGTTAGCGCTGTCCAGGTCGGCGTAGAAAACTTTGCTCCATTTTCAAATAAAATAGTAATAGGACTGTCAGAATTTCCACTGGCTTGCGTAGTAAGTTGCGTTGAGATTGTCCCGCATAAATGAATAGTAGTTCCGGGGCCTATTTGATCAGTTCCAGTCCCCCAGTTACCAGTAATGTTAAAAAAAGTAATTGCGTAAGCATTGGCGCAACTGGTACCATTTTCGGATCCTGTTGCAATCTGGGCAATATATATATTTGTCGCAGAAGCATATACCTTTATGGTCGGCAAAAATCCAAAAGGAACAGCCAGCAGGAAAATCAAAAACACCGCAAAAAGTGGTATCTTAATGGAAACATTTGACAAAACAAAAACTCGGCGAGTCTCGTTTACTCTCTCTCTCTCTCTCTCTCTCTCTCTCTGCACTCAAAATTTTAGACATTTTGTTTGGTTTTTAAGTTAACTTATTTATATTTTATAATAGCTATAATAATAGCATATTTTTGTTGGAAATTATCCACACCGTTTAAAATATAAAATCTCTATATTTTAAGGCACTTTTTTAAAGCTTGTTAACACTGCCGAATAAAATCAATTTTTCTTTTACTTTTTCTTCCACGGCCTTGATTGTTTCCGAAAATAACTTATAAGGCGCGGTTTCTTCGGGATTTTGAGCGAGAGTCCGGCGCAAAGCCGCGCTGTAAGCCAATCTTATTTCCGTGTTGACGTGGATGTTGTTGATGCCGGCTTTAATCGCTTCCTTTATTTGATCATCGGGAATGCCGGAACCGCCGTGGAGAACCAAAGCGATTTCCGGCAACGCCTTATGAATTTTCCTGATCCGTTCAATATCCAATTTTGGTTCATTGGCGGCAATGCCGTGAATGTTTCCGATCACCGGCGCCAAGCGGTCTACGCCGGTTTTTTCGACGAACTCTCCGGCTTTTTCCACTTTTGTCAGATCTTCCGGTTTTATTTTAACGATTTCTTTCTGAATTTTTGATTCGCCTCTTAAATAGCCTAACTCGCCTTCCACGGAAATATTTTTATTTTTAGATTTAGCGTATTCCACTATTTCTTTCGTCCCTTTGATATTTTCTTCAAACGACGCGGCCGAAAGATCAATGTGAATTGATTCGTAGCCGGCATCCGCCGCTTCCTTGGCCGAAGCGACACTTTTACAATGATCCGCGTTTAAAAAAATCGGCAGGCCGGTTTCTTCGCGAAAAGCCTTGATCAGATAAACCGCCTGCTTCAAGCCGATAAAACGGCGTTCTCCTTCGGAAGTACCAATATGAATAGGCGCCATCGCGGATTGAGCCGCGTTTAAAATGGCGCGCAACTGTTCCAGATTGGAGATATTAAAATGCCCCAAAGCCCAACTCTCTTTTACCGCTTTTTTTAAAAATCCGTTTAAATCCGCGTTCATAAGATCTATATAATTAAATTTTCTCCGGCTTATAGTATGAAGGGGCTTCTTTCAGATATTGCTCCAATTGAGGGCGGGAAAGAAGACCCGCTCGCGCGCCGACTTGCTGAACAACGGACATAGAATTTATGGGAGCCCAGCGAAGCGCGTCTTCAACGGATTGGCCACAAGCCAAAGCCACGACGAAAGTGGAAGAAAAAGCGTCGCCCGCTCCGGTTCTCTCAAAAGGCGGCTTCGGGTCGGGATACGGCGGCATAAACCAGACATTCGCGCCGTCATCAGCGTACGCGCCCTTAACGCCGTCGGTGATGACGACAATTTTCGGCCCTAATTCCCTGACCATAAAAAGAAGTTTTTTAATGTCATTTTCTTCGGTTTTTAAAATCCTCTGCGATTCTTCTTTGTTACATAAAAAAACGTCGCTTCGCCGATAAATTCCTTTAAGCGATTCCGCGCCCATTTTCATTTGAAAAGTGCCGGGCTGAAACGCGACTTTAATCTTCGGATGATCGGCTAAAAATTCTTCAACTTTTTTATGAAAAGACGAAGAATTTCCGCCAAGAGACGATAAATAAATCCAGCCGGAGCTGTTGATATCGGGCAATTCGTATTCAAATTCTTCATGTTTAATCAAAATAGTCCGATCATCCTCAAACCACAAAACATAATGGTAATTCGTTTTTTGGTCTTTGTGGATTTTAATGAATTTTACGGCGACGGCTTCTTTTTTTAAAACAGCGAGGCACTCTTTGCCGAAATAATCGCCGCCGATATTGGAAACAAGCGCGCTTTTCAAGTCGAGACGCGCCGCGGCCACAGCGGCATTCGCGCTGTTCCCCACCGCCGGAACGACGATAACGTCTTCGTAAGGAATCTTGTCCGCGAATTTCAAGCAAATTTCCCTCGCGCCTTTGTCAATATCAATGTGCGCCGACGCTTCTTTTAAACGAATGAAAGCGTCGGTGGTTGTGTCGCCGATCGCGATAAAATCAAATTTTTGTTTAAACATTTTAAACATTTTAAACATTTTATTTGTCTAAAAAAAAGTTTTTTTAAAATTCAGGCGAATTTTCTTTTTAAAACTTTTTTGGCCGCTTTTTTAATATGTTTTACTCCCATCCCGAAATGCTCAATCAATTCATTCGGTTCTCCCGACTCTCCAAACCTGTTCTCCACGCCGATAAATTCAATCGGCGCCGGATAATTTCTCGCCAAAACTTCCGCCACCGCCGACCCCATTCCGCCGTTTATCTGATGCTCTTCCACGGTGACCAAAGCTCCCGCGTCTTTTGCCGCCTTAATTATGGTTTTCTCATCCATCGGTTTTACAGTGTGATTATTAATGACTTGCGCCGCTATTCCTTCTTTTTCAAGTTCCGCCGCGGCTAAAATGGCATTATGCAAAAGCGGGCCGCAGGCAATTATCGCCACATCCGGTTTCTTTCCGGAGTCCCAGAAAATTTCCGCTTTGCCAATTTTAAAAGGCGTTTCTAAAGTTGTAAAAACTGGCGTTTTTTCGCGGGCAAAACGAAGATAAACCGCGCCTTCCAGCCCCGCTGAAACGATAGTGGCTTTTTTCGCCTCAATCGCGTCGCAAGGCACGATTACGGTCATATTCGGCATAACCCTGGTAATCGCGATATCTTCAATGGCTTGGTGCGTCGCGCCGTCCGGCCCGACCGAAACTCCGGCATGCGCGCCAGCGATCACCACGTGAGTGTTATTATAAGCAATTGTTGTCCTGATCTGTTCCCAATTTCTGCCCGGACTGAACATGGCATAAGAAGAAATAAACGGAATTTTGCCGATGAGAGCCATTCCGGAAGCGACTGACGCCATATTTTGCTCCGCCACGCCCATTTCAACGAAACGATCCGGAAATTCTTTTTTAAACACTTCCGAGCGCGTTGATTCGGTCAAGTCCGCGCAAAGCACGACGATGTTTTTATTTTTCTTTCCGGCTTCAATCAAACCTTCGCCATAGCCGTTTCTCGTCGGCGCCTGGCTGATTTTTTTAAAATCCAAAATTTCTTTAACTAATTTTGCTTTTGAATTAATCGGCATATTATTCGTGTTCGTCCCGCACCAGAATAAATTCGGTGCGGGACTTCGCACTCGTTTCACTCGTGCTCGCTTTTAATACGACCCCATAATGTCCTTAATTCTTTAAGGGCTTCCGGGCCTTGCTTGTCTTTCGGGAATTTGTCTTCCGGGCCTTTGCCGGGCGGATTGCCGTGCCAGCGAAAATCGCGCTCCATATATTCAACGCCTTTGCCGGGAATGGTATGAGCGATAATCATGGCCGGCTTCTCATAAATCGCTTTTGCTTCGTCAATCGCCGAATTTAATTCCTGAAAATCATGACCGCCGACATCAATCACGTGCCAGCCGAACGCTTCGTATTTTTCGCGAAGCGGTTCCAAAGGCATTACGTCTTCGGTATCGCCGTCTATCTGGATATTATTTCGGTCCATGATCGCGATTAAATTCCATAATTTTTCGCGGCCGGCCAACATCGCCGCTTCCCAAGTCTGGCCCGCGTCCTGCTCACCGTCAGACATCAGGCAATAGACGATATTTTTCTTGTTGTCCATCCGCAAAGCAATCGCCATTCCCGCGGCTTGCGAAAGGCCGGAACCCAAAGGGCCGGAAGTTGTCTCCAAACCGGGCAAAGCTGAACGATGAGGGTGGCCTTGCAAACGCGCGCCTAATTTGCGCAGAGTATTTAATTCTTTAACCGGAAAATATCCCGCGTGCGCCATTACCGCGTACTGCGCCGGACAAATATGGCCGTTGGAAAGAATTAGCCGATCGCGCTCGGGCCAATCCGGATTTTTCGGATCATGCTTTAAAACATGAAAATACATCAAAGTAAAAATATCCGCCATTCCCAAAGAACCAGCCGAATGTCCCGAGCCGGCTTTAACAAGCATTTGAATGATGGATTGCCGGATTTTATTGGCTATTTCTTCTAATTCTTTAATTTTATCGTCGTGAAGATGCATGATTAATAAGTATAACAAATAAAAGAAAAAATGTTAAAGAATAAAAAAGTTAGATTTATTTTTACCTAAAATCATCTTCAATTAAATTTGTTTGACGCAAAATTGATTTGAAAGTTCCAAAAGGAATTTCTCTTTTTCCCGCAGGAATGATTACAGTCAGAATTGGAAAGCCAGTTTTCCGAAATTTGGCATGGCTACCTTTTTGTGAAATATAAATAAAGCCCTTTTTTTGAAGGACTTTAACAATATCTGAAGATGAATAAAGTTTAGGCATGACAAATTGACATTCTGACAAGTTCCGGTTTTTCAATTTTCGTCACTTTCGGAATTTTTATATCATCAAAATACAATTCAAGTGCTTCATCTAAAGCCGCTAATGCCTCTTTTTTGGTTTTACCGAAGCTGGAAACATTCACATTTAAACACTGGGCAACATAATATTTCCCTTCTTTCCAAACTACGTTTTTTAAGTCAATTTTACGCATAATATTATTAGAATTTCACTTATGTCTTTATCTTACTAAAAAAGCATAAAATAAGTCAAATTAAGAAAATTCTGCAAAAATTTTTCTCTTAATCGTTATTATACTTTATACAATATCAGCCACTCGCGGCTATTCGCTGACGGCTGATTTTAATTTTCTAAAAGATTCTTCAATATTATTATTAAATATCGCGGAGGCCGCGGCAATCAAATTTGCGCCAGCCCGAACCGCTTTTAAAGCGGTTTCTTCATTCATTCCGCCGTCGCTTTCTATTATACAGGACGGGCAGTTTTTCCGCACCTTTTCTATTTTATGCAAAACTTCTTCGTTAAATTTTTGCCCGGCCAAACCGGGACGCACGCCAAGAATCTGAAACATATCCGCTTTTCCAAAATAAGGATAAAGCCGCGTCCAGGAAGTCTCGGGATTTATCGCCAGCCCCGCTTCCTTGCCCGCTTCTCGGCATTTGGCAAAAACGAAGTCAGCGTCTTTAACCGCCTCCAGATGAAAAATAATTCTTTTGATGTTGGGCAAAAACCAGTCAACAACGCGCTTCTCAACATCATTGATCATTAAATGAACTTCAATCAAAAGCGGCGTGTCCAACTCCCGAAGATCGCCGGCATTATGCCAAACAGTATTTTTGGCGAATGTCCCGTCGGCGACATCCAAATGAGCCCATTTCGCGTACGGTTCAACCAGTTTTATTTTTTCTTTTATTTCTTCAAAATTATCCGCGTTAATCGCGGGAATAATGTCAACCATTTTTAAATATCTTAAATATCAATTTTCCTGATTCTTCTCTGATGGCGGGCCTCTTCCGAAAACGGCGTTTTCAGCCAAAGCTTGACCGCTTCTTTGGCTTCTTCTTCACTTAAAAAACGCGCGCCTAAAGACAGAACATTGGCGTTGTTGTGTTCGCGGGAAAGTTTAATTACGGAAATAGAGACCGCGCGTTCACTTGGAGGCTTAGCCTCCAAGTAAGGTTTGCCGTAAAAAACCGCGGCGCGAACGCCTTGAAAACGGTTGGCGATCATCGCTTCGCCTTGGCCGGAACCGCCTAAAACAACGGCGCGGTCAATTTCCGGATTTTCCGCCACGGCCTTGGCCGCGAAACGGATAAAATCCGGATAATCGTCTTTTTCATTATATTCAAAAGCGCCGTGGTCCTTGACTTCATAACCCAATTCTTTTAGATAAATTTTGAGTTTTTCTTTTAAATCAAACCCGGCGTGATCAGCGGCAAAATGAATGACCATAAAATATTTTACCAAGGGTAATCCTTGGGGAAATTATTAATTTATTAAATTTTTTAAAGCCTCAATATGTTTTAAAAGCATCGCCCCGTATCCCCACTCATTGTCATACCAGGCAAAAACCTTTACCAAATCGCCGTCCACCACCCGGGTCATCGCCAAATCAACGATTGCGCCGAATGGCTGCCTTAAAATATCCGAGGAAACGAGCGGCTCTTCGGTGATAGCCAAAATCCCCTGCCAAGCCGGCTCCGCGGCAGCGGCGCGAAATATGTCATTTATTTCTTCAACCGAGGTTTTTCTCTCCGCCAAAAAAGTAAAATCAGCCAAAGAACCGGAAATCACCGGCACCCGAATCGCTACGCCGTCAAATTTTCCTTTTAAAGCAGGAATGGCTTTAACCGCGGCTTCCGCCGCACCCGTGGATGAAGGAATAATATTCGTTGCCGCGGCGCGGCCGCGGCGAAAATCTTTTTTGGCCGGACCGTCCACTATTCCTTGAGTCGCGGTATAGCCGTGAACCGTGTTTAAAATCGCCTTTTTAACGCCGGGATTTTGCATCATCACCGTTGCCACCGGCGTTACGGCATTGGTCGTGCAGGAAGCGTTGGAAGTAATTAAGCCGGTTTTTAGAAAATCAATCCCCACATTGGGCGTAGCGGTTTTGGTCAAGCCGCCGTCTTTAGCCGGCGCCGTAATCACCACTCTTTTTGCTCCGGCTTTCAAATGCGGCTCGGCTTTTTCATAAGAATCAAAAACGCCGGTTGATTCCACCACCACGTCTATTCCCAGTTTTTTCCACGGCAAATTGCTTGGATCTTTTTCCTGAAAGAATTTAATTTTACTGATCTCTTCATCCGAAATATCAAACCTCCCGTAGACGCTGTCATGGCGCAATAAATAAACGAGATTTTCTTTGTCTCCCAAGTCATTAACAGCCGCTATTTCAAAGCCTGCTTGATCCGCCGAAGCTTTGACAGAGGCGACCCTAAAAAATATCCGGCCGATTCGGCCAAAACCGTTAATCGCTATTTTTAATTTTTTGGAAGCCATTTATTTATTATATCAATTTTTTGAATTTTTCCACAATAAGTTCGCTTTTGTTTTTAAAACCGCCGGCTTGAGCGAGATGAAAAGACGTCCAATCCGCGAGCGCGATTGAAGAAAAAATCTTGTGAAGAAAATTTTCTCCTTCCAGATTGATATTTTTAACCGGCAATTTTTTATCGCGCAAAATCGCTTCCATCGTTTTCATTCTTTTAATGATCCGCGGATGGTCGCTAAAATCTTTTAAGAAAATAAAATAAAAATTCCGGGAAAGTTCTTTTGTTGATTCTTGAAAATCAAATCCCGCCAGCTCGTTATGATTCAATTCCGGAAAAACATTGCAAAAAGCGGGAACGCGGCCGGTTTCATTAAATCTTATTTTCCAATTATAAGCCGCGGTCCGATTTTTCTCCGATGAATAAATCAGCGGCGCAAATCCTTTTAATTTTTTGGCCAGTTCTTTTCCTTTTTCTTCAAAATCTTCCGGCTTCAGCAAATCAGCCAATCCACTAGATTCTTCAAACGCGTTTCTTTCGCCGATTATTCCGGCCAAAGCCCGAAAACTGAAACCCAAAGCGAAGCGCGGCTCAATTCCCAGATCCGGAAATTGAATGTAAGGAATACCGTCGGCTTTGGCTTGATCCAATAATTTTCCGCCAACGGAAATCGCCGCCATCGCCAATCTTTTTTTCTTAGCCGCTTGGTAAGAATCAATCACCTCTTCGGTATTCCCCGAATAAGAACTTAAAATAATCAAACTTTTTTTCAAAATGCCGTCCGCTAAAACCGGTAAGCTATAATTTTTATGGACAATAAGATTAAGGTGAGGATTATAATCGCGCAACAAATCTCCGGCCAAACCCGAACCGCCCATTCCAACAACCGCGAAATACTCTGCCTTTTTTAAGGCGCTTTTATTTTCAATCACGGGTTGATAATCAAACTGTTTGGAAAAATTTATAATCGCCTCGCGCATAATTTAAGAAAATGAATTTTACATCACGCGTCCACTAAATTAGGAGGAGTTTGCCCTTCCAAAGCGGCAATAATGTTATCCGCCGCCAATTCCGCCATTTTAGCGCGCGTTTCTTCGGTGGCGGAAGCAATATGCGGCGTCAAAATCACATTATCAAGTTGCGCCAATCCCTCGGCTAAGGCCGGCTCGTTTTCAAAAACATCCAAAGCCGCGCCTTTGATAATCTTGGCGCGCAGCGCTTCCACCAGCGCTTTCTCGTCTATCACCGACCCGCGCGAAGTATTAATAAGATAAGCGGTCGGCTTCATTAATTTCAGCCGCTCGGCATTCAGTAAATGCCGCGTAGCCGGCAAAAGCGGCACATGCAGAGAAACATAATCCGCTTCTTTTAACAAATCTTCCAATTTTTTTCTGTATTCCGCGCTAAATTCTTTCTCAAATTTTTCATTGCGCTGAAGATCGTGATAAATCACGCGCGCGCCAAATCCTTTAACCGCGTGATGGGCCACGCGCGAGCCAATCCGTCCCAAACCCACGATGCCGACAATTTTTCCCGATAAATCGTTTCCCAATAAAAGCATCGGCGCCCAGCTTTCGTATTTTCCGGCTTTGGTGAATTTATCCGCTTCGGCAATCCGATGGGAAATCGCCAGCATCAGAGTAAAAGTGTGTTCCGCCACGGTATCCGTTAAAACTCCCGGCGTATTGGTAATCATAATGCCCCGCTTTTTAGCCGCAACCAAATCAATATTGTCAAAACCCACGGCATAATTGGCAAAAATCCGGCATTGCTTGCCGGCCGCGGCCAAAACATTGTCATCAATTTTATCGGTTAAAAGACAAAGCACCGCGCCGTATCCATGATTTTCCAGCGCGGCAATCAATTCTTCTTTTGATAAAACGCGATCCTGCGGGTTGACTTTCACCTCGTATTTTTCCGCGAGCTTTTTAATTCCCGCTTCGGGAATTTTTCTCGTAATAAATATCTTGGCCATAATTTTTTAGTTTTTTCATCGCTTATTGCGGGGGCAGGAATTGGTCACAAGTCCTCAAAAATTATAGTCGCTTCGCTCCTTAATTTTTGGGCTCGCGACCCCGCCTCGCTTTATTCCGCTTTTAGCGGAATAAAGCTCCGGCTTGCAATTCCGACACGAGACAAACAATTGTCTCGTGTCCGAGCAAAAAATTTGCTCGCGTCCGCTTATTGCGGGGGCAGGAATTGCACCTGCGCTTCAAGGTTATGAGCCTTGCGACCTACTGCTGGTCTACCCCGCTAAAATTATTATACATCATTTTAAAAAATCACCAAAAAATAAAATATCTCTTCCAATTTTTAATAATTTTGCGTATAATTTTTATTAAAGGGCCCGTGGTGTAGCCCGGTTAACACGTCCCCCTGTCACGGGGAAGATCGCCGGTTCAAATCCGGTCGGGCCCGCCAGATTACCAAGTTAGAACTTAATTTATGCTATTACAAAAATTCGATAATTTTCTACAATCAGTTGATCTTAAATCCTATCGCGATATGTATAGGCCTATTAAAATTGTGGAAATGGACTTGCCCAAGGAAGTTCAGGTAATTAATATTCTTTACAAAGTATATTGGGATCAAAAGAAATTTTTGTCTTTTGAAGATTTTTATAAAAAGTATCTAAATTCACAAAAAACAGAAATTGAGTCTTTTAGACAAAAAATAACAATGTGCAGGGATTGTTTTTATCGTGGACTTCCTGCAAGAATTTATCGTACTTGGGCAAGCATTATTACTCAAATACACGCCGGCTATGTGGCCGAGTCGGTTTTCGGTGAAGGCACAGTTGAAATGTCGAGCGAGCTTGACCATCAAGGCGCCGATTTTCAGGTTAAATATAAAGGAAAAACCTTGAACTACCAAGTCAAAAAGAAATCATTCAGTGGAGAGGTAAGGCGTGGTAAGGGTGGAGTGAAAAATAAAATAAAAGGGCAATTTATCGATATTAATTATGAAGTTCCAAGTAGTAATTATTTCGAAAACCCAAAGAAAAAAGATGGCGAGTATAAACTCCCATATAAAAGATTCCAAGAAAATAAGGAGTTGAAAAGATTCCCGAACGGTTTTGTTGTTTTCACTCCGTATGCTTTTGAGCAAAAGAAAAAAGAAATAGACGAAATTCTAAAATAATTTTGAAACCAGTTTTTTATCAGATACCATTTTTTCTGCCAATCTTACATAATCCGGATTGATCTCAAAGCCGATATACGATTGTCCCAATTCTTTTGCTGCCGCACACTCCGAGCCAGTACCAACAAATGGTACTAATATAATGCCATCTTTTTTTGGCATAGCGGATTTTATCAATTTTTTAGATAGTTCGAATGGTTTTTGTGTTGGGTGCTTCATTATTTCATGCCCATCATGATTTTTCAGTTGTCGTGGTTCGCAAACAGAATCGCAGGTTTTACACAAAAACCATCTCTCAACCATTCCTGCTCCACCGGCGAGAGCAGGGATTTTGATGACATCTCTCGGTAAAGCTCCTCCATTGTGGGCTTTATAAACGGTTTCTAAACCACTACTACTAAACCTCCCTAGCGTCCCTTTTCTTACCTTTCCAGCGGCTCCGTTTAGAAAACCATCCGTGTATGGCTCTCTAACTTCATCTCTGTTGAAAACCGGCTTATTTTTCCACGCGCAAATTATAGCTTCATGGCTTCTTTGCCAGAAATTAAGTGAAGCAACGTTTTTGTTCGTATAGTGCCAAATCAGCCATCGCTTTTGTATTGGAATTTCAATTGAAAGATACGCCAAAATTTCACTAAAACCATAAATAAACATTGTTCCATTCGGCTTTAGAATTCTTATGCTTTCATTTATCCAACTTTTACACCATTCTACATATTCTCCGAGTTCTCGTTTGTCTATATTATTACCAAAATCTTTACCAATATTATAGGGCGGATCAATTATGACGACATCGCAACTTTCGTCAGGAAGTTTCCTTAACTCTTGAACGGCGTCTCCTAAAATTATTTGATTAAGTGGCAGTTTTCTTTCTTTTTTTACTTCTTTTGTTGTTATAATTTTTTCCGCCTGTAATTCTTCCTCGTTTTTTATAACATCAATGACAACACCTTGAATTTTAATATCGCGATCTTTTCTTATAATAATTGGCTCAAAAGTTTTATTTGCTGGTTGCAAACGAATATATCCTCGTTCTTTATAAAATTTCTTTAGGGTTGCCTCACAATTATCTATCAGAGCAACGACACGCTCTCCATTTTCTGCAACATCCTGCTGTTTTACCAAGATGATATCGCCATCTTTGATATTTTCATCGATCATACTATTGCCCATCACGCGCAAAGCATAAAGATTACCACTACTAGGCAATGTATTTTTAGGAACAGCGATAAATTCATTTTGACGGATTGCCTCTATTGGTTCTCCTGCGGCAATAATTCCTAAAAGTGGAATTTTGACCATCGGTTCCTTAGACGCAACACTAATGGCACGGGCTTTATTTTCTATATTCCCCAAATAGCCACCTTTTTTGAGTTTTGAGATATGAAAATGAATAGTTGAAACAGAAGCGAGTTTAAGTCGCTTTCTAATTTCCTCAAACGAAGGGGGGTATCCTTTTTTTGTCGTATAATTTTCTACGAAGTCAAGGACTTCTTTTTGTCGTTTTGTGAGCATGTATGTTGACTTGTTTACTGCACATCAATTATAATAGAACAAAAGTAGAAAATCAAACGAAGTTATCCCCAGCTCAATTATGAATATCAAAGAATCAAAAATTGAGAATAGAAAAATAAAAAAAAGCACGGGCCAGAACAAGTCTGAGGAGTATTTAGCCAAGCTTTGTAACAAAACATTTCTTTCACTATGGAGCTACCCAAATCTTTACCGCGCAAAAGGGAAAGAATTATCCGATTTATTCGTTGTTTTTGGTAATCACATTCTGATTTTCTCAGACAAAACTTGCGATTATCCAACGACAGATGATCCTGAACTCAATTGGAGTAGGTGGTATAGGAGAGCTATCTTAAAATCAGCAAAACAACTATGGAGAGCAGAACAATGGATTAAGCAACACCCAAAGCGTGTCTTTCTAGACAACCAGTGCTCTCAAACATTCCCATTTAATATAGACACAACTCAAGCAAGAATTCACTTAATACTTGTCGCGCGCGGTGTCGCCGAGGCGTGTAGAAAATTTTTTGGTAGTGGAAGCGGGAGTTTAATGATTCGAAACGATGTAAGGGGTGCTGACGCACATACTGCACCATTTGTTATTGGCGATATTGATCCGATAAAAACCTTTATTCACGTTTTAGATGATACAACATTAGATATAGTGATGAATGCCCTTAATACGGTATCTGACTTCACATCATATCTTGGTAAAAAAGAAATACTGTTACGTTCAGATAAAAATATTTTTGCAACAGGAGAAGAAGATTTACTCCCATGCTATATGACAAAGATAAAGGAAGAAGAGCATGACTTTGATTTCCCGAAGGATTCTGATGGGATTGCTATTTTGGAGGGCGAGTGGGATCGCTTTTGTGAAAATCCGCAGAGAAAAGCCCAACTTGAAGAAGATAAAATTAGCTACTTCTGGGATGCTCTCATTGAGCAATTTAATACCCATGCTCTGAATGGAACGCAATACATGGTTTTTGGAGGAGGGATCAAGGATTCCGAGAGGGTTATGCGATTTTTTGCGAGCGAATCAAGATTTAAGAGAAGACTATTATCAAAGGCCGTACTTGGCCTTATTGAGAAAACGCCTGAAAATATTTGTGGCAGAAGATTTAGTGTACCTCTTGATGAACTGGGTCCTTATTATATTTTTGTAGCATTTCCGAGAGAAAAGGAACATACCGAAAAAGAATATCGTGCTTTCAGGGGAGAATATCTTAAGACCTGCAGTATGGTAGTTCGATCTGTTTACCCCAAGGCTCATGACATAATTGGATTCGCAACCGAAGCTGGAAAATCCTTGGAGGGGAGATCAGAGGATGCAATGTATTTTGATGGGCGGCGCTGGAATGATGAAATGCATAAAGAAGCAAAGGAACTACAAGAAAAGCTTAGGATACTTATAGAGCCGACATATTATAAAGTCCACGATACGGAATTTCCGGATGTTCCCGATAAACAAGTTCCAAAAGTTGGGAGAAACGAAAAGTGTCCTTGTGGGTCAAGTGTAAAATATAAAAAATGTCATGGAAGATAAGGAGCTCAAGCAGACACACTATTTGATCGAATAATCCACTGCATTTTGTCCCTTATCTGATTTGGGTTTCGGAACCTCAAACCATTCAGGATGAACTTTAAAGATAGCCCTTAATTTCTGTATACTTTTATCAATAATCGAGAATTTGAGCCACTTTTTAGGTTCTAACTTGCGGAGATCGTGCCCGCCTTTCTGCGCGAAACGGATTAAAATTTTTTACGAAGAAGAAAATAAATGATAATTATTGCCGCGTAATTCGGAATAAGAAACCATAGCGTCCCCCAAGAAAATCCGTTAAACGTCCAACCGGAAAACGGCCATAAAAACGGCGTTGGGTAGAATTGATATGAATGTGTCGGAATATCCAAGAGAATATGGAAAAACCATCCGCCAAGTTCCCAAATCGGACGCCGAAAAATAAGGAATATTATACCAAAAATAATAAAAAATATAATCGCGCTATGGCTGACGCTGTAAAGTATGGCGGTTAAACGCACGACAAATGAAGCAGCGCTTTGAATATCTCCGTTGCCGAATATCAATTTATCGGAAGCTGGCTCGACTAAATCAGGATGTGGCAAGCCGGAAAAACTCATATCGCCAAAAATAAAATTTCCAAAGAGCCAAATAAATCCGATGGTAAAGGCGAAAAGATCGGGAAATATTCCCCAAAAAACGGCTAGCCGCGCGTTAAGCGGCTTTTTTATTTTTTTATTTATCGCTTTATACGCGGCTCCGGCCCAAAGGCCGTGCGAAAAAATATCCATAATAAATAAATTATTTTTTCAGCCATTTAGCTTGGATTCTTTCCAAGGCCAGCATATACGCCGCTTCGCGCAAGACGACTTTTTTCTCGCGATGAATTTGGTAAACAGCTTCCGCGGCCCGTTCCATTTTTTCCTTAAGTTTTGAAAAAACTTCTTCTTTTGTCCATCGCTCATCGCGCATATTTTGATACCATTCAAAATAACTTACCGTCACTCCGCCGGCGTTGGCGAGAATATCCGGAACAATCATCACATCTTTTTCAAAAAGAATTTTATCCGCTTCGCGCGTGGTCGGACTATTCGCCATTTCAAGAATAATCTTGGCGCGAATATCGCGAGCGTTGCCTTCGTTAATCGCGTCTTCAAGAGCGGCCGGAATAATAATATCAACCGGCAATGTTAAGACCTCTTCAGACGCTATCTTTCGCCCCCCTCTCATCATCCGCTTACTAAAAAGATTTCCTTTTTCAGCCTTATATTTCGCCAGTGCCCTGATATCCGAAATGCCTTCGGGAACATAAATTCCGCCTTTTGAATCGGAAATCGCGACAACTTTAAAACCGTTTTGCCGCAATGATTTCGCCGCGTATTGCCCAACATTGCCGAAGCCCTGCACCGCCACCGTGAAATCTTCCGGCTTTTTCCCTAATAATTTTAAAATCGCCAGAAGCGCGTAAACCCCGCCATAACCCGTTGCTTCAAGGCGCCCTTCGGATCCGCCAAGTTCAATGGGTTTGCCGGTAACCACGGCCGGGGTTTGTTTGCCGATTATTTTAGCGTATTCATCAACAATCCACGCCATGATTTTCGGATTGGTGTTCACGTCCGGAGCCGGCACATCTTTTTCTGGACCGATATAGGGAGCAAGCTGCCGAGTAAATGATCTGGTTAATTCTTCCAATTCCGACTCATTTAATTTCTTCGGATCAATCGCTATCCCGCCTTTTCCGCCGCCGAACGGCACGCCAATCACGGCATTCTTAAACGTCATTAAAAAAGAAAGCGCCTTCACTTCGTCCATTGAAACATTAGGATGATAACGCAACCCACCTTTGTAAGGACCAAGGATATTATTATGCTGCGCCCGATACCCCTTCACGGTCTGGACACCTCCGTTTTTCTTCTGAAATGAAACGTTAAATTCCAAACTCCGGTCAAAAGTAAGCAGTTTCGCGACTAAATCAACGGCAATATTGTTTTTTTCCGCCGCTTTCTTAAATTCATTTTGAACTCGCTTAAAAAAATTTTCCATCTTCATTCTTTATTTAAGAAATATATTCCAGTTCTTTAAGGCCCTTTTCGTAAAGATCGATAACTTCTTCGGCTCTTTCTTTAGAAAGTTTAAAATCAGCGGTTTCATGGGCAAGGCGATTCCTGACTTTATGCGCCTCCCAAACTTCGCTCAAAGAATCAAAATCGCTCGGCTCAATATTTACCAGCCGCTCGCCCAAATTCGCTCCGGCGTAGCCGATTCTTTTCATCACGTCGTCTAAAATGCTGTCCGCTTCCAAAATAGCGAATTTCCAATCCGAAGCGTTTTCCGATTTTAATTTTTTCTTTACTTCCTGCCAGCGGGAATTTCTCGCTTCCGCCGGCTGTTCACTCCAAATATCCAAAAAATCAGCCAGATGTTTTTTAAAAAGAACTTTAAAAATTCTCGTCAGACTGTAAAAAATCACGGCCATTAAAACAAGGGAAACAATCAAAGAAAAAATTTTAAATCCCGTTAAGAAAGATTCTAAAGATATTCCGTAAATCATATATTTTTTTCTAAAAGTTTTCCGGCTTCAAATAAAGTCCCTTCATAAAACCACGGCGCCGTCAATTGAAGGCCGATCGGCAATTTTTTCCTTTCTTCGCCGGCCAAGCCGAAAGGAAGAGACAAGGCCGGCACGCCCGCCAAATTAGCGGGAACCGTAAAAATATCCGAAAGATACATCGCCAAAGGATCAACCGCTTTTTCGCCGAGTTTAAAAGCCGGCGTGGCGACCGTCGGCGAAAGCAGAACGTCGGCCTCCTTAAAAGCTTTTTCAAAATCTTTCCTGATCAGCCAGCGCGCTTTCTGAGCGCGGCCGTAATAAGCGTCATAGTAGCCGGCGGAAAGCGCGTAAGTTCCCAAAATAACGCGGCGGCGCGCTTCCTGGCCGAGAGCTTCTTCCCTTGTTTTGGCATAAATCTCCTCCAAAATTTTACCCTCGGCGCGCCGGCCATAACGAACGCCGTCATAGCGCGCCAAATTAGAAGACACTTCCGCCGGCATAATAATATAGTAACAAGCCAGAGCGTACTCGCTGGCAGGCAAAGAAACTTCCTTTATTTCGCAATCCAAGGAACGCAATATCTCTATGGCCCGATTCATCGCCGCGGCCACACCTTGATCAAGACCTTCTTTCCCTTTTTCTTTAAGCGAAAAAAATTCCTTCGGCACGCCCACCCGCGGTTTGGCCCCGCATTTTTTTATTTCATAATCCGCGGAAGTGGAATCTTTCGGATCCCGGCCTTTAATTACTTTGAAAATTTCTTCGGCATCATCAATATTTTTAGCCAAAGGGCCGATCTGGTCAAGAGAAGAAGCCATCGCGATCAAGCCGAAGCGCGAAACCGCGCCGTAAGTGGGTTTTAATCCGACAATACCGCAAAAAGCGGCCGGCTCGCGCACCGAACCGCCCGTGTCGGATCCCAGCGCCGCCAAACACATTTGGCTGGCAACGGCCGCGGCCGAACCGCCGGAAGAGCCGCCGGGAACCCGCTCCAAATCGTAAGGATTTTTGGTCGGGCCGAAAGCGGAATTTTCGCAGGAAGACCCCATCGCGAATTCATCCATATTAGTCCGGCCTAAAAACACCGCGCCGACGGCCCGAAGTTTTTTAATCGCCGAAGCGTCATAAGAAGCGCGATAGGATTCCAAAATTCTGGAAGCGGCGCCGGCTTTTTTATCCTTAATTAAAATATTGTCTTTTATCGCGAACGGAACGCCGAAAAGTTCGGCCGGCGATTCTCCCTGTTTAATGCGCTTATCCAATTCTTCGGCTTGTTCGTAAGCATCCTGAAAAATTTCCAGATAAGCGCTGATGGATTTATCTTTCTCTTTAATTTGGCGGTGATAAATTTCCACCAGCTCGCGCGCGGAAAAACCGCCGGAGATTAAAAGCTCCCTGATTTTAGCGATGGATAATTCCGATAAATTAATCTTCATTAAAAACTTGCTTAACTTTTACGAAACCTTTCTTTTTTTCCGGCGCCGCGGCCAGCAATTCCGCGGCATTTCCGAACGGTTCGGCCGGCGCCTCGTCAAGGCGAAAAACATTTTCCGCGGCTAAAATATGGGTTAATTCCGGGGCATTTTCTATTTTCGCCTCTTTTAATTTTCCAATATAACCCAGAATAGACTCTAAATCTTTGCTGAAAGATTCCTGCTCTTTTTTATTTAATTTTATCCGCGCCAATTGGGACAATTTTTTGATATCCATAAATTTTTATTCAATCTTTACTTTAAATTACAAAACACGGACAAATTGCTTTTGGAAACGATTAAGGGGGAGTCCACATAGGTCGCTTTGCGACCTGTTATAATAGGGGGGATTTAGGGTCTCCCCCTTACCGCGTTGAGAAAAGCAATTTGGGAGTGTTTTGTAATTTACATATCTTTAATCATTTTTAAAAATTCGCTTTCAATAATCACCCGTTTTCCCAGTTTTTCGGCTTTGGCCAACTTTGATCCCGGCTCTTTTCCGATGATTACGTAATCGGTTTTTTTGGAAACAATTTCGGAAACATTTCCGGAAAGCTTGCGGATTTTGGCTTTCGCTTCGTCGCGGCTTAAACTTTCCAATGTTCCGGTTAAGACAAAAATCAGACCTTTGAATTTGCCGGATTTTCCCTCCTTAACATTCTTTATTCTAACATTTTTAAGCAATTTTTTTAAGAATTTCCGACGATAAGGGTCGCGAAACCAATCATAAATGCTTTGAGACACCGCTTTGCCGATGTTGGGAATTTTTTCTAATTCTTGGCAGCCGGCTTTTTCTAATTTTTTCAAAGAACCGAAATAATCAGCCAAATCTCGAGCGGTTTCTTCTCCCACGTTGAGAATCCCCAAAGAACGGATGAATCGCGCAAAAGCCACTTCTTTTCTGAGAGCAATTGATTTAACGATATTTTGAGCCGATTTTTCGGCAAAACGCTCAAGCGGCGCGAGATCGCCTTCTTTTAAAGAAAATAAATCCGCCGCGTCTTGAATCAAACCCCGGGCAAATAAAGCGTCTATAATTTTCGGCCCCACGCCGTCAATGTCAAAACCCTGTTTGGAAACGAAATAATAAAGCTGCCTTAAAGAGCGCGCCGGGCATTTTTTATTTTCGCAGCGATGGATGGCCCCGGATTCTTCGCGCCGGACCGGCTGGCCGCAAACCGGACATTTTTTCGGCATTTTAAAATTTTTTTCTTGGCCGTTTCTCAAATCCTTGAGCGTTTTCTTGATATCCGGAATCACGTCGCCGGCCCGCCCCACGATTACCGTGTCATAAATTTTCAATTCCAGCCGCCTAATTTCATCTTCATTATGAAGCGTGGCGCGGCTGACCGTCGCGCCGCCGATTTTTATCGGTTCTAAAATCGCCACCGGCGTTAAAACGCCGGTCCGGCCCACCTGAATAATAATATCTCTGACTTTCGTGGTCGTTTCCAAAGGAGAAAATTTAAAAGCCACGGCCGCCCGCGGCGCCTTGCCTATCACGCCGAGTTTTTTAAACAAAATATTATCATCTATCGCCACCACTAAACCGTCTATTTCATAAAGTAATTTATCCCGTTCTTCTTCTGTTTTTTTTCGGAGCGCGAAAACTTGTTCCGGCTGTTCAAAAATTTTCGCTTCCGAATCGGTTTTAAAACCAAAAGCGGACAAAATTTTATGTTCCTCTGAATGTTTTTTTTGGCCGAGATCGGCGATCAAATCGTAAGCAATAAAATCAAGTTTTCTTGACGCCGTAATTCCGGAATTAAGCTGGCGGATGGAACCGGCCGCCAAATTGCGGGGATTGGCGTAAACTTGGCCGCCTTGTTTTTTTTGTTCTTGATTGATGCGAGCGAATTCTTTCTTGCTGATCAACACTTCTCCCCGCACTTCCAAAACGCCTGATTTTACGGCGGTTTTCACGGCCGTTTCCGTTTTCTTCTCATCAACATCCAATTTTGACATTATTTCCAATCTTAAAGGAATTGCTTCAATGGTTTTGGCGTTCTGGGTTACATCTTCGCCTGTTTCGCCGTCGCCGCGCGTGGCCGCTTTTTTCAAAACGCCGTTTTTATAAAACAAGCTTAAAGCCAAACCGTCATACTTTTTTTCCGCGAAAAGCGCCGGTTTCCCGTACTTGGAGGCTAAGCCTCCAAGTAAATTTTCTTTCGCGATTATTTTTGCCAGCCGTTCCAACCAGTCAAAAAATTCTTGTTCCTCAAAAATATCTTCCAAAGAAAGCATCGGCGCGCGATGGGATGTTTTTTTAAAACTCTCCAGCGGCTTTCCGCCAATCCTTTGCGTCGGCGAATCAAGCGTGATCAAGCCCGGATGCTTGTCTTCCAATTTTTTTAATTCATGTTTTAAAGAATCCAGCGCCGCGTCGGAAATTTCCTGCTGATCCAAAACGTGATAAAGATAACGATGGTAATTGATGACTTTTTTAAGCTTTTTTACGCGAATTTCAGCGTCAGATTTTAAATAAGCCATATTTGAAAATTGCCTGCCCCGTTGCTCCCGCCGTGGCGGGATGCTTCGGGGAACCATTGAAAATCGGGGTTAATAATATTTCACTTCCAAATTGCGGTTGACTTTTCTGGCCGCGTTTTCATCACAGGTATTAAATCCCAAAACAGTAATGAATGTTTCAAATCCTCCCCCGCCGGTTTTATCCACGGTCACCTTCGCGCAAGAATCATTGTCGTAATTTACCGTAAAAACAGCGCCGTTTAGCCAACTACTATCAAGTTTTTCAATATCACTCGGGTTAACGCCCGAACAATCATCCTTCACTTCCGGTTTTTCTTCCGGCTGGCCGAATCTCTTGCTTTTTAAATCAACGTAAAGAGCGCACTCCACGGCTGAATCCGCGGCGTAATAAGCGAGCTGGGAATCACGCGTGCTTTCGGAAAGTTTTAACATAGTAAAAATAATCTGAAAAATCGTCAAACTGGCGGTAAAAACCATGCTTAAGATTAAAATTGAAAATAAAAGCGCGATTCCTTTGTTTTTTAAGATCTTTAAATTTAACATAAATTATGAATCTAATTCTCTTTGCGCGACGGTCGTTTGGATATTGAACTCCGAACGCGTCTTAATCCTTTCCTCTCCGGTGGACGCTTTTATTACAATCATTACCCGCGGCTGTTCATAATCAAGCGTTTCCGTTCCAAAAACATAAAAAGTTAATTTTTCTATTTTCAAATCGCTGCCGGTTATCGGATAATAAATTAAGCCGTTGTCTTCCGATTTTTCAATGCTTTCTTCAAAGTCGTTCCAACGGTAAATAATCCTTCCCCCGCCAACGGAATCAAAAGCGAAGATCGGCGATCCCGTCGGACAATTTGACGCCAAATCCCCTCCTTCGCAATTGTAAACAGAGCCGATTCTAATCTCCCTGGACATCGTGTCCACGGCGAAACGCAAATTATCTTCAACAATTTGAAGATTAATCGTCTTCTTCTGGGCGTCGCTGATGGATAAAATCGCCCCTAAAATAATCAAAATCGCCGCGGAAAAAACTCCCAAAGACACGATCATCTCCAAGAGAGTAAACCCCGTTAAATTTCGCTTTGCGAAGCATTTAACTGGGGTGAATCCGCGCCTTAATTTTCTGAATTTTAAATCTTCAGCCATAAATTTTTATTTCCAACTAATGCCAATTGAAAAGACGGCTTTCTAATTGAACATTTTGGACGCCGCCTAAAAATCGCTCTTTCCAACTGACCGTTATCGTTATTTTCGCTTCTTTATTTTCTGTTATTTCATCAATCGTAAAAGTTCTGGTAAAAATTGAAGCGTTTCCGCTTTCATACCAGTATAAGCCAGTAACAGAATCATATTTAAGCGGCGCGCACAAACCGCCGCAAGGAACAATTTCAATTTCGCCGTCCGCGACGGTCGCGATCCGGCAAGGGCTGTCAACCGTACAATCAATAAGAACAGTCAGCCAATTGTTTCCGCTGTAAATATTTTTTTCGCGCTGGCTGCGCGCCAATTCCACTCCTTCCTCGGCCAGAAAAGCGGCGGTTGTAATATTGTGAGACAAGCTGGCTGAACGAATGCTGATGTAAGCCAAATTAATCGGTCCCAGAATCGCGGCATTTAAAATCGCCAAAGCCACGAGAGTCTCCAACAAACTAAACCCACCCATTAACTTTAACATCGCGTTTTTACGCTGTCTTGTATGAATTTTCATGTTTATTCAACCCTTATCTGGCCGGTTTTCCAAATAATTATTTTTTTAACATCGCCCTCGGGATTAGCGACAAAAATAACGACATTTTGCTCGCTTCGCCATTGACTTTTTTCCCCGTCATAAAAATCAATGCTGGGCTTGGGTCTGGTAAAAACAACATCTAAAATTTTCGTTTGATTTGAACTATTACATTCATCAAAACTATCGGTATTTTCTTCTTCAAAACAAGCGCCTGAAATAGAAGCGGAGCTTTGGATTTTAAAAGTATCTTTTTCTTCGTCTCCCGACGCCGCGTATTTTTTATCGGAATCAAGATCGGAAAAAATCAAATATTCTTTATTATCCCCGCTTTCGCCGGCGTCAAAATGCACGCCGTAACCGGGAAAAATTTTCGCGCCGATTTCAGATTCGCCGACCGTTAAAGAAAAGGTTCTTGCCTCCCGAAAAGATAAAGCGATTTTTTGAGCGGTTTGTTCCAAAGTCAACCGCTCGGAAAACTTCGGATAGTTCGCTAAAATCATTGAACTGACTAACGCGAAAATTCCGATGGTAATCAGTATTTCAATAATCGTAAATCCCCTCAAAAAATTTATTTTATTATTTTTCATACTTAAACTCCACCCGATCTCCTTGCTTGACAAACACTTCAAAAGGGCCGTTTGTCTGCCTTATGCCATTCACAGACAGAACCCACTTGCTTTGGTCGGTATTTTTAAACCCGTCAATGGAACGGGGAATAAATCCATTTTCAATTTCCACCGCCACGGCCGATTGAGCCGAAGCTTGCTGAAGCAAATCCCACGCTCGAGCCGTTTCCGCCGCCATTTCACTGCTGAATTTTCTTGTCTTCCCATTGCCGTAATCAATCATTAAAAAATATTTTTCTTCTTCATTTTTAACGCTATCCGGATTTAAAGAAAATTTCCGGTTTTGCGCCGACAAACCGATAAAAAACAATCCGCCGATAATTATCGCGCCGATAAAAATCCGAAGAAAAACTTTTTTGATGTTCACATTCGTACGCTTCATACGTTAAAAATAATTTTTAAATACCAAGAAAATACGAAATCCCCCCAGAAAAAAGCGGTGATCGCCCCCAAAAAAATAAAAGGACCGAAAGGAACCTCGCTTTTCAAATTTAAAGACCTTTTAAAAAAAGCGATTATACCGCTTATTATAGCTCCGAACCAAAAAGAAAAAAACATCGCCGCCAGCGCCAAAGGCCAGCCAAAAAATACGCCGACGCTGAAAAATAATTTAGCGTCCCCCAACCCCATCCATTTTCCTTTGGAAACCAGCCAAAGGCCGGCAAAAAATAGGAAAAATAAAGCGCCGATCGCCAAAGCCAGCCAAAAATCTTTTTTAAAAAAAATCGCTCCGCCCAAAACCGCGAGAACGCCCAATAAATAAACTAAAATATCAGGCAAAATCTTATGATAAAAATCATAAACCGCCAGCGCTAAAAAAACCGACCAGAAAATCAGCCACCACATAAACACCGATATATTCAACGGCCAAACTGCCAGCCATTTTAAATATAAAGCGTAAAAAATCAAAGCCGCGGCCAGCTCCATAATCGGATATTGCCGGGATATTTTGCTTTGGCAGGTCCGGCAGCGGCCGGCTTGAAACAAAAAACTTAAAACCGGAATAAGCTCAAACCACTTCAGTTCCGCGCCGCAGGCCAAACATCGGGAACGCCCTTTCACGACGGATTCTCCGGTATTCAGCCGAAAAATCACCACATTTAAAAAACTGCCTACAATCAATCCCAAACAAAAAACATAAAAACCTATCATTATTTTATGATATCGCGTTTTATTACAAAAATAAAACTCACTTCAACTTAATTGGACACCGTGGACACCGAGCGTCTAAGTATTTATTCTAATAAAAGTTTTTCTAATTCTTTTTGCTCTTTTTTATTTTTCATGATTACATCCAATACTTCTCTGACATACTCTTTATATTCTTCAAAATTATTAAATTGTTCTAAAACAGCGTCTTTCTGACAAATATAATCATTCTGAGTTTTTTCTTGCTGAACTTTTATATACTCATCTAAACTCGACTTGGACACCGAGTGTCCAAGTTTAAGTTTGTGAATCTTATTATTAAAATTAATATATACGCTAAGATATGAAAGATAATCATCAGAATCAACATGTATTGCTTTATATGCCCCCTGAAAAAGAGAGCCATTGCGAAAATGTCTTTCATTAAAATACTTAGTATATCCACTACCAAGTCGGTGCATAAATTTTTGTATGCCATTTTTCACCACTGGCTCTAAAATAAAATGGTAATGATTTGGATTTAAACAGTAGGCCACAAAATTTACCAACTTGGACACTCGGTGTCTAAGTGGGTTTTTAATTTTACGAAATGAATTTTCATAAATACTGCCTATGGGAATGACTACATTAAATTCAATCATACTTTGAAAAAATCGCTCTAAATCCTTTTTATCGGAAAAAACATCTCTTTTATCCACGCCGCGATTAAAAATATGATAATATTCTTTTGTACAAAACTCTATCTCTCTCATATGGACGCTCGGTGTCTAAGTCCTAAAATAAAAATTAAAATCCCAACCATAATTAAATAATAACTTGTTATTCGCCAAATCCAAAACTTAAAACCTCTCCACAAAGGAGAGGTTTTAAAATGCCTGAAAATCAGAAAATAATTACGGCACCACATCGTAACATCGGTCGGTTGCCGCGGTTGCCGTGTCAGTACCGCAAGCCGCTACCGCACTTAATCCATCAGGACCAGTACCAACTACGTCGTTCAAGTCGCGATCGCTTGCAAGCGCCGGATTTGTTACTTCCTCCAAAAGCGCCCCTAATTGGTAGAAAAGACATTGACCTGATGCTTCCACACACACTGTTCTTATCGAGTCTGCGTAATTATCATATAAATAATTGCCACTAAGAGGATCGGCTGGAATAGTAGGAATATAATCGCTGACTAATTGCAAAAGATCGTCCGGATACTCTTTTTTGACGTCAAAATACAGCTCTAAAGCAAGCTGAATCTGTTTGATGTCCGCCACCCGGCGGGCATCGCGGCCTTTCTTGCGCGCGGTATTCAAAGAAGCGAGCACCACCGAAGCCAAAATGCCGATAATAGCAATCACCACCAAAAGCTCAATCAGGGTAAAACCTTTATTTTTTCTTAAAAACATATCTGCGTATATTTTTATTTTTTATTATTTATAATCGACCTTATTTTATTTATCCCGTTAGAAAGCCAGCTAATTATGTTAAAAAAAATATTGAATAAAAAAGTTAAACAAAATAGCTTTCTAACGGGATTTATCTATATTTTAGACTATGCGTCTAATTTATGCCAATAAAGATGTGGATAACAAAAATTAAAATCCCGTTGAAATGTTGTAAATAGGCACAAGAATCGCGGCCACCAGAATACCGACCCCCAAACCTAAAACAATAATCATCACCGGCTCAATCAAATTGATGATATTATTCACGGCATTGTCCACTTCCCGGCGGTAAAAACGCGCCATTGTACCTAAAATAAAATCCAGCTTGCCGGTTTCTTCGCCGATTTTCACGGATTGAGAAACCAGCATAGGAATTTCCTCGTAACGGGAAAACGCTTCGGAAATCGGACTGCCGGATTTAACCATCATAGTGGTGTCTTTTAAAATTTCCGCGTAAACTTCATTGCCCACCACTTCGGAAGTAATTTCCAGAGCGCGCACCATGGAAATTCCGCCGGCTAAAAGAGTCTGCAAATTATCGGCCATTCTCGCCAAATAAAATTTTTTATAAAGTTCGCCGCCAATCGGAATTAACAATTGAAAGCGGGAAAAAGCCATTCGGCCCGCGCCGGTTTGAAGATAACGCCAGAGAAAAATAATTCCGATAGCCAAAAAAACTAAAAGCAAAACGCCGAAATCCCTTAAAAATTCGCTGAAAACAATGATTACTTTTGTATAGAAAGGAATAGCCTGGCCGGTTTCGGTTAAAATACTTGAAAGCCGCGGAATAACCATAACCAGCATTAAAATCATCACGACCGTAAAAGCCGTCAAAACAAAAGCCGGATAAATAAAAGCGTTTCTGGCTTTCATTGTCAAATCATAAGATCGTTCCAGATAGTCGGCCAAGTAAGAAAAGATTTCATTCAATTTTCCGGATTCTTCTCCGGATTTAACCATATTAACATAAAATTTAGAAAAAATTTCAGGATATTTGTCTAAAGCTTTAGAAATGGAAGTGCCGCTTTCAATATCTTCCGAGATCGCGGCTAAATGTTTCTTTAAAACAAGACTGGCGGTTTCAGAAATAAGAACTTTTAGAGATTCCACCACCGGCACCTTGGCTTCAAAAAGCGTGGAAAGCTGGCGGGAAAGAATCACCACATCGCGCATCTTAACGCGTTCAAACAAAGTTATGCCTCTCTTATACCAAAGCGTTGATTTTTCAGCGGATACCAAAGAAACAACGATAAGATTCCGGCGTTGCAGAGAAATCAGAGCGCTTTCCGTGGAAGCGGTGTCAATACTGCCTGATTTAATTTCCCCTTGAGGAGTGCGGGCTTGATAACTAAAAAGCATAAATTTGTTGAAAAATTATTTTGACAACGCTTGCAAGCCGGAAGGATTTAAAGAATAAGCCAGCGCGTTTTCCATGGTAATTTCTCCTTGCCTGACTAATTCCATTAAAGAACGGTTAAAACTGACCATTCCCAGATCAGAGCTGATCTCAATCACCATATCAATCTCATGGATTTTATTTTCCCGAATTAAATTTCGAACAGCATGATTGGCGATCAGAAGTTCATAAGCCGGAATAAGCCCACCGGAAACCCGCGGAATTAAACGTATGGAAAAAATTCCGATGATCGTGCTGGCCAGCTGGGAACGAATCTGATTTTGCTGGGTGGGCGGAAAAGAATCAAGAATGCGATCAATGGTTTGAGCGGCATTGTTGGTGTGAAGAGAAGAAAAAATAAGGTGGCCGGTTTCCGCCGCGGTTACCGCGGCGGAAATCGTTTCGTAATCGCGCATTTCTCCAACCATCGCCACATTAACGTCTTCCCTAAACATTGACTTTAAGGCGCGCTTAAAATTATGGGTATCGCTTCGGACTTCACGCTGATCAATAATTGATTTGTCCTGAATAAATATATATTCTATAGGATCTTCCACCGTGATAATATGCTCGGCTCTTTCGTGATTTATCACGTCAATCATGCTGGCTAAAGTCGTGGATTTGCCGTGCCCGGTCGGACCCACCACTAAAAAAAAACCCTGCCCTTTTCTGGTGAAAGATAAAAGCGTTTCCGGCAAATTAAGAGATTTAATATCTTTAATCTCCACGGGAATAAGCCGCAAAGCTATTCCAAAAAAGCCCCGCTGATAAAAAGCATTAGCCCGAAATCTTACTTTATCTTGAAAATTATAGGAAAAATCAATCTCTCTTTTTTCAAAAAGTTCTTTTTGCCGGTCTTCATTAAGCATCGCGAAAACCAGCCCCGCGGTGTCTTCCGGAGTCAACACCGGTTTTTTAACAAGCGGAATAAGCCCGCCGGCGACTCTAATCGTCGGATGGCGCCCCGCCGAAATATGAAGATCAGAAGCGCCCTCTTTCGCCACGATCATTAACAAATCCTCAAGTTCTTTTTGATAATTCATAAAATTTATTAAATTCGTTACTTATTTTTGTTTTCCAATAAATTTTTTACTTTTTCCATCACTTCCGTCGGCGTATTATACGCCTTAATAATGTAATCGTCCGCTCCTATTTGAATTCCTTTTTCTATGTCTTTTTTTTCGCCTAAATTGGAAAGAACGACGAAGACGGCGTTAGGCATTAATTTTTCCCGTTTCATTATCTTTAACATTTCAAAACCATCAACATTCGGCATCACGATGTCAAATAAAACCAAATCCGCCTGATAGCCCTGCCGCGCTTTTTCCAGCGCCTCTTCGCCCGACTTAGCCACTTCCACTTCAAAACCGGCGCCGTTAAATTTAGTTACGTACATTTCCAAAAGAAAATCATCGTCTTCCACTATAAAAATTTTATTTTTATTTTTGGGCATTTTATTAATCTAAAATTTAAGGCGACGCGCTTTGAGAGCCTTTGCTTTTGCCTAAAATACTGTCGGTCTCTAAATTATAACTTATTTGGTAACTAAAGCCATTTTCCAAAGCTTGGTAACAATAAACGTAAGAACTGGGACTGCCGCAAACGCCGCTGGCGCCGCCTAAAGGATCAATGGGTAGGGCGGGAATAACGCCGGCGTCCAGAAGCGCGGCGCTTAAACAGAGATTAGCGCCGATGACCACCTCTCCTTCTTCTTCACAAGGAAAAAAGCCGGCATTATTTACATAAAGATCAAGGGAGTTTTGAATTTGTTTGATGTCATGTTCTCTTCTGGAATCCCGGCTTTTGGCTTTAAGATCGCGGTAGCTTACAAAAACAAAAGAAAGAATTAAAGCGCCAATCGCCAAAACAACTAAAATTTCCAAAATCGTGAATCCTTTATTTTTGGTTTTTTGTTTTAATTTTCGCATTTTTAAATAATCTCCTCTAATTCTTCAAGTCCGATTTTCCCTTCCAAAACCTTTAAAATCCCATCTTCGCGCATTTTAATCATTCCCTGCTGGCGCGCCGCTTTCATAATATTAGGTTCGGTCGGATCAAAAAGAATGGCTTTTTCCAGCGCCGGCGTTATCGCGATGACTTCGCTAACCGCGACGCGCCCCCTCGTTCCTTTAGGACAGACAACCGAAGGCATGGCTTGATAAATCTTTGGGGGTATTTTTACGCTCTTCTTGATTTCCGGAGGAATTTCCGCAATTTCTTTTTCCAGAATTTCTTTTATTTTTCCGACCGTTGAAATTTCTTTTCGCGATTCCGGACAGAGAGTTCTGGATAATCTTTGAGCCATCGCCAAAACAAGAGTGGGAGCGATTAAATAAGAATCAACACCCATATCAATCAAACGGGGAATTACACCCGTAGCCGAATTGGTATGCAGAGTGGAAAGAACCAAATGGCCGGTCAAAGCCGCGTGAATGGCCAGCTGAGCCGTTTCTTTATCTCTTATTTCGCCAACCATAATCACGTCCGGATCCTGGCGTAAAATTGAACGCAAGCCGTTGGCAAAATTATAACTGATCTCCGGCTTGACTTGGGATTGGTTGACTCCTTCCACGTTATATTCCACCGGATCTTCCAAACTAACCACATTGTTTCTCTCCTCATTTAAAATCTGAAGCATCGCGTAAAGCGTGGTGGTTTTACCAGAACCAGTCGGCCCGGTAATTAAAATCAATCCGTAAGGGCGACTAAGCGCCTTTTTGATTTCTTCCAGATTCCTTCCCGAAAATCCGGCTTCTTCAAGTGTTCTTACTCCTTTTTCAACATCCAAAATCCTGATAGCGACTTTTTCTCCGAAGAAAGTGGGGAAAGTGGAAACCCTAAAATCAATTTGCCTGTTTTCAATACTGGCCGAAAACCGGCCGTCCTGCGGCTTCCGCTTCTCGTCAAGTTGCATGTTGGTTAAAATCTTTACGCGGGAAACAATCGCCTCATGAATCTTGGAAGGAAGAACTAAACTGGTGTGTAAAATGCCGTCCACCCTGAACCTTATCCTTAAATGATCGCGCTGAGGTTCAATGTGAATATCGGAAGCGTTTCCTTCCGCGGCATGGCGGAGCATCACCGCCACCACTTTAATAACCGGCGTTTCTTCAACAAATTCCAGTTTTTTTTGTGCCTCCTTCGGTATCGCTTTTTCCGCCTCCATCAGCATGCTTTCCAATTCTCCCAACGCCTTGGTTACTTCTCCGCCAAAACTTTTATAATCTTCAAACACCGCTTCAAAATCAGACTTGCTGATTAAAAAAATCTTGTACGGCATATTAATCTTGGCGGAAATAAAATTTAAAGCTTCTCGGGCGGTAATATCATACGGATCCGTCATCCCCACTTCTAAAATGCCTTCATTCACGGCAAAAGGAACAAACCGATAATGTTTGGCTGATTCTTCCGGCACTAATTTTAAAATATCAAAAGGAATTTTTGTTTTTTTTAAAGATTTCACGGGCACCCCTAAAATTTCGCTTTTTGCCTTTAAAATTTCAACTTCCGAAATTTCTTTCTCTAAAAGAACATCTTCTAAAGGCGCGCCGCGGGAAGCCGCTTCTTGTTTTATTTTATTTAATTCTTCCCCGGAAATAATGTTTTTTTCCACGAGAAGATCGGCGAATCGAATATCCATACCAAATTCATCAAGTTATAAAGTAAGTTAATCTTCTATCGGCAGGAAAGGATTTTTTCTCCCTTTTATTTCCGGAATTTCAATCGTCGGCGACAAATCAATCAATCCCTGATAAAGAGGGTTCTTAAAAAAAGCGGTGTCTATTTTAATTTCCTGCATTTTCGCCAACGCATTAAGCAATTCTCTCGGTTCACCCACTAATTCATTTTCTGATAAAACTTTTCCCACGACTTCGGTCTGGCCTGAAAAAGATAAATTAAAATACCAGAAGCCAGCGACCGCCAGCGCACCAACGACTAAAATTGTTATTAAAATATTATTTTTCATTTCATTCGCTCGCTTGAAAATAGGCCTGAGCCAAAATATTAAACTCGTAAAAATCGCTTGTTCCGGCGTTAAATGACAGCGTTTTTATGTCAATAACGCGCAAAGAATTTTCCAATTTGGAAAGAAAAGATTTTAAAGAATCATAAGAACCGTCCAGCGTCAGAGAAATAGACGCGGTTTTATAAGGCAATATTTCTTTTATCACCGATTTTTTTCCGCTTTCAACGGCGTATTTCACGTCAATTTTTTTGAGAAGAAGGTTATTTTCCGCCGCCAAATTTTGAAATTCCACCGCCAAATCTCCTTCACCGGCCGCCAAAGGAACAATTTCAAGAATACGATTATAATCCCGGGCGCTAATTGAATTGTAAACTTCCATCAATTCATTTTTTGATTTTCTTAAATCATAAAAACGGCCCAAAACGCCCTCTAAATCTCGAATATCTTTTGACAAATTTTTGATATTCTCGGTAATCGGCGCGCTCCAGCCGAAAAAAATTCCGCTGGCCGCTCCGATAAAAATAATGGCGATAATTGTTTGTTTCATTATAAATTTAATTCCCTTTAATGTTACGGGCCGTATTTAATGAATTTCGGATCTAAAAACATCGTCAAGGTAAAACCGATCAGCCCTTCTTTTTTTAAAGAAAGATTGGACAATGATATATTTTTTAAAAAATCATTATTTTTTAAGATTAAAATCTGCTGAGCTAAAATCAAAAACCCTTTTGCTTCGCCGCTGAACGCCAGAGACGACTGTTCCGCGAGTTCATAATTAAAATTCAAAAACCTGACTTCCGCCAGAGTGTTTTTTTCCAAAAAATCAAAAATACGGGAAATAGATTTATGGCCGCCTAAAACCGTTTTGGCCATTTCTATGGAATCGGCGATTTCGGAAAAATCTCCCAAAGAAACAAGATCAAATTCTTTTTCAATTTTATCCAAATCGCCGCTCAAAATCCGCAAATCATTTTCCAAAACACCATGATAAAACCACGCGCCAGCGAAAAATCCAAAAGAAATAATAAAAATAGCCGTTGAAACCACGATTAAAAAACTAAAACCTCTTCCTTTATCGTAAGGAAGTTTAGAAACCGCGGTTTTAGGAATAAAAGACGATGATTCAACCATATTATTAAATTATTTTGATTTTTATTTTAATCCCCTTAAAGCCAAACCAACGGCGGTCGCGAAAGTGGGTCCGATTTCTTTAAGCGCCGGCTCTAAAAAAGCCGGGTATTCCAATTTAGCGAAAGAATCGGCTAAACTGACTTCCAAACCGAATTTATTTATTGAAAAACCAATTATCCCCTTCAAAAGCGCGCCGCCTCCGGTCAGCACCACCCGGCTGACGGAACGGCCGTGCCTGACGCGATAATCGGCGAAAAAGCTGGCTGCCTCAGAAAAAATATAATCCAGAATCGGACTGATCACCTCTTTTATCTCCCGATGTTCCGGCTGATCGGACAAGCCTGTTTCTCTTTTTATTTTTTCCGCGCGGGAAAAATCAATATTCAACGAATGGGAAAGCACGTCGCTGATGTCCTGGCCGCCTTTATCCAAACTATGAGCCGCTCTGACAATGCCATAATCAACAATGGCCATTTTAGTGGAAGAAACCCCTAAATCAATCAAAAGGATCGGCGTTAATTCTCGGCCAAGAGAAGAACGCACTATGCTAAATATTTCCACTTCAAAAGCAATTGATTTTAAATCGGTGTTTTCCAAAAGCAGCCGCTGGCGCGCCAAAACATCCTTATGAATAACAACTAAAAGCGCCTTAATCGCCTCTTTCTTTGATTCTTTATCCGATTCTTTCAATTCTTTTGATTCTTTTTCTTCCCCGCTATATCCCTCCGGCAACACCCACCAATCCATCTCCACTTCCGAAACAGGCACCGGAATGTAACGCCTTGCTTCGTAAGGAATCGCCTGAGCCAGATCGCGGTCGGACATTTTTGGAAGTTCAATCGTCGTCACAAAACTATTCTTGAGAGAAACGGAGCTGACCGCTGTTTTCGCCTTAGCTCCCGACTCTCTTAAAAGGTCTTTTAGGATTTCCGTTTTTTTTTCTTCCGAGAGAATCGCCGCCCGACCAACGTCAATGTCAGCGTAATGGCCGGTGGAAAGCTCGCCGTATGTTTCCAAAATCGCCCGCTCTTTTTCTTTACGAAGCTGGACGATTTTTAAAGAAGAAAGACCAAAATCAACGCCAAGAATGCTTTCGCCTTTTTTTTGCCAAAGATCAGAATAAATTCGCGATAAAAATCTGTTGAAAAAAGAATTTTCCGCCATTCAGCATATTATATAGTATAAATATATAATAGCATACTTCCAAATATTCAATGTTTAAATTATCCACACCCCTGTAAGATATATAAAATGCGAGACAAAAAACGCGAAATAATCAATTTATTCAACAAACTTCTTGATCTTATTTTTCCAAAAAAATGTTTTGGCTGCGGCCAAAGCGGAGAACTTTTATGCGCCCGTTGCTTTGATTCGCTGGATTTTCCGGAAATCCGCTGTTTTATATGCCGAAAAAACAGCGACGCCGGAATTTGCGGCCAATGCGCTTCTTTTTTTGGCCTGAAAAATCTCCGCGTTTTTTGGGCGGCTGATTATAAAAATCCCGCGATTAAAAAAATGATAAGAACTTTTAAATATCGGCAAGCCGGCGTTCTCGCGGAAATCTTGGGTGAAATTTTAAACCGAGGAACGAAAAAATTTTTAATCCAAAATATTTCCGGCGCTTCACTGATAATTCCCGTCCCCTTATCTCCTAAAAGACAGCGAGAACGCGGATTTAACCAAGCCTCTCTTTTAGGACAATATCTCGGCCAAAAAAATAGCCTAATTTTTGATCCGACTATTCTTTTAAAAATAAAAAATACCGCTCCCCAAGTGGAAACCGCGGGACGCGGCGAGCGACTTAAAAATTTAAAAGAATCGTTCGTTGTTTCCGATCCTCAAAAAATTCAGGATAAAATCACGATTCTTATTGATGATGTTCTGACGACCGGCGCCACGATTATGGAATGCGCCCGCGTTCTCCAAAAAGCCGGCGCAAAAAAAATAATCGCGCTCGTTGCGGCGCATTAAAAAATGTGATAAATTTAATTGAAGATTGGAGGGGTGCGCCGAATGGTAAGGCAGCGGATTGCTAATCCGTAGCGGTCTAAAAGCCGCTTGTGGGTTCAAGTCCCACCTCCTCCGCATTGAAAATTTTTATGCCTTTTGGCATTAAAATTTTTAATTGTAGCGCTAGTGGGACTTGAACGGAGTGATAAAATCACTCCGTGGAATTTCCTTAAGAGGAAATTAAGTCCCACCTCCTCCGCAATGATTTTGAGGAAGGCCTTAATGGCCTTCCGAGAAAGCATTTGTATAGTGAGTCTGTGGGACTTGAAAGCCGGACTGAGCGAAAAAATTAAAACTAATCATCTATAAATTTCATTAAATCTATTTTCTTATTCGATCGAATTAGAGATATATTTAGCGATATGATGGCGTTCAGGCGAAATTCTGTACCACATTGTTAAACTTCTTTGCTCTTTTTCCACAATGTCCGCCGCTGATAATACTCCGAGATGTTTTGATGTCGCAGTAAAAGAAATCTTAATTGTTTCCGCGATATCGCCGACGGTCGCTTCTTTTTCTTTTTTTAGATATTTAACAATCGCCAGCCGCCGCCTGTTCGCAAGCGCTTTTAGAACTCTTTCTACTTCTTTTATATTGTTTTTCATGCCTTTGTTCATATTTTTAAATAATACCACAATCCCAGCTATTTTCTAATTCGCGCGAATTAGAAAATAGAATTAGAATATAAAAAGTTTTATTTCATCCTCGCGCCATAACACCTTCTACTGCGAGACAAACTCCGAGGCCGAGCCATAGTGCTCGTTGGCGTAATTGTAGATTGTAATTTTTTTTAAATCAATCATTCAAGAACAGGTTTAACTTTTATATATCCGTTTTCAACCGACGGCGCTTCTTCTAGTAATTCTTTTGAAAATTTTTACCTTTCATGCGTTTCGTTATCTTCTCTTAGAATGTTCTTCAATGTTCTTCATTTTTTCAGTTGTTATAAAGATTATTCAATTTGTTGAGAGTAAGCGAATAAACGGCGCCTGTCGGACTGACAAGCCCAGCGGGGCTTAAAATTTCTTCCTTATACTTTTCTTGGAATTTTTTCACGGCGTTGACAGTGCAATCGCCAAAATAACCGCTTACCGGACATTCGGACAACATCATGCCTGGAGGCGGATAAACGCCGCTTTTTAAAAGGGCTATTTGCAAAGAAAGGATGTCTTTGTTTCTTGTTCCCGGCGCAAGGGCGTTTTTCCACATATGAGGAAGCGGGGTCGTGTCATATCCTTGATGTAAAACTTTTTTACTCGGTTCAAAATAATTTTTTACGCCGCGATAAGTTTGGAAAGCTAATTCTTTCATGGTATGCGGGCGGAGATTTTTGTCTATAAATTGCATCTCATAAATATAACCGTATTCCACAAGCGCCGAAACTCCGTCCCGGGAAGCGTTGGATCCGATGGCAATCAGTTCTTGATCTTCTATCACCGCTTCCGCTTCCGCCGGCAGAGTGCTTTTTGAAAAGAAAAACTCCAGTTTATTTTTTATCGCCTGCGCTATTTCTTTGCTGGCGCGCGCGTTGGGCAATTGATTTTCCGGGATATAAACAGAGAAACCGGAATATCGGCCGCTCGCGCTGTATTGCCTGCCGGGATAATCGTTGAAATGGATGTGTAAAACGATATCTATGTTATTTTCATTGGCCCATTTATTGACGCCGTATAAAATAAGCGAGGTTTGGCTGTTTGCGGCGTTATGATACACCCGCGCGTTTCTTCTTACTCGGCCTTTCAATATCGCTTCTTTCATAACGGATTTTAATGTATCTTGAAATGTTTTTATCGCCGCGTTTTGAGTTTCAACATATTCTGAAAACCAAGAGCTATAGTTCCCGTCCTTTTCGCGCGTGATAAAAAGTTCAAACTTCTCATCCTGTTCGAAAAAATCCAAAAGATAATAACCGAGTTCAACGTTTAAATCCGATTCTTTGACGCCGCTGAAGTCCGTCCCGGGAAATTTGTTATCGTGGCCGGGCACGATTAAAATTTTAACCGCGTTGTTTTTATATTTGTTCCGCAATTCCTCCGGCGTGACACTTTCCCCAAAAAAAGGACCGGCTATGTGGTAAAGCGCCGACCCAAGATACGGAACTTCAAGATAAGAAGCGAAAAACAGCGCGACAAACAGGAGAAAAGCGGCTAAAAAGTATTTCTTCATTATTTTTTAATTATATTTAATTTATCATTGTCTTTCAAGCCAAGGATTTAATTTTGTTTGACAAAAAATGAAAAATATGTTAGATGTTTAATATATCATTTGATATATGTTCTTTGATAATCGATCCGCTTAACTCCGTATGGTACGGATAAAGCGACGCCAAAATCCGCCTGATGGCGGAAAGGAGGACTAGATGAATACCCTTAAACAAGCTTCAAAAATTCTCCCACTGCCGCTTCTCGAGCACATCGGCATTATCGTGACATTTTTTAGAACGACCGAGCCGTTTGTCGCGAAAAATAAGTTCATCCTTAACTACAACTACGACCTAAAGACAAAGCCAGAGATATACATCACATCCCTCAATGACAACTTCAAAGAATGGTTTCTCCCGAAGATAGAGAAACCAATGGCAAAAACGATGCTTGAATATAAACGGCTCACACGATCTTCGGTTAATGGTCCGATCATGAGGGAACTGAGAATAAAGGAACTAAAAGATGAAAGGGAAACAACACTCGCCCAAATCTACACACTCATGGAATGTCAGAAAAACGAGGAGTTGAGCGTTCTTCTTGTTAGGGGCGCTAACATTTTTTATGTTCCAGACGTCAAAGGTATCCTCCGTGTTGTGTTCGTTTTCCAGCATCCCGACAGCAACGGCTGGTTTATATACGCCCGCGAAGTCACAAACCAGCGCGCGTGGGACCGCAACGACCGAATATTTTTCCGTAGCGAACGCTGTAGTTGTAGTCACCGGATAGTTATTTAACTAGACAGGAGGTAAAAATATGAATAGAAAAAATTTAGCGATGGCGATTGTCGGATTTTTTTTGATTCCATTTTTTATGTTTAAAAAAAGAGACATAAAAAAGGAAATTGAAAAAATTTCCGAAGAAGCGGATAAAATTAAAGAAAAGATATTGAAACGAAAAAAGAATCAAATTCGGATTGAAAATTTCGTTGAATAAACAAAAAAGGCGGCTAAAAAAACCGCCTTTTTATTTACAAAAAAATTTTTCCTGATAAAATAATGTATAAGGTAATGACAAGACAGGAAAAAATTCAAAAATTAATCAAGGCGGCCAATGATTTGATCGGCACGCCTTATGAATACGGCGCTTATTCAGGAAAATTATCCGCGAAAAAACCGAAAACGGTTGACTGCTCTTCTTTTATCCAACATATTTTTTCGCGGGTAGAAATTGAATTGCCCCGCAGTTCAATTCTTCAGGCCGCCAAGGGAAAAGAAATTAAAAATCCCGCCGATCTTTCAGCCGGCGATCTTTTATTTTTTGAAGGCGTAAAAGGGCATTATTCCCATAAATTATTCCGCGGCAAGAAAATCTATATCGGCCATGCGGCGTTTTACGCCGGAAACAATGAAATAATCCACGCGCGGGAGAATAAAAAAAGTGTGGATAAACAAAAACTTTCTTCCCTTGTCAAAAACAAGCATTTTGATATAAAATTAATAAAGAGGATTATCAGTTAATTTAATCGCCATAAATATGAATATAAAAACAAAAATATTTTTATTGTCGCTCTTTATCGCTCTTTTTGCCGTTTCCCCCGCTCTGGCCCAGGAAGAAATAACAGCCGAAGAAACAGCCGCGACGGAAGAAATTATTGAAGAAGTTACTCAAGACGAGGCCGTCACCGCCGAAGAATTGGAAGTTTCCGAGCCGACTCTTCTCCCGGACAGTCCGTTTTATTTTCTAAAAAACTGGCGCCGAGGCGTCCAATCCGTCCTCACTCTCAATAAAGTGAAAAAAGCGGAATTGCGGGCGCGGTTTGCCAATGAGAAACTCATGGAAGCCGAAAAACTGGCCGAAAAAACCGGCGACCAATCGGTCATTGAGAAAGCAATGGAAAATTACGAAGCAGAAACGGAAAAGGTGAAAACCGCGGCGGAAAGCATAAATAAAAACGACAAAAATGCTGAAAGGCTTTTAGATAAACTCGCCGACTTTCAGCTTAAACGGCAAAAATTAATGGATCGGCTGGCGGAAAAACTTCCCGAAAAAGCGCGGGAAAAAGTTTTAGCGGCCCAAGAAAAATCATTGGAAAAATTTACCGAGATAATGACGCGGCTTGACGAACCGGAAAAAATGAGAGAACGGCTGGAAAAAGCGGCGGAAAATCAAACCGGCGGAAAATTCAAACAATTTAAAAATTTGGAAATACTGATGAAAATGGAAGAAAAAGTGCCGACGCAAGCCAAAGAAGCCATCCGCCGGGCGCAAGAAAACGCCTTAAAACGACTGCACGGCGATCTTTCTAAAATGTCTCCCGAGGATCAGGAAAAATTCAAAACCTATCTTGAAAAAATAAGCGGCGATGAATTGAAACACGCGGAAATTATTGAAAGATTAAAAGAAAAAGGAGGTTTAACCGAACCGCTGAAAGAACGATTGGAAGCGGGCCGGGAGAAAGTTCTGAAAAAAATTGAGAAAAGAATTGAAAAAATACCCGATGAAGCCAAAAAAGAAGAATATCTCAAACGGCTAGAAAACAATGACCTGCCCAAACTCCGCGTTATTGAAAAATTAAAAGAACGGCTGCCGGAACAGCGCGAAAAACTGGAAACGATTCAAAAAAACAACAATGAGCGATTTGGACGGCGGATTGAAAATTTAGACGAAAAAGAAAAAGCGTCAGCGTTGGAAAAATTGAGAAGAATCCAAACCGCGCCGAATCAATAAAGCCGCAAATCTTCTTTGTAAGCTTAACAATCCCCGCGCTTATACATAAGCGCGGGGATTGTTTTTAAAATAATGTAAAAGCAGTATAATTTAATTTATATTTATAATGGTAGGGTGGCCGAGCGGTTTAAGGCGACGCTCTTGAAAAGCGTTATACCGAAAGGTATCGTGAGTTCAAATCTCACCCCTACCGCACAGTCATAATAAAAAGACTCTTAAATTTTAACTTAAGAGTCTTTCAAAGATTTATTCACCTCCTTTCACAGGCGCGTTAATCCTGATACCAATAAAATCACAACCTATTTTCTGATTCGGCGTTATATAAAACGCCGAATTTTCTTTAGCTTGTTTTTGCCATTTAAGGCATTCATTTTCTTCGTCCAACTTAATGCCCTTGTTTATTGCCCAGCCAACAAGAAAAGCAAAAAATATTAAAAAAATAACAACAACGATTTTTTCGCCTCTGCTTTTCTTTTTCATCTAATTTCACCTCCTTCAAATAATTTAATTTAATTTAATTTAAATTGTTAAACATCTTCAATTAAATAAATAACATACTTTTTTAAAAAAGTCAAACTTTTTGCTGTTTTTAAAAAATTAAGCTAATATTAATAAAATATGGAAGAATTGATTGTAGAAGTTAAAAATCTTTCAATAACGCTGAATAACGAAAACATTCTTCACGATATTTCGTTTAGCGTAAAGCAAGGCGAAGCGTTGGCGATCATTGGTCCGAACGGGGCGGGAAAAACCGTGCTTTTCAAGGCCCTTTTAGGCCTTATTCCTTATCAGGGTGAAATTCATTGGAAAGAAGGAATAAAAATCGGCTATGTCCCGCAAAAATTCAACATTGACAAATTGACGCCGCTTTCCGTAAAAGAATTTTTCCTGTTAAAATCCGACCGCTTCTGGTTTCCGCAAAATAAATTTCTTGACGATATCCGCCACGAACTTGATCTCGTCGGCCTTCCGACCGCGATCTTGCGGGAATCCCTCGGCGAAATTTCCGGCGGAGAATTGCAGCGAATTTTAATCGCTTGGGCGATTACGAATCATCCGGAGGTTCTCCTTTTTGACGAATCAACCGCAGGAATTGACGTCGGTTTTGAAGAAACGATTTACACTCTTTTGCGCCGTCTCCAAGATGAACGCGGAACCACCGTTCTTTTGATTTCTCATGATCTTGGCGTAGTTTATCGGCACGCGCAAAACGTGCTTTGCCTCAATAAACAAATGATTTGCCACGGCAAACCACAAGAAGTATTAAACCCCCAAGATCTCGTAAAACTTTACGGCGAAGGAGGATTTTATCATCATTTAAACGGCGAATCGCGCAACAAAACATAATTATGGAATTATCTTTTATTCAATTCATTCTTATCGGAACCTTTATCGGTATTGCCTCGGGCAGTGTGGGTTCATTCGTGCTTTTGAGGCGCATGGCGTTAGTAAGCGACGCGCTTTCTCATGTGGCGTTGCCCGGAATCGGCTTGGCGCTCGCGTATCAGGTTGATCCGTTTTGGGGAGTTCTTGTTTTTCTCTTGATCGCGGCAATTATTATCTGGCGGCTGGAAATGAAAACCGGGCTCCCCGCGGAAGCGATCGTCGGGCTTCTGTTTACGGCGAGTTTGGCGGCGGGAATCCTGCTTATTCCAAACGAAGAATTGATGGAATCACTTTTTGGAACATTTCCGGCGCTTTCACCGGCGCTTCTTGCCGCCTTTGTTATTGTTTCCGGATTTATCTCCTTTCTTGTTTTTAATTTAACGAAAAAATTTGTTTTTATGACCGTTTCTCCCGAACTCGCGGCCGTGGAAGGCATCCGGGAGCGTTACCAGCTTTTTCTTCTCCTTATTTTTACTTTCGTCGTGGCTCTCGGAATAAAATTCGTGGGCACGCTTCTGATGGGAGCGCTTATTATTATTTCCGCTTTAGTCGCGAAAAACATGATTCGCGATATGAAAGGATATATTATTGTTTCATCTTTAGCCGGCGGCTTTATCGCCGTTGGCGGCATAGTTTTTTCAAAATTCTTCGGCTATTTGCCGGGACCGACCGTGATTCTTTTCGGCGTTTCGCTTTTTTTCCTTTCGCTTCCTTTTTCCGCCAGAGGCGGATCCGCCTCTGGCGGAAAAAAGAAATTTTGATTTGACGTTAAAAATAATTACTTAATATAAATAACGATATGAATGTTGAAAACATTAAATACGCGGATGATGAGACCTTTTCCGTAAAACGGATCGTGCAGATGAGAATCCCCTCCCTCGCTTTGGGGCTTGCGCTGGGCATTATTCTTTCGTTTGTCACCTCGCGATTTGAAGAAGTATTATCCCAAGATATCAGAATCGCTTTTTTCATCCCTTTTATCGTTTATATGGCGGACGCGATTGGCACTCAAACTCAAAATATCTACATCAGGGATTTAAAAACCGGAAAAGCAAGTTTTAAAACTTATCTGATAAAAGAAACATTGGTGGGCGTTATTTTCGGCGTTGCCTCAAGTTTATTAACAGCTGTCATAACCGCTCTATGGCTCGCTTCAGCAAAAATTACGCTGACGGTTTCTTTGGCGATGTTTGGAGCGGTTGCCACCGCGCCATTAGTGGCTTTAATGATCGCTGAAATTCTTCAATTAGAACATCTGGATCCGGCGGTGGGAGCCGGACCGCTCGCCACCGTCATTCAAGATATGCTCAGCGTCTTAATTTTCGGAATAATCGCCAGTTCAATTATTTTATAATCCCGCGCTTATGAAGGGTGCGAAGTGCTTGACAACCGCAACAATCGCGCTTACAATAGTAAACTATAAGATAAGATTATCCGGGATTAAAAGAAATTTCCAATAAAGTATTTTGTCCTTGGCAAATCTATCAAAAAGGTCATTTTAAAAAACGATTTTTCAAGGACAATGAACGACGAACAAAGAAACGGGGGATTTCAGAGAAAAATGTATGATGGAGATTGGGCTTGCGCCAAATGCGGCGCCAAGATCACCCAACTTCCTTTTGATCCTGATCCAAGCCGTCTTGACCAGCTTCAATGCCGCGATTGCCATCGCAAAAGCCGGCCATTTCCCCGCCGAGACCGATATTAATCGGCTCTAAAAAAACACAGCCCGGGTTTGCCCGGGTTGTGTTTTTTTAGTATAATATTTTTATGTTTACGGAAAATATTTTCTTTTCCTGGCAGGCGCCGGAATACGACCACTCTTCCAAATCAATTGATTGGTATTGGGTAATGGGAATTGCCGCCGCGGTTTTATTCACAACGGCTATTTTATTGAAAAATTTTCTTTTCGCCATAATCGTGATTTTAGGAACATTCAGCGTTATCCTTTTCAGCGCCCGAAAACCAAGAATAATAAACTTTTCCTTTACGCCAAGAGGGGTTCAAATCGAAAAGAAAATTTTTTTCTACGAAGATTTAGAATCGTTCTGGGTTCACTATGATCCGCCGCATAGAAAAGAAATCGGTTTTATTTCCAAAAAAACATTTATGCCTCGTTTTGTTTTGCCGCTGGGCGAGACTGATCCGAACGAAGCGCGCAAACATCTGATAAAATTTTTAAAAGAGGAACGCCACGAAGAAAACTTAAGCGAAACTATTTCAAAGTATTTAGGTTTTTAGGCCATCTCGCCTTATCTGTCTGCCAATAGGCGGGCTCGGATAAAAGCCATATTATGGCTTTTTCCCACCTTGCTTTGCTCGGATAAAAGCCATATTATGGCTTTTATCCCCTCATCGTTCAATGGACAGGACATAAGCTTGCGGAGCTTGAAATGTAGGTTCGATTCCTACTGAGGGGACAAAAAACAAACTGCTTTGTTTTTTGTCCGATTTTTGCTGAAAGCAAAAAATTGCCGATGTGCTGAAAGCGCGAGGCAATAGGTGGCTAAAAAACAAACTGCTTTGTTTTTTGTCCGATTCTAAGCA
>Ga0209541_10001672_pt1 | contig 43497 bp, 48 predicted proteins | sample RifCSPlowO2_01_FD_184027 | JGI IMG/M metagenome (GOLD analysis project Ga0209541, IMG submission 184027) | Groundwater microbial communities from Rifle, Colorado - Rifle CSP2_plank lowO2_0.1 (SPAdes) (version 2) | ecosystem: Environmental > Aquatic > Deep subsurface > Groundwater | place...
TGAATGTTATGATTACCATAGGTCTGCATTTGCAACCAAAGAAGAATTTGTACAGTGGTACAATGAAATAAGGCCACATCGAGCACTTAATTTTGAAATGCTGGAGACACCAGCACAAGCTTTTGAGAGGAAAATGAGAGCGGAGGCTTAATAAAATGAAACCAATTTATCTATCGAAAGGAAATAGTTTCAAGATACGACAATTCTTTAAATTTTCATTATCATCATGATCTTTAAAGGGATATAAATTTCATGATTTTCTTTACATTCTTTTCAAACTCTTCTTTACTTCCGATATTAAGAATGGTATAGTCTGCCATGACAATGGGGCCGCCTTTTTCAATATTCTCAATTTCCGCATAATCTCTCTGTTGTGCTTCTTCAACCGGGATTAATCTGTTGATAAGTTTCTCATCGACATCAGTACGAGAAGATAATCGTTTATACCGCAAAGAGGGAGGCGCATACACCGCCATGACCACCATCCTTGAACCATATTTTTCTTTTAAAATCTTATACTCACTCCAACTGTATAAGCCGTCAACAATGGCATTACCTTTCCTTAGCAAAGCATCAATCTTAGGGATGCTTAAGATAGCATAGGCCCCCATACCTGATTTATTTCTTATCTCCTCCCGTACTTTTCTCTCATTCTCTGAATTTTGTTCCCATTTTCTTTCTGTTATCAAATCAATGGTAATTTGACCAAAACGAAGGTAAGAAAAACCACTTTCAGAAAATATCTTTCCCACGCAACTTTTTCCTGCCCCAGGCATCCCTACGACACAGACTAATTTGTACATACTAACACTAAAAACCATAATCTTTTAAAATGCTTTTCATCTCTAGTGATATAATGAAAAAAAATGGTCTTTTTATTGTTATTGATGGAGTAGATGGCTCGGGAAAAGCTACACAGACAAAACTTCTCGTAGAACGCCTGAGAAAAGAAGGACAGGAGGTTGAAAAAATAGATTTTCCTCAATATGGAACCTGGTCGGCTGTTTTCGTTGAAAAATATCTACGCGGCGAATTTGGTTCAGCACAAGATGTAAGTGCTAAACAAGCTTCTCTTTTCTATGCTTTAGACCGCTTTGCTGCTTCAGAGAAAATAAAACAATGGCTTAATGAAGGGAAAATCGTCATTTCTAACCGTTATGTTTCAGCGAATAAAGGCCATCAATTAGGAAAAATAACAAAAGAAGAGGAAAGAAAAGAATGTTTAAATTGGCTTAATGAAGCAGAGTATGGTCTTTTTCAAATCCCTGTACCTAATCTTACTATCTTCCTTCATATGAAACCGGAGATCGGGCAACATTTAGTAGATAAAAAAGCGCCGCGCGAGTATACGCAAGGCAAGAAAAGGGATATTCATGAAGAAGATCTCGACCATCTTCGTAATGCCGAACAGGCTTTTTTATTTTGCGTGAAAAACGATACCAAAGAGAACTGGATTTATATTCCCTGTGATGATGGCCAAAAACCAAAGTTACGAGAAGAGATACATCAGCAAATTTATCAGAAAGTGAAAAGTCATTACGAAAATTTATAATGAGGGCATTCTTTCGTTAATAAGATGTCTAGATAATGCAAGGTATGAGATATCAAACTTGAATCCGTATTCTTTCTGTGCTTCTACTCTGTAGCGCTTTAATACTTTAATTCTATCTGTTCTATTAATAATAATGCTTCTTCTTTTAGCTCCATTGGTTTAACAGGGAAATCTTTGTAAAAATTGAACTTTTTCCCCAAAAAATGCTTGAAAAATGGAAGTTTCTTAATGAATCATTCAGGTTTAAAAAACTTTATTACTCCTTTTTGTTCTCCGCCTTTTAAGGAACAAATAGGAATTCCTCGAAATCTGGTTTCAAAACTGCCACAAAACTCTTGCTTTTTCAATTCAAATATGGAATTGATTCTCACTTCTTCGTTAAAGTTGAAGTTAGATTCAACAATACCAAAAAGATCTATATCGCTTTATGGTATTCGATCTCTTGTTAAAATCGTCCCCGCAACGTATAGCGAAATTAATCCTTTATGTTTAAGTTCATTAACGGCAAGTTTAACTACGTGATCAACTATCTTTTTTATTCTTCTGTCGTCTTTAGACTTGAATGGCCACATAATACACATCTAAATTATTAAATGTTATAAGTTTACCTAATCAGAAATATCCCTTCTCCAGTTTTAGTCGCGATGATTAAGTAAAAGAAAAAAATATAAAATTACTCTTCTTTTTTCTTCTCTTCTATTTTATCAGAAAAAAACGAATCAAGTTTCTTACTATTTATCTTTGCTTTATACGAGATTGCTTTCATGGAAACAACTATCACCCCTTTTTTGACAACATCTATCAGCAAGAATTTGAAAGGTGAAAAGTATATAAAGACTATTAACATCAAAACTATATTCTTTAAGCTGATACCACTCGACGACAAAAACGACGGTTTCCTATCTTAGAGAGTGAAAGGATATTTTTCTTTTGTAGTAATGAAAACACCATGTTTGAAGTTATAGAAAAGTATTTATAGGTTGCAGAAAGAACAACGAAGAATGTGTAAAGAATTTTTTCGTTTGTCTAAGAAGAAGATCATAATTTCATTAATTATAATTGTAATACTTGAATTAATAGTATTTGAGATCGGCTATGGGGGCATAGTCGAGTGTAAGCCATGTGTGGATACAACTTCTAAGTGTACCCCCTGCAGAGATCTGGAATCAGGCACTATACTGACACTTATTGCTCTTGTACCAATTACTATACTTGTTTACTTCATTGTTTGTTTGGTATCATTCTTTTTCAAAAAAAAGGAATGAGAAAAAGACAGATTTATAAATAATTTACTTTTTAAATATTATATGGACACAGCACATACTTTTCAACTGCTCACAAAACTGATCATGCAACAAGCCCAAGAAAAAGGTTGGGGAACTAAACCAGAAGAGATTTCCATATCAGAAAAGATCGCCTTGATCCATTCTGAAGTGTCTGAAGCTTATGAAGCATATCGACATCAAAAGAACGATCATTTTGCAGAAGAACTAGGTGATATTATCTTTCGCACCCTTCATCTTGCGGGCTGTTTAAGTATAAACGTGGAAAAAGAAATAGTACAGAAGCTGGAAAAGAATCAGGTCAGAGAATGGAAAAGTAGGAATGAGAAGAATTCCAAAATTAAGCAAATGTAAGTACTCTTAAGTTGTCCTAAAAATTTATATAGCTAATAATTTCCTTATAAAAATCTACACGGATAATTCGGTTGTCCTGAAAAGGATGCGATCGAGTAGCCTCTGGTGGATGTCTGTCTATTAATAGGGTGACTGGACTATAACTCACTCTACGAAATCTCCATCTGCTAAGCGACAACTCAGGCGCGACGAAGATAACCTTTAAAACATATTGATAGGTTAAGTTCAGTTCAAGAGATGTTTGAGGCACTTCCTCACCGAGTCCAGATGTAAGATAATAATATCATGGTAAAGAAAAAAAGAAAAGTGGTGAAGAAGAAAAGATCTTCCCAGGGAAAAGCACAACGAAGACGAAAAGGGGGAAGAAGTCCTAGTAAAGGAAGTAAAAAATCAAAAGTATTAAAGTTGATAAAGTTGGCTAAGGCAAGGAAGAAAAAAAAGAGACGTTAATTTCTGACTTCATAGATCCATCCTGGATTCCATTTCTTCTTTAATCTCCAATCTTCTCGTATCGCCTGCTTCCAGGTTTTCCCCTTCAAAAGAACATCAAGGGCTAATTGCGGTCCTTGATGTGCAACAATAGCAATATGCTTTTTAGAATATTTCTCTTTCAAAAATTCCAAAAATGATTTTACTCTTCTTTCCACGTTTTTATAACTTTCACCGTTTGGATATGGTTTTTCTACATAATTAGTAATTTCCCAATTTTTCTTTTTTCCATTCCAGTTTCCATAATTACATTCTCGTAATCTTTTATCTAGAATAATTCGATATTTGTCACCAAAAGCCAGCTCTGCTGAATTTACAGCTCTCTTCAAATCTGAAGAGAAAACAACTGTGAATCGTCTGCCCGCAATAATCTTTCCCAACTCTTGAGCCTCTTTCTTCCCCTTTGCTGACAATTTTCCAGGTAACCATCCCGTGGCAATATCTTTTTCATTATCTATTGTTGTTCCATGAACAAAATAGGTTATTTTGACGCTCATCTTGGATATTTATTTTTGCACAACATTAACAATATCGTGGCTTACTATTTCTCCCGTTTTTGCGTTTATCGCCATAGTACAGAATTGCAACGTCTGGCTTACAAAGGTAAAAGTCCAGAGCGGCATTCCATTCTTGTTTTGCAGAATAACAAAGCCATCACCCAAAGGCTGATTAGAAAAGAAGACAGGAGCTTTATCTTTATATATCATCAAAGCTCCATCAAAGTCAAATTTCATAGTTGAAACTTCCAGTTTATCTATATGTGGCGCTTCTTTACTAAAAACTTCATCTTCCGGCTTTTCAATAAAGCCCTTTTCGACATTTACAAAAACCGTTATCTTTGCATTCATTTTATTAAAAAAGCCAATTTCCCAATTGCTTTTGGGAGTGAAATCACGGCGCAAGGAACAAAAAAAATGAGAAAGGTAAGTCTCTCCATGCTTTTTTTTCCATTCTTTAAATTGAGAACTAGAAAGCAATGAAGAATAAAGCTGCCGGGAGTTCACGCATACTCCCTCCAGGTATAACTGCATTTCGCACATTTAAAAAAGCGTGTCTCTGGTTCATCGGCCCCTCTGGTTTGTTGTGTCCAATAATAAGCCATCATATTCTGGCATTTTTCACACTTGATACGAATTTTAGGATGAGTCTCTGTGTTTTCAATAACTTCTATTTTCTTCCCTTGAAGCACAATTTCTTTAATTTCCGGAGAAATTTCTTCTTCCGGATTCTTTGTAAAACCACAGCTGCAAAAGAGAACTTTTTTCCCCCCTTTATCTCTAGGACGCAATATCGAGCCACATTTTTGACAGAACATTGAATATCACTTAATTCTTTGGAGAAGGTTGCTTCTTTAAATACTTTATCTATTTTTGGCGTTATTGAAAAGTTCTCGTTTCACTCGTCGAGCATCGGCTGCGACCTTTTTAGACGAGATTCTTGGTGGTATAAAAATCACACTTTTCTGCTCCAGCTCAACCCGTCTTTTATCTTTATAATTTCCGTTTTCAGCTGCGGATGAGAAAAGACTTTTTTTTTAAAATCTTGGCAATCGTCAAAGGTAATATTATCAGCGATAATAAATCCCCCCTTTCTTACTAATTGCACACTTGGTTCTAATACTTTCAGGTAACCTTTCTTTGTAAAATCAATAAAAATAAGATCAAACAACGGGGCTTTATTTGTCTTTGCTAATTCAGGTACAATCTTTACTCCATCGCCAAGGAGTATTTTTGCATTAATGCCGAACTGAACAAAGTTCTCCATGGCTTCTTCGGCAATTTTTTCATTAATTTCTATTGTTAACAACTCTCCTCCTTCGCTTCCTAAAATACAGCCGCTATACCCATTTGCGGTACCTAATTCTAACATTTTTTGTGGTTTAAGTTCTTTTACTTTAGCAAGAAGCCATTTGCCTTTCTCATTCCCCAGAATGGGAATTCTTCTAGTGATGCTCTCTTTCTCTAATTCTCTTAGTCTTGACAAAATATCTTCCATTTCTTTGTTAGTATACCTGTTCTATTACTTATATTTTACTTTCTAAAATGAAAGAAAATCAACGCCTACGGCGAATCCAACGTCTCCTGTAAACGCCTCCTTCTTTTTAAGTTCTCCGTAAGCAGTGAAAATGAAAGGACCGTTCCTTACTCCTGGCAGAACTCTGAGAGAATTTTCATGATCTTCGGCGGCTGGCGTTACACCATCAGGCAAAGTCAAAGTAAATCTGGAATGTCCATCGATCTTTAGGTATGGTGAAATTTTTTTAGTTTGATCATTGTAAATGTATCGTACCTTAACTTCTGTGTACATTCCATCTCTTTCCCATCCTAAAATCTGGGCTTTTAGATAATGATCTTTAATGGGTCTGCCCTCGTAGCCAAAACCAGGAATAAGGGATTTCTTTTCCTTCTCTCTGTCAAGGTATACAGTTGTATGTAAAGCTGGCCCAAAACCAGCGTAGAGATTATAATTTGCTTCTGTTACGAGTGCTAGAGATCTTTCTCCTGTCGTTGAAATAACACCCGTAACTTCATTATAGACTGAGAGATTGCCGAAAGAAACTCTCATTGCCACTTCTCCTGAATAATGATAAGGTATTCTGAACCTATCTTGTAAAACAAAAGTCAGATCATGCAGTTTTACTTTGGCAGCATTAGCGATGATAGTTTCGAGAAGCTGGTCAATGGCGTCAGGACTACTTCTTAGCTCAATAAGAATTTTATAATTTTCTTCTTTTTGAACTTTGTATCTTCTGATAGCCTTTCCCGTATGAGGATTAATGCTTTCAGTTTGAACATACTCTGGTTCTTCATCAAGCGGTGCAGGATACAGTTCATGACGACTAACTAAATCAAACTTGCTAAAATGGAAAGTCAATCCAGAGGTGGCATAAATTGCATTTGAGTTTCTTGTTTTATCTTTCGCCCATTTTATTCCAAAGAAACTTTCCCAATATTTTGACCCAAGGTCAAGTTTTAGACCATGAACATCAACAAAATTTCCCTCATATTTCATTCCCCAATAAAGATTGATGCTTTTCCCTATTGTTGGCTCAACCATAACTACTCCAACCTGGCTGTTAGTGGGTCTTTCGTAAGGAAAAGCATCCGAAAGACGATACGAAAAAGCTGCGTCAAGAAAAAGTCCTGAAGCATGCATGTTAAAGAGATAATTTTCATGAACTCTTATGGACTCAACACCCGCCAATGTTGAGTCTTCCAGGTGCTGCAATCGTAAAAAATGTTCTCTCGCTTTTTTTGTATTTAAGTAATTATCTGTTGCTAACCTTACTGCAGCTTGGCAGTACTGCCAGAATGAACATTCTCCCCAAGCATTTACTCGTGGCGTGTTTATGAAAAATCCTCCTCCCCCGCTCTGAAAGTCAGTAAATACGAAAAGATCCACAAGTCCAAGGTTAACACCACCTCGCAATGATCCTCCAAAATTAAGGGTTGAGAAGGTGTTTCGTTCTGTTAATTTTGTTTGCGACCAAGCATTTTGTTGGAGATTGATCTGATAATCTGCGCGAAATTTCCATGTTGCTCCCAAATATTCCATCATCTTTGCAGATTGTTCCAATTCTGTCCATATTCTTGTTTCAAACCAAGAAGAAGGAAAGTCTCCTAGCAAAAAAAATCCCACTTGTTGCTGCTTTCGTTGAAATTGCCAAATTTGAATCTCTCCTTGAAAATCAGCTCCGATACTAGCTTTATTACTATCGGCAAATCCATGAAAAAAAGCTGAACCTGAAGCTAAGTTTTCATATCCTAAGCCAAAAGAAATGTCTATTCCTAAAGTGTAGTGTTTTCTTTTGAAATCAGTCATAAAACCATTGGATTTCAGAGCCCAAAATTTAGAAAGAAATTCTCCCGCTGCCATTATTTCTATATCCGGAAACTTAGGATCGATAGCTAAAATGAGCTTGAGAAGATCAAAATCCTCTCTATATCGTTCTGGAAGGTAATTTTTAAGTTCTGTTCCTTCTGTTAACTGTGCTAAAAGCTCCACTTTTCCTGTAGCTGACAATTGGATAGTATGATCGTTAGTTTCAACAAATCTTCGCTCATCTCCGTAATAAATTTCTTTGAAATTTGATGATCGTCCATCCAAAGTGCTGTGCAATGGTTTTGATGCGAAAGAAAGGACATTATTTTTTAATTTTAAGTTGTAGAGATCAGGTCCCAGAGCTCGCAGCATCGCGTAGGCATCAGCAATACTGATCGCTCCAAGTTTAATTTCTGAGAAAAGACCGCGAGAAAAAATTCTCCAAATATTTTCTATAAGAGGATGATTCCACTGCAAGGCGGCAAAGTTGTTGCGAAACTTTGTGAGTTCTTTATCCAAAGCTTCTTTTTCAGCTTCATTCAACTCATCGTTTCTGAAGGCTTTAATTTCTCGACTTACACTTTCTTCAATTTTTCCCCATTCATCGGGATCAATAACTCCGTCATTTGCCAAGTATTGGGGTAAAATTTTCTCGAAAACACCACGTAACTTAAGGCCTAGTTCAAGCCCCCGTCCGGTAGGTTGGCCATTATCTTGAACAAGGTCTAAAGCATGTAATACGCTTGTGGTAAAGTTATCTACGGCGCTTCCAAAATCATCTCTAGCTTCGGGAAATTTTTTTAATTCTTCCCTAAAGCTTTGAAGAGACATATTTCCAATGGTGATGTTCTTTAAACTTAGGCTTGGTAAATGGTAAGTTTTTTTCTTACCATCTATTATTGCTTCTAAATTTTTATCAATAAAAGAATATGCCAGACTGCCCGCTTCATATTCAATCCGATGTCTCTCTTCTCCTAAGAGTACATAATGTAAATCTCCCGGAAGTTCTAAGCGAATGGAGGTGTGGCTTCCTCCAGTAATCTCTTTCACACTGCTTTCTTTTGGAAAAGGAGAAAGGGCTCTTTCCAAGGACTCTTTTTGTGGCGGGGTAAAGGCTTCTTCCCTTACACAAAGGGAAGGTCTAGATTCAAGTATTTCGCGTCGCAGATCATCGTATTCCGAATCTGTACTCTTTTCACCACCAAAAGCATCTAGAACCAGTTCTCTCAAAGGATTTGCTAGCGGAAGCTCTGTAACGAAAGGCGGCGGTTGAAGGATCTCTCTAAATTGAGGTGGGCATCTGTTATAAGTATCAAAAGTTATTTGAGGCGGGACTCTAACTCCAAGACGAAGATCGAGAGTAGGAAAAGAAACAGAGCTGGAAACTGTAACCGGGTGTGAAGGGGGAACTGAAGCTTCTTCCGCTTTTGCCAGAGTGCTTACCGATAATACTACTCCTATTATAGCTGCAGAGAGAGAACGAAACGCCACGTCACACCAATTCTACTAGAATGAGTGAGAGTATTTAATCTTTCTTGTTGTCAATTAAGCAAAACTATTTAAAAATTTACCAAAACTTGATAAGTAAAATCAAAACAAGGTCATCCCATATGCCGCGAATAATGGCACACAGACGAGTGCCAGAGTATTGATAACTTTAATTAATGCGTTTAAAGCTGGTCCGGCGGTATCTTTAAATGGATCTCCTACCGTATCGCCAATAACCGCGGCTTTATGTGCTTCTTTTCCCTTGCCGCCAAAATTACCTTTTTCAATATACTTTTTTGCATTATCCCAGGCAGCACCAGTATTAGCCATAAAGAGAGCCATCATTAAACCAGACAGAATGACGCCGATGAGTAATCCGCCCAAGGCTTTTATTCCTAATAAGAAACCAACAGCCAAGGGGGCAACTACCGCAATAAGACCTGGTGTAATCATGTTTTTTAATGCCGCTTGGGTTACAATATCCACACATTTTCCATATTCTGGTTTCGCTTTTCCTTCCATGAGACCTTTTATTTCTTTAAACTGTCGGCGCACTTCCATCACAATTTTTTGTGCTGAACTTCCTACTGCGGTCATTAACACGGCAGAGAAGGCAAAAGGTAACATACTGCCGATAAACAAACCGGCGATAACTGCAGGGTCTGTAATTAGAAAAGTTAATGATTTGTCGGTGGCAAGATTAATTTCTTGTGTAAAAGCGGCAAACAAGGCTAGTGATCCCAGAGCGGCAGAACCAATGGCATATCCCTTCGTTACCGCTTTTGTCGTGTTGCCAACAGCATCTAGGGCATCGGTGTTTTTACGAACCTCTTCACTTAATCCTGCCATTTCGGCAATACCTCCGGCATTGTCTGTAATAGGACCGTAACTGTCTAAAGCAATAATAACACCTGTTAAGGAAAGCATCGCTACAGCAGAAATAGCTACCCCGTAAATGCCTGCGAGAAGATACGCTGCGATGATGCCTGCAGCAATAACAATTACTGGTAAAACAGTGGATTGCATTCCGACAGCAAGACCTTTTATGAGGTTTGTTCCTGCTCCTGTCACGGAAGCTTCAGCAATCTCTTTAACGGGTTTAAATTTTGTGCTGGTGTAATATTCTGTAATAATATTAATTAAAAGAGTAATTACCAAACCTACAATGGTGGCTAAAAATAAGTTTACAGAGTTTTTGGTATAAATTGTGACAAAATAAAATCCTCCCGCAGCGATAATACCCGAGGCAATTAACCCTTTATACAAAGCTCCCATGATATTTCCCGATTTTCCTAAACGTACGAAAAAAGTTCCAATAATCGAAGCGATAATCGCCACACTTCCTAACATCAGAGGATATTCTACTGTTTGGTTAAATGTTTTCGTTACAGCGGGGAGAACGCCCATCAACATCGCGGCAAGAAGAGTAACAACATAAGTTTCATATAAATCGGCTCCCATTCCAGCACAGTCTCCCACATTGTCGCCAACATTATCAGCAATTGTGGCCGGATTTCTTGGATCGTCTTCAGGAATGCCAGCTTCTACTTTTCCCACGAGATCGGCTCCTACATCAGCGGCTTTCGTGTAAATCCCTCCTCCCACCCTGGCAAAAAGAGAGATCAGCGAAGCGCCAAATCCCAAACCCACAAGCAAGGCGGGATCTTTAAAGATTAAATAGAAGATGCTGACAATGAAAAGAGCTAATCCCACTACGGCCATTCCGGTTACAGCACCGCCTTTAAAAGCCAAGTCAAGAGCTTCTTTTAGCCCTTTCTTCGCTATTTCTGCCGTTCGTACATTAGCACGTACAGAAATACTCATGCCTAAGTATCCTGAAAGAGCAGAGAGAAGTGCTCCAGAAATAAATCCTGCTGCGATGGGAAGACCAAAAAGAAAGTAAAGAATAATAGTAATAATCACGGCAAAAATAGTAATGGTTTTATACTGCCGAGCCATATAAGCCATTGCCCCGTCTTTAATGGCCTTGGCAATCTCCTGCATTTTTTCTGTTCCTGGAGAAACTTTCATAATTCTATACGATAAATATCCAGCATACGCTAACGCAAGTACACTCATAATAATTGCAAGTTGCTCTACGACCATAATCATCCTCCCCCTATTAACTTGAATCTAAGTAGGTTTTGGAAAATTCTTTATATATTTTGCTGTTCTTTAGTTGAAGACAATGGTTCAAAATATATTTTCTCTCAACCAAATTTTGAAAGACAGATCATTATTTTGCAATATTTAGTTTTTTCATTAACTTTTAGCTTACGATCACAACTTTTTTCTTCTGCCGAATGGTTAAATAAGGTTTCTTCAGTTTCTTTTTCAACTCCCGGTCCTGTGTTACAATGAGATCTCCTTGCTGAGAATGTTTTACCAAAAGGTCATCGACCTTTCCTTTTTCTGGAATGACCAAAATTTTTTTTGTTTTTAGAAGCGACAAAGCTAATTTAGCAGCTTGTTTATAGTTCCCTCGCTGTTCTGCTTTGATTTTTTCTAATTCATCAATCGTTCCTTGCAAAACTGCGAGATAATAATGAAAATTACAGCATTTTTCTATTTCTGTAAAGAGGTCGATTTTGAGTTCGTGAATGGCCAGCAAGGCGTTGGTGTCAAGAAGAATCTGTTTCATGGTCTATTTCCTGAAGAGCGGCAATCCAAAAAATCTTACTAAAAGTAAGGAGGAAAACGAAAAGGAAAAGCAGCATCAGAACAACAAAGAAAGGCTGCTGGGTATTAAGAGCCGTGCTTAGGAGATATAGATTGAAAATTAGGAAAGCAAATATAAGAGCCAGAGCTGGCAAGGTTTTGTGTATTCTTAAGATGCTGAGAATGTATATTTTTTGAACAAATTCCTTCCAGGGTGTTTTATCAAGAAAAGCATAACTGACCAGAAGAAGATAATAAAAAATTAAGAACCCGTACAATAATAGTTTAGCGGTAGATGAAAACGATGTTACATCAGCTCCAGAAATGAATTTTTTCTTGAGAATAAAATAACTTAATATTAAGAAAGGAATAATAAGAAGAAAGGAAGTTACGATAAAGTTAAACCATTGCGTCAAAAAATTTTTCTTTTTATGGAAAAGATAATGGCTGAGAGTCCAAATTCCAGCATTGATAGTTATATACAGAAAGCTAAGGGAAAAGAAGAAGGTTGTGAGATTCTTTTTTATCGAGGTGTAACCTTGCCGCAGAGTGCTTAGATCGGAAAGAAATGGTTTCCCTTCTTCTAGAAGCGCTGGATCGTAATTGGCAGTTTGTAAAGGCTGAACAATTTCCTGAATATTTTTAAGAACCTTGAATTGGTAATGTAAAGTAAAGAGGGAAAAAGTTACTAAAAAAATAAATTGAATGAAAAATAATATAATAAAAAGCCGAGGGTGAGTTTTAATCTGACTTAAAGTCTGAATAATACTCTTATAAAGATAGTTCATAATAATTAAACGGGAAGAAAAATCTCTTTAAAGACTTTTCTATGTTGTTAGCTGATATGAAACCCTCCCGTTCGCACTTCGACTGGCAAGATATTTCACAGAAAATCGCTCTGATTTCGATGAGGGAGGCAAGGCGGTCTGAGAATAGCTCTGTACTAACGGGCCAATTGGTGAGGGTTTCATATTAGCTTATGTTGTTAAGTAAACTTTTAAAGAATACGCTAAAAAAACCGTAAAATTTAAATGAAGTGTCAAAAACCTAAATTTATCTAAAAGATGGTGAAATTTAAAAAAGCCCAGGTGTATAGTTCCACGATTTTACTTATAGTGTCATTTCTTATTACCGCTTGTCTTCCTTCCCAGCAAGTAGAGGATACACTTCCTACTATAGTTGTTGAGAAAGCAGCCCCTTCTCCTCTTTTAGAAAACAAAACAGACACAACCTTACCTAGTGAAACTCTTTCAGATTGTACTTCCTCTTGGGTATGTATTAGTACTTCTATGAAAGCCTATCGCAACGCCAGTTGTGGTTTTTCCCAAAAAACTGAATGTGAGTTAGGCTGTATCAATGGAACTTGTAAGAAACTTTCCACCTGTGAAGCTGGCTTTAAATGCAAAAATAACCAGGAAAAAGGGTTTCAAAAAGAGGACTGTAACTGGATTAAAAGAACAAAATGTGACTATGGATGCGAAAATGGAGAATGCAAGCCGCCAGAAAATATATCGAATATATCCACTCAAGGTACTAGTAGCACACCAGTTGTAACACTTGCTGAAATCTATCCTGTACTAAAAGCAGGAGAAAGTGTGAACATTACGGCTAATATCACCCTCCGAATTTATCTTCTGGAAGCGGAACGTGTACGTCTCGAAATGAATAATCAAAAGACAGATTGGCTATTAGAAGGCGGTAGTTTCAAGTTTAAGAGTGGCACGATTATTACAGTCAGGGAAATCCTTTTTCAGGCTTACGCAGGGGGGAAGAAGGAGATTATCTACGAAATAGATTAAATGAAACTCTTTTTGCCAGCAACAAAACAAGAGATCTATCCATTTTATCTATTCTTTTACGAAATTGAAGTAACTTTAATGGTGACATGAGAATTAAAACTCTCTTTTAGCAAGGAAGCGGGAACAGAAGAGAAGTACTCTTCCTAAATAATCGGTGGGTGGAATCCAGAAAAGAGCTTCTAAAACTCTAAAATCACGATTATAATCTACTGACTCTAAAATGAGAGTTCGTTCTTCCCCAGGAAAGGCAGCAATCCTTTGCACGGCAGGAAAGAAAACAGAATTGTGATGACCATTAACACTCAAAAGAAAGGGCCATGGTATTTGTTGAAATGCAATGGTTTTTGCTACTACCGGAATCTCAGCAATATCACAAGGATCGGCTGCTACTGTCAGCAGAGCACAATGAAGATCATAAGTACACAAAAGCATACTTTCTAAATAAACATATGCAGGTCCATTTTCTTCCACAATTTGGAATTCTTGTTTTCTTTCTTCAACCATCATTGTTTCGATACCTAAAACCACCAAAGAAAATAGCGGAGGGTGGACTTTCAAGCTACTACACTAACTTGAATACAATTCACTTAGTGTAACTGGCTTTTGAACCACCGACCTCAGGGTTATGAGCCCTGCGGGCACTCCTGACTGCCCTACTCCGCTATCTCTACTTCAGAAACAATACTCCTTTTAAAAACGTTTTTGTTTACTTTCCATTTTTTAAGATCATTCCTATTTTCTCAAAATTCCCAAAACATATTAATAGAAAGTAACCTTTCAGCATTCCATGAAATTAAAAAAAGAAGTAATCATGAGTAAGGGTCTCAAAATCTCACTTCTTGAAAAAGAAAAAGTTATTGGCCGTGGCTATCTCTACATAATGAAAAATGAGCTTCATAAACAACCTTCTTTAATAGGATATCTTGAAGACATCTATGTCGGTGAAAAATATCGTCAAAAAGGATACGGAAAAAAAATTATCCAAACCTTAATTGAAGAAGCACGAAAACAAAGCTGTTATAAAGTCATTCTGACCAGCCGTTATGGAAGGGAAAAGTTACATCGTTGGTACGAGAAATTTGGCTTTAAAGATCATGGAAAGGAGTTTAGGATGGATCTGTGATTCTTTTCTTATATCTACCGGCTCTGTAGAAAATCTCGAAAAAGTCGCCTTGACCGTAACCTTCGTACCGTCTTCATATCTTATTTTGAGCAGCGGCGTCTACCAGCTGGTCTTACGAATAGCAGTTCTCAGGTTACTTATAGGCCTAGGCGGCGACTTTTTCTACAGAGCTATATCTACCTAAACCTTTAAATATAATTCTCATCCTCCTTATTATCGACAAAAAACTGTGAGGGAGAGCTAGGCTGGCGCGCTAGCCCTGCGTTGTTACCGTGAACGAGCTTTACACGGAGCCGAAGCCCAAAGAAGGGTCGTTAGAGTTGTTGTGGTCCTTTGCCGCTTCGTAGACGACTTGTCCTGTGGGATGGACTTGGGCAGAACCAGGTCAGATCCGGAAGGAAGCAGCCTTTATGTTCAATCTCCATGTTCATGGGGGCGCAAGTCCGAGAAGTTCAAAGGGTAAAACCATTTCCACTGTAATGATTCGACTACGGGTATGCCCCTAAAACAGTAATTGACAATGACAAATTTAGATCATTTAATTTCTATAAGTTATTCGTAATTTTTTCCTAAAGATTATCTTTAAGAAACTAAAAAGTTGCGAATTAACAAGAGAATTTGCCTCGCACGTAGAGAAAAGACACTTAACCTATAAAAACTATTTTTAGTTTATTTAGTTGCCTTTCTCTTGTTACTGCAAATGTTAATAAATCATCAATAGTATGTCTTTCTTTTGCAGAAAATCGTTTTCCTTGAGCTATTGAAATTTTTAGGTCTTGTACAATTTGAGGTATTCCCATTGTTACTAAGTTATAAGCAGCTACTAAATTCCTTTCATCAAGAAAGAGAGAAAAATAAGTTGACACTAAGCCATTCTTAAGTTCGCCCAAATTTCTAAATTTTCCGAATCCTTTCTCTTGATATTCTGTTGCTTCATTCAAAACTGATAATTCTTCCGCCAATGCGTAGACTCTTCTTTGATCGGATTCAGAAAGAGCCGTTTTCGGAACCAATGCCAATAAACCATGAGATTCTTGTAACTCCATACCCATACCCTGCAAAGCTCCTACAACTGCTTCCCTATGGGCTTTAATCCTATCCACATCAAATCTCATTGCGTAAAGAATACCACCACCTTGGTCAGGATTATTTTCAGCAAGGTTAAACTCCTCCCACAGGGTTTTATCTGTCATTTTTAAAATTAGGATTTACAGTAAACTCCCATTTATAAATATTTATGTTAAATTTCGAACCTAATTCTTTTTAGTATATAGAGAAAAAGAACCCAATAAAAAATAAAGAAAAAAATTTAGTCTACATCAACACTTTCGACTTCCTGAAAGCTGATATCCTCATCAAGATAATCTGCCAATTCGTCAAGTTCATCTACATTTACAGCCAGATCCTTCTCTTCTGCCGTAGCAGGAACAACATCCTCTTTTTCCACTGGTTGTATAGTCTCACAACCTGCTAACAGGATCGAAAATACGACCAATAGAGAGATTATCCATTTCATGTTATATCACCGGTAAATAAAGAAAGAATAAAAACTTTGTTTATTCTTTTCCTGTAGCAACTTCTCCTTTAGTCTCAGCGGAAATTTCTTCTTTTACGCGTAAACTTCGAAATTCATGCATAAATTCACGAAGTATCTCCTGCGATTGTTTCATTCCCTTTCGAATTTCCTGTAAGGCTAACTGCCATTCTTTACGTGCTGTTTCAGTGTGATCAGATTGCTGCCATTTTTCTTTCGCGGCTTTATATTTCTCTTCTAAAGCTGTGATATGGGTTTCAAAACGAGCCTCAATCGCTACTAAATCACTCGTGTCTGCGCCTGCTTTTGTTGCCGCAGCAATTCGTGCTTCCATGCTTCGCACTAATCCATGGTGCTTTTCAAGCAATGTTTCCACTTTAGCATTAGTCGAAAGCACGATCAATCGCTGTTGTTCTTTCCTAACTTCTTTCCAGGTTTCTTTTAACTCTTTTATTTCACTCTTTATTTCTTGTGCGCTTGAGTTTTCTGTCAAAGCTTTGATTTTCTCTTGTTCAGCTTTTACCTCAGCTTCAAGTTTAGTAAGGGTTTCCAAAGCAGCGGTAACATCACTTTCTTCTAAGTTTTCCGCGGCTTCGATTTTTATACGCAATTTCTCAATGGAATGAAGGATAACTTCAGTAGTTTTCAACAGATGCTCTTTAACACCTCCTCGCAGCATCTTTTTTTCGTTTTGACAATTCCCTTGTTTTTCTGTATCTTCTTTACAATTCTTTACTTTAGTATGTAACTTTAACAATGTTTCTTTGTGTACTTTAAATCGTTCTTGGGCTTCTTTATACTGGTCACGTATACGCTGCATGTTATCTTGTGCAACTTTTACCCGATCTTTGAGACGCTTTTCCATAGATTCCAATTTCTCTTGTTTTTTATCTGCACCTTCTCGGATTTTCTCGCGTATTTCTTCTTTTACACGAACTTCTCCATCACGTACACGGACTTCAGTACGAATTCTCGTTTCACTTTCATTCTTTTCTTTATCATTACCTCGTCCCGTAGACGCCTTTATATCGACATCAACGATATCACGAACATCAATACGGGCATCACTTCCGTCATTACTTCCCTTATCAGCTAAAGCAGCCGGAACAATACTTAAAATAAAAAGTATGAAGATCAGTGCTGCAATCATTTTACGCCAGATAGCCATCATTTTTATTTTCCTCCAAACATTTTTTTATGTAAATCTTTATTTGTTCTAGCTTTCTCAAAAGAAATAAAGTTTATAAAGATACTTTTCATGTAAGATTAAAAAGAGCTCAATTTTGGCTTTTTATTCTTTATAAAACTTAATTTTGATTTATAAAGTGTTAAATTAACTTTAAATTTGTGACTGAAGTTTAATAAAGAGAAAGCAAAAAGTATGATTTAAGAAGAATGAAACCCTATCTTTCTTTGATCATAGCAATAACCGCCTGTGCTCACGTTTCGCCAGATCTGGTAAATATCCAGGGCTGTTATACTACTTTTCCTGGGGAACTTCTTCTCAGAGATGCGCAGAAAGTTGCTCATCAAGTGAACCCAGAAGGCTATCCGCAGCGTTTTTTTGATAATTTATATAATATCTGTCGTGAAGCGGATCAAAGAGGCGACAACAATGGAATTACGACTACAAAAGAAGCATCACAACTTCTCCGCTGGCTTATAGATCAAGAAAATAAAAGAACAAAAAAATAGAAGAAATTTCCTAATAACTTAATAATACCTCCACATCCTTCCCAAAAACTTTTTTGAGATCATCAAAAATTGGTTCTTTAATAAAGGCTCGGGGAGGAAATTTAAGTGTGGCCAAGGCTTTCTCAAAATCTTCTAATGTGCATTCTTCCAGAGTTCCTAAACTTCCATCATCATTAATGACCGCCTTTTCAATTTTCTTCTCCTGCGCATCTATGTCATGAATGACGAAAGCCGTTTTATCCATTAAAATAACTTCTCCATACTTTTCACCATGTTTTACTCTAATTTTAGCTCGTTCTAATTCCTGGCCTCGTTTGCGCTGCATATACTCTACCATGAAGCGAATCAAGCCGGAACTGCCTTTGCGGGCTTTCTCAATGTCTGCTTTTGTCAATTGTTTTTTATCATGCTTTCTCTTAGCATCTATAATTTCATTGAGGTCACGCAAGTATCGTGCCGGCACTTTACCTGTGGCAATAAGCTCATCTTCAAAGAGCTTAATCAATTCCTCATCCTGGGCTTTCTCAATTCCTTCTAGCTTAAGAACATCGCGTATAATGGTAACAATTTCCTCATAAAGATACACTACACTTTGCTGGTCATGCCGTTCTTCTATGGCTTTAAACAAGTCACGAATACGTTTAAGAAACTTTTCCGCATTATTGAGGTACTCATCTAATTCTGTTCCTGTCAGCTCTTTCTTCTCTCCATGCTCAATTTTTTTCCGCAATTCGACATTTCGGCGGAGAATGTCCACATATTCTTTTTCTAAGAGCTTTTCTTTCTTGACAAAGATTTCTTCCATTACTTCCGGTGTTTCCCGAGGTGTTGGGGGAGGCAGGCCATACAGCATAATTGCCGCTTGGCTGGGAGTAAGAATAGCGTAAAACGTGTCTTCCATGCCCATATCTTTCAGACGCAGCTTAATGCGGCTAACACTTTGCTCTCCCGTGCTCATGAATAAGTCTATAGCTTCCCTGCTGGGCTTAATTCGCCCCATGCGCAGCAGCTGCTTCCAAGGCATAAAAATTCCCCGATCATAAAAGGGAACACCATCCCTAAGCAAGGTAAAAATGATAGGATTGGCTTCTTTTAGGGAATCCCAGAAGTCTGTCAGGATGTAAACTTGAATGTTTAACTTGTTTTTAATGCCTGTAATTTCACCCGCTTCCACGCCCATACCTATAATAATTGCCCGCAGCTTATCCTTTAACTCTGCCCGAGTCATTTTTTTGACATCAGTGTCATCAATAACAATCCAAACATCGATATCAGATTCATGCGTTGCCTTTCCTTGAACTAGCGAGCCAGCTAAAACATAGCTCATAATATATTTTTCAAACTTCTTAATAACCATGTTTTTATGCACTTCTGCAACCTTAATCGCGGCAAGCATTCCTAAATCATGGACAGGAGCACCTAAAGAAATCAAGCGGCTTAAGTCATACTTTCCATCATAGCAATTCTGCCAGAGATCTGTAAGCAAGATACTTTGGGGATGGAGTTTTTTATCAATATCTTCTCCAATCTTCGTAACAATAGTAGAAAATTTGGTATGTAACTCATCCTTAGACATTTTTGTTGAAGTAGTATCATCAACAACCACTAAAAGCTCAATTTTCTCTTCTTTACTTTTATCTTCTTCTTTCTGTTCTGGTGAGGGATGAGGTTTTTCTGGCGGAAGAAGCGTTATCCCAACAATATAATCTCCAAATTTCTCAATAACCTGTTGTTTAAACTGGTCTAATTTTTCTTTCAACGCGGTTAACTTTTTTTCTAATTCTGGTGGGAGAATGGGAGCAGAAGGAGTATTTTGAGGAAGAACCGCTTTAAGATGTTTTGGTTTAAGCGTTTTATCTTTTTTCGCCATATGAAATCATCACCTGAGACGTTTATATATACTCTGAAAGATAGATGTTCTATATAAATATAAGTGTTAGTTTAAAGGGTGAGACGTTTTAGTCAACTGCTAATTAATAGAAATCTTTATATAAAGATTTATTGTCCTTCCACATCATGTCACATGCACACGGTGGATCTAATTCTTCTCGTAAAAAAGGTGGGGAGAAAAAACCTAGTAACATTGACGAACTTATGGAAGGGCTACATCAAGAGCATTCTACAGAGATAAAAGAAGCCTTTGAAGCCCATGATAAGTGGCATAAAAAGGAGCACCAAAACCATATTTACAATAAGATCCTTACTCCGGCACAAGAAGAATTATACAAAGGTGTAAAGGAAAAAATTGGAGAAGTATTTGATGACGAAGATAGTAAACTTCACAATAAAAAGGATGAAATAAAAAAAGTTGTCACCCATGGCCTCAAAAAATATTTTGAAAAGGCAAAACCATCTGTCGGTAAGATTCTTGAAGATATGAATATGGATGAAGATGAACAATACGAGTTTCTCACCACTTTCTATGATGATCATGTCGGTGTTGATCCTTCAGGAAGACGAGATACGGCTCCAAGTATAAAAGGATTTGTTGAACTCGCTAAAAATAAAAAGTCAACTGCAGGAGATATCGTCAGAACAATGTATGAACTTAAACCAAAATATGTCGCCAGCGCATTAAATAGGCTCAATAATCGCCACACTACACATCATTTCTTAAAGTATGATAATACCGCCATAGCCGCGTATTTAAAACCGGAGATTGAAAAACAAGGCTTTGAAATTGAAGATAAAGTAGGGTATGCTACTGCTGAACATGGTGAACTACTGAGACTAAGAAAAGCGGTTATTGAAAAAGAAGGGGAAGAGTTCAAGTACCTTAAGAAAAAAGGTGATGATTCCCACGGCGGCGATAAGCATCACCACCATTAGTAAACTACTCTTAAGTGATTAAATTATAGAAAAATTTATAAAGAAAAGGTCATCCTGAGAAATTAATGGTAGGAACTCTTTATAGAGAAGATATAGACGAACTTTTAAGTGCGTTTCGAAGTCATCTTCCAACAGATCTTGAAGCCGCATTAGATACTCATGATGATTTTAATGAAAAAGAAAGGCAAAATGAAGTTTATAATCGTATTCTACTACCTGCCCAAAGAAAGTTAAATGCAACCGTTGCTGCACAATTAGAAGTAATTTTAGGTACTGATAATGATACAACTAAAATTTATGGAAAAGAAAAAGAACTAAAGTTAGTTCTCCTCGCAGGACTAAGAGAATACTTTGCCTCGGCTAAACCTTCAGAGATTGCCTTAATGAACACCCTAGGCATGGACTCAGAACAGCAATATGACCTTTTAACACAGAAATATGATGAATTAGTTGGGTTTAGAAGATTACAAGGAATTGAAAGTATTACAACTATTGCAAAACTCGCTAAAGATAAAAAAGCAACGGTCGGGGATGTTAAAAGAATTTTAGGAGAACGTGAAAGTAGCTATATCAGAGCAGGAATGTACTTTGTCAACAATCTCGCCTTCGAAAAGATATTCCATAACTTCGACCAAGCAGCAGTTGCTAAAGGACTTATACTTTGGTTTGACAGTAAAGGCTTCGAGATCGCAGATCCGGTAGGATATGCGAATGCAGAGATTCAAGAACTTGTCGGACTCCGAGATCAAATAAAGAAAGGACCAGAACATCTCAAATATCTCAGGGCAAAGGAATAAATTATTCTTTCTCCCCTTCTTCAATTTCTTTCCTTATTTCTTCTTCCACATCCCTGACTACTTCCTCTTCTTTAACAATTTTTCCCAGTTCATGCTTATAGGATTCTAATAACTGTTTAATTTGAGCATAAATAAAAGTGGTATCTGATGCTAACTCCCCAGACGCAGATCCTTCCAAAGGGAAGGAATACAAATATTTGTTAATCATGCTTTTTAGAAAGTAGACGTATGGTTTCATTCCCCAGCGATGTCCATAATCAGTTAACACCCAAGAGTCAAAAACAATTAAAAGATCACCATGATCAAATTTTCTCTTCAGACCTTCTACTTCCTCAATAGTTTGTGTCGCATTGCTTACGGTAATTTTGATTTTGATCATTAATTTAATATATTTTGTCACCATCTTGATAGGCCTGAGCTCCAAATAAGTCTTTCTTCCTTCTTCAGTTACGATCTCCTCCGTCTTTTTTTCGCGTTTTTCATAATGTAATTTTTCAGTAGCTCGATTTATCACTGCCACAAGATCATCAAAGCGGAAAATCCCTTTATACTGAAGTTCCCTGTTATTAATCACTAAATTCTTTTCATAATATGTTTCTGTGTCCATTTTTATTGTTGATAACTATACTTAAAGACATTTAAGTAATTTTTAATCCGCTGATGTAAATCATCAAGATCGCTTTTCACCCAAAGTTCAAACTTTTCCAAGTGATGATGATGAAAATATTTTTCCATTAATATTAATAAAAACCAATAGAATGGCTTAGAAGACCAAGTACTTCTTCTATCACTATAAACTAAACCATCAAAAGTTATCCGCACCGTACCATGATTCAAGCGAAGGCGTTCTCCTTTATGGTCAACATCTACTTCCTTCACGTCAATCATCAACAGCTTAATACGCATTTCAATCTTATTATGTTCTGAAGTACATTTCCAAGGTTCAACGACTAAGCGAATTTGCTTTCCTTGAGGAGTAATCACTTCCTGGTTCATTTTTTCATACCAATCATAGCCTTTTTCAAAGAAAAAACCTTGTAGAACGCTGAAGAGCTCAGAAGCATTAAAAAGACCCTCATAACTAAACTTGACATGATCAACGACTAACGTCCTTTCACCATGACCAGCATACTTGGATTGTACCATCTCTTTTTCTAGTGGAATAAGAAGAGAGAAACTTATAAATTATTCTGTTTTAAAGATAAGTGTGACTTCTAACTTCTCTACAACCAAAAACTTTAAGAACCTCCATTTCTCACCACCACTATCCAAAGGGGGTTGGCATGGTAACAGCATTTTTTAAAAATCTATTCAAGAAGCTTAAATTTAATCCTTTTACCCAACGTAATAACTTCAAACTAGGATTATACGGCCCTCCCAATGGGGGAAAATCAACCCTTGCCAATCGTATTTGTCAAGATTGGTTAGGAGAAGAAATGTCCACAACTTCTCATATTGCTCACGAAACCAGGGAAATTAACATTAAAGAGCAAGTAAGTATTAAAAATAAGAAAGGAAAGGAACTAACTTTTTCTTTAGTTGATACTCCAGGAATTGCCACTAAAATTGACTATGAGGATTTCATTAAGCGTGGTTTGAAAAAAGGCGAGGCAAAGAAGCGGGCTAAAGAAGCAACTAAAGGCGTAATTGATGCTATAAAATGGCTTGATAACATGGATGCAGTGGTAGTAGTGCTTGACGGCACGCTTGATCCTTATTCACAAGTTAATATCACTATTATGGGCAACTTACAAGCACGAAACATACCCGTGCTCATTGCTGCCAATAAGATTGATCTCAAAAAATCAACGGTGGATGTGGTAAAAGCCGCTTTTCCACAATATGATGTGATAGGAATATCTGCAAAGTATGGGAAGAATGTTGACGATTTTTACGAACAGTTGTTCAAGCTCGTAAAATAGAGAATAAAAAATAACCTTTAAAAATGAGAAGATATTCCTTCCTAAGAATAAAAGAGGTTGTATAGAAAAAAAATGGTAACTTTCCAGTTTATCCCTTACCAAGACATTGCTCATCTTACTCCAGTAAAAAGGGTGAATAAACTCTTAAACATCGTAAAGGAAGATCGCATCGTAATTATGGAAGGAAGGCTGCGAAAGGAAGAAGAGGCTGATCTTATCGAGATTACTATGGAAGAAATTACTCCCAAGTTTAAAGGAATTGAACTGAGTGTCATTTATCCTGACAAGGAAAATCAGGATACACTACAGCGCCTCCGCACCGCCTTTACTAATATGCTTCTCGGAGATCGTATCGGTCTTACCATCATCGGTCCAGCTTCGATAGTTAAAAAAATTGAAAAAAATCCTGATAAAATTGAGTTATTTACACAAGAAATTCAAAAAAATAATCTTTATCGAAGAAAAAAGAAATAAGAAACCATGCCACACCAATGTGTTCGTTGCAACACTCTTTACCCTGATGGGGCAAAGGAAATTCTCAGAGGATGTAGCTGTGGCGCGAGACTTTTTTTCTACATAAAAAAGAAAGATATTGAAGAAGGGCAGGAGTTAATTAGCAATCTCAGTGAGGAAGATAAAAAAAATATCGAAGAGGATGTCACAGAAATTATAAATATAAAGCAAGAGGACCAAAACAGGCCTGTAATTTTGGACTTGGAATCTATTCGTGTTCTCAAGCCTGGAAAATATGAACTGGATTTAGTGCATCTCTTTAAGAAAGATCCTTTAATCATAAAGTTAGATGAAGGTAAGTATGTGATTGATTTAGGACAAGCTTTTAAGAAACAACAGAATAAATAAAGACTTACTGTGATTAATCTATAACTTGCTTCTTACCGCTTTTTCAGAAATAATCGTACTATGCCCAGATTTATCTTCAATAATAATTTTTAACGATTCCCTTCCTAGCATAACTTTCGCAAGCTTCTTCAACAAATTCTTGACCTTCTTCTTCATGACAGGATCATCTTCTTCGGTATCAATAGAATGTTCAATCACTTCCTTCACTTTTCGCAAAAGGCCTTCTACATTTGTTACATACCCTCCGGAAGCCGGTCCAGGCTCAATTGTAATCACATTCGGTATTTTCACTGTTGCTTCGCCAGATTTCACAATCCGCACATTTAAATCATCTTCAGAAGTGACTTCAAATGTATATTTAGAAGGTTCTTTTTCTTCTCCAGGTTCTACATCTGACTTTCGTGCCCCACAACTTTCACATTCTAAAGAAAAGACATAGGTTTTACCGAAATGGGGAATGTCAATCTCTTCTTCCCTTAACGTGGCCTTGTTCTCATTACAAAAAGGACATTCTTGATTTTTTAATTCCGCCATGATTTATAATAGAAGAGAATCTTGTTTAAAAAGATTGTGTTTCTGACGAGTGAATGAGAAAAGGAAATTTTATAAAGGTAACCCAAATTTTTGTTCTTAATGCACCGGTAGTATAATGGCTAGTATGTCGGCCTTCCATTGTTGAGGAAGAAGTGAGCCGAGGATCCGGGTTCGAAGGAAGAGGTTGAGCTTAGAAAATCCAGCTGGTTAGTCTTCAGGATTGTAAAACCTGTCCCGAAAGCCCCGGCCGGTGCATGTTTTTTAACGTTTTCCTTTTCTTATGGAGAATGTTTAAAGTAGAAGTATAAAATTGGTTTTCATGTTGACAGTAAACACTTTTTACGGAATAACGGTAGATCTATCTGAAGAAAAAGTTAGAGACTATGCTCAAGATATTCCACCCTATTCTTCTCTTGCTAGGAAATTGGAAGAGTTTACTAAACTAGATGCCATGTATATCAGAGCTTTCTTAAATGGAAGAGGATATGGAAACAAATTATTTACAATAAGAATGTTAGAAGCTCATGGTCGTTCAGATCAAGAGAAGGGATTCCAGTTTGCTGATTTGCATGGTGAAAAGTTAGTATGGAGTCCAGCGAATTGACCTAAAATAGTAAACTTTATATTCTTGCTTTGTTTACCTCTTCATTGACGTTCATCGTCAACAAAGAGGTGATACTATGCCACGTACAGCAAGAAAATTAGATGTTGCATGCCCAAATTCTGTTTGTAGCCTGCATAACAAAGTTGGAAAGTTAAACATTATTCGCAAAGGTTTTCAAAATAATGGTACAAAAAGATATCAATGTACCAATTGCGGGAGAACCTTTGCGCGAACGATAAATACGCCTTTCTTTCATAAACATTTGAAGAAGAAAGAGATTATTCGTATCTGCAAGATGTTATCAGAAACTAACAGTTTTCGAGGGATTGCTCGACAAACAGATCATCATCTTGACACGATAAGAGCAATTGCAGATGCAATTGCTAAACATTGCAAGAAGTTCAATGACTATTTCATTGACGAATTGAAATTGACTCCGGTTGAAGTTGATGAAATGTGGAGCTTTGTTAAAAAAAAGAAGAACATTGCTTAACTCCGTATTTACATGGAGCAGAAGTAGGCGATGCCTACACCTACATCGGCTATAAACGTTATTCTCAGTTTTTCATTGGTTTTACCGTCGGTAAATGGATTGATGAAACATGTAATGAGTTCTATAAAATGCTTGCAAGCCGTTTGCGTTTACCAACAATGAAACGCAAACTTACCATTTTTTCAGATGGTAACAAGCAAAACATAACTGGGTTATCAAATAACTTTCCGCAGGGAACACTACATTATGCAATGCGCAAGAAGATAAAGAGAGGCGATAGGATTATTGGGATTGTCAATGAGATAATATTTGGTAATCCTCCACGAGAATTAATTTCTATCCACAATATTGATGGCTTTTGCTCCAAACTTCGTGAACGCATTTCGTGTTTCACACGAAAAGCACGAAGTTTTGCAAAGAGACGTCTTTGCATTGAGCAAAGGCTTGAAATCTTCAGCGTGCAACACAATTTCATGGAAGTAAAAAAAGGTCAAACGCCAGCAATGAGAGAGGGATTAACTAATAGAAAGTGGACTTGGCAATCGTTTTTCAAGATCAGATTAAGCACATTAATATAGGTCAATTCGTAAAACCTAACAAGACCAATAACTACTCTTTAGATATAAAAACCACAACATTTTTAAAGCTTTTACAGTATAAAGATAACACTAAACTCTTTACATGAAATCAACAAAGAATATCAAAGTATCCGAGAAAATTATTGGTCAAGTTATTGGCCAGGATGAAGCTGTCAGAATCATTAAAAAGGCGGCTTTACAACGACGCCACGTTCTTCTTATTGGTGACCCCGGTACAGGAAAGAGTCTTCTTGGCTTTGCCTTAGCTGAACTTCTTCCAAAATCAGAGCTCAAAGATATCCTTGCTCTTCATAACGTAAATGATGAAAACAACCCTCTCATTGAACTTGTTCCTGCTGGAAAGGGCAGAGATGTCGTGAAACAAAGTCAGTTTGACACCAAACAGATGTTAAAGAATAATAATTTCTTACTCTTTCTCGTTGCCATTTTCACGCTCATCGCTCCCTGGTGGGTTCGTTATTACTACAAATCAGATATCATGTTCGCAGCTTTTTTTCTTGGTGGCATGGTTTTTCTGGCAGCCTTTGCCTTTATGCTTAACATGGGCCCCCGCATGATGAAAGGTCAACAAATAACTATCCCCGCGAAATTAATTGTCGACAATTTTGGAAAAAAGCAAGCTCCCTTTTACGACGCTACGGGAAGTCACGCTGGAGCGTTACTTGGCGACGTACTTCATGATCCTTTCCAGTCTGGAGGTCTAGGCACCCCTGCTAATCAGCGTGTCGTTGCCGGTTTAATTCACAAAGCACACTTAGGCGTTTTATTCATCGATGAAATCGCTACTTTAGACCCGCGTACACAGCAAGAATTGCTTTCCGCTCTCCAAGAAAAAAAATTTCCCATTACAGGCCAGTCTGAACGTTCTGCCGGAGCGATGGTAAGAACTGATCCTGTACCTTGCGACTTTATTCTTATTGCGGCGGGAAATTTAGAAACATTAAAACATATGCATCCTGCTCTTCGTTCCCGTATTCGTGGTTATGGATATGAAGTTTATATGAATGAAACGATGCCGGATACAAAAGAAAATCGCTTGAAAATTGCCAGTTTTGTCGCCCAGGAAATAAAAAAAGAACAAGAGCGGCTCCCTCATTTCGATCTCACGGCTATTAATGCTATTATCCAAGATGCGCGCCGAAGAGCGAACCGTAAGGGGCATCTTACACTCCATCTGAGAAATTTAGGAGGATTAGTTCGTGCCGCCGGAGATTTAGCAAAAGAACAAGGAGCTGAATTTGTTTCCCGCCAGCACGTCAAAGAAGCCGCAACCTTAGCCCGATCTTTAGAGCAGCAAATTGCGGATAAATATATTGAGAGAAAAAAAGAATATGAAATCATCATGACGTCAGGGAAACAAATTGGTCGTGTGAATGGACTAGCAGTTATCGGTGGTGGTTCTGCGTACTCTGGAATTCTTCTACCTATTGAAGCAGAAGTAACTCTTGGTGGAAAGAAAACTGAATTCATTGCCACAGGAAAATTAGGGGAAATTGCCAAAGAAGCCGTAAAAAACGTTTCCGCCATCATCCTGAAATATTTTGGAGAGGACCTTAAAGAAAAATATGATGTTTTTGTCCAGTTTCTTCAAACCTATGAAGGAGTTGAAGGAGATTCGGCCTCCGTTGCCGTCGCTACCGCGATCATCTCTGCCTTCAAAAAGATTCCTGTACGGCAGGATGTGGCTATGACCGGCTCTCTCTCTGTTCGGGGAGAAGTACTCCCCGTGGGAGGAGTTACTTCCAAAGTAGAAGCGGCTATTGATGCCGGCATCAAAACGATCATTGTCCCAAAATCAAACTTGCAAGATATTGTTATTGAGAAAAATAAATTGGAACGCGTTCAGATTATTCCAGTCCGTAAGATTGAAGAAGTATTAGAATATGCTCTGGATTGGAACGGGAAAAAGAAAATTAAAGAAAAAATCTTTAATGGAAATAATGAGAAAATACCAGATAACTCCCCATGAGCCAGAAATTCCTTTTCGTCACGGGTAATAAACATAAACTCGAAGAAGTACAAAAAGCTTTGCCTGATTTTACCATTTCTGGGGAAAAAATTGACTTGCCGGAGATCCAAGGATGGGATGTGGAGAATATTGTACGCATGAAGGTTCTGGAAGCATGCCGGCAATTACAATGTCCTGTTATTGTTGATGACACCTCTGTCTATATCGAAGCCTTTAATGGTTTTCCTGGACCATATGCTGCTGACTGGCAAAAAGTCGTGGGTAATGAAAGAACTTTACAACTGCTGCGGGGTTTTAAAAAGAGAAACGCGAGTATGGTATGTCGAGCGGCATATTGTGAACCAGGACAAGAACCAGTTATTTTTGAAGGAAAAGTTGAAGGTTTCATTGCTACCCAAATCAGAGGAAAAGAAGGTTTTGGTTTCGACCCTATTTTCATTCCTGAAGGGAAAGTAAACACTTTTGGGGAAATGTCTCTCGAAGAGAAAAATGAATCAAACCATCGTGCGCGAGCTTTTTCTAAGCTTGCAAAGTATCTTCGTGAAATGTACCACAATCTTTAAAAACCACTCTCATTCCTAAGATCAAAAATGGCTCAAGATCAAACACGACCTTTGCGAAAAGTCTCTGGGGGACGTTATCGCCGCTATCGCACTAAGAGAAAATACGAGTTGGGCGGCTTCCCCGCCATGACCAGATTAGGGGAACGTAAAATAAAAATGAGGCGTATCGTCGGTGGTCATTATAAACCAGTATTATTGAGTGCCAAAGAAGTAAATGTTTCAGATCAGAAAGGAAAAACACAGAAAACTGAAATTCTTAATGTCGTCGAAAATCCCGCTAATCCCAACTTAGTTCGAAGGAATGTCATCACCAAAGGCGCGGTGGTCGAAACGAAATTAGGCCGCGTTCGCGTTACCTCTCGGCCTGGGCAGGAAGGAACAGTTAATGGTGTGTTAGTTTAATTCTCTACACTTTTTTAAGTTATAACTGGTAAACTGGCTCTCTGAGGAAACGGTTCCTTGCCGCCGATGCAATACATACACATATTGTTATGCGGCAAACCAACTTTATCAAAAACCTTATTAAGCCCGTCTCTTGAAAGGTAAAATACCGGCATGCCCGCTTTAGCATTAATCTCTTCCGGAGAAGCGTTGCGTTGTGCTCCTGATGTTTCAGTCATTCTGGCAATAAACTTCTCCTCACTGGGAGGCATGTCTACGCCAAAAGTACATCCTCGAGGAAGGCCATCCTCTCCAATGATGCCGATAGGAGGAATATAACTATACAAAGCAGCACTTTCTACCTGAGCGACATCGAATAATAAATGTCGTATACGATTAACAACTGTACCGCGAACCAGGCTGTCATCAATAACGAGAATTCTTTTGCGCCTTATAAATGGAATTATGTGAGGGATAAGGAATAAATTTGCGTCAATGGAACTTGTCCGCTCTTCCTGTGTCGATTCCATGAAAGAGCGATCGGCATTTGGTTTATAGAAAACTTCAATAAATGGCACTCCTAATTCCTCTGCATAGCGGCGCGCAGCAGCTTCTGGCGAACGCGGCGCGTAGGTTACAAAGTCTATCCCTTCAAATTTATTTTCCATTGCTAGTTGTACTCCTATTTCCTCTCGAAAAGTCAACACACTCACTCCGTTTATCACTGATTCAGGACTTGCCAAGTATCCATGTTCAAACATACAATACGCTAAAAGCAACGCTCCATTTCTCGTATCAATAATTCTCTCTTTCCTAAACTGGCCATTGTGGTCAAAGTAATATACACAGCCGGGCTCGATATCCGTCACCGCTTTTCCCCCGTTTTTTCGAATGGCCACATCTTCTGTGGCAACACAATATTTTTCACCTTTAATTCCGAGTCTTCCGAGCCGATTTCCGGTGCGATCACGAATGACCATCACTTCCTTACGCCTTTTATCAGCTATGGCTAAAGTATACGTGCCAATAACCATTCGCAAAAGACTTTTTTCTTCTTTTTCTCTATAAAAATGGAGCAACGCTTTAGTATCACAGCCTGTCTTTAGTTCTTCTCGAACGATGCCTTCTAAAGAATCAACATCTATTTGGCCGTTATGAACCATAGCAGCCTCACAGTCCAGAACTAAAATATGGTCTCCATTATTAATGACTGTGCCTCCTATGGTGTGCGGATGAGCATCTTGAAGAATATCCTGTCTCGCTTTTCTTCCTTTGGTAGCATACCGTACATGACCAATAAATGTATGATGTTCTTTTCCAGGAAAAATTTTATGAAGATCATCCTGATCAAAACGATCTACCTTCCCAACCCATTTTAAGACATCAATACGATTATCGCCTATGGCGGCAATCCCGGCCGCTTCTCTTCCCCGATGCTGTAAGCTCTTTAACATTGCTCTCGTATCATAAAGAGAATGCGCGAGAACTAATCCGCACTTATGTTCAAGAACCTCCCCCATACCTTTAATCTATGCAAAACACCGATATAAATAGATTATGGTAATGAAGACTAATATGAAACCATTCCATTAAGTATATGTCTTGAGCTGCTAAACACCGTCTATGAACCGCCTAGTGGGATAGGCTCTTAGTTGCTGAATTAGTCACCTTAGGCAGGTAATTTTTACCAACTTTTTTAAAAATAAGGCAATAATGATGATGCACATTAGGCACAAAACTATATCTGTATCCGTAAGGATAGAGGGTTTTATTGTCCTGGCACCAGATTCTTTCCCCACGGAATTGAAAATGTTGGTTCATCTCTCGCGCAAAATCCCAGGCCAGCATTTTATACTCCCCTTTATCCATATAATTTTGTAAAATAACTACCAGATAGGCTTCATCCTTCAGATGCGGTTTAATGGTTTTGAAAATAGTTGTTACTCGCATTAAAAAATCTTCATAACTTTTGGCATTTCCTAAATCTGCTCCATCATTACTATACTTTATGTCTAAACCTTTTTCCTCCCTTATCTTTGAAGCCATTCCTTTCTTATTGAGCATCGGCCCATATGGCGGGGAGGTAATCACAAAATCAATCTTTGGAAAATGCTGCTTTTTCCAGATTTTCACTACTTCTAAAGAATTTCCCGTAATTACCACTTGCTTATTTTTTTCTGAAGGCGATGACTCTTCTAATACTTTAATTCTTCCTTGCGCCATATCGGCATACTTTTGTTGCAATTCGATTCCAATGCCGTTTCTCTTAGTGTTATGCGCGGCAACGAGAGTACTTCCTGTTCCGAGAAAAGGGTCAAATACTAATTGTCCTTCTTTTGTAAAGAAACGAATAAATTCTTCAATCAGGACTTCCGGATATTTTGCGGGATGAAGAAGCTCGTTTTTTTTTCTTTTCGATGGATTATGAATAAACCAGGTTTTTGTAAAACGCAGCCACTCTTGCGCTGAGAGTTCATTGAGACGATTTTCTGGAGAAAAGGTTTGCATTTCCATTAAATTAGCAATCAACTATAAAAAATTTCTTAAAAGAAAAAAGAAAGAAACGAGGAATTTTATCTTTTCCTCTTGCCTTTTCTGCCACGGGCCATTTTTGCTCTGGCGACATTTCCTTTCTTGTCAATAAAGTAGAGATAGCCTTTTTGCTTCTTCACACCAACTTTAGAGACAAGTTCAACTTTTGTTTTTCCTTTTGCTCGGCCTGCCCGACTCATCTTCGCTCGAGAGACATTTCCATGCTTGTCGAGAAAATAGAGATAGCCAGCTGCTTTTCGCACACCAGTTTTTGCTACAACTTCTGCCATTTTTTATCCCTCCTCTTTAGATGTTTTTAACACTTTTATGACGTAGAAAAAACCAATGTAGTATTTAAATCTTTCCTTTTATCGACGGATAAAGGCGAAAAATAGTAAAAATAAAAATCCCAACCACCCCAAGCAGTGGGGTATCAGAAACAAATGAAAGGAGAACACTTCTTATTCCTATCTCCACGTCTAGTCACTGACAGTTGTGACTCTTCATAAGTTTTACTTATAACCCCTTTCATTCGTACCGTAAAGCATCCACAGGTTTCAATCTCGAAGCTTGATAGGCTGGCAAAATTCCTGAAACCATACCGATGACAAAGGCAAAAAGCAATCCGAGAATAAGAACCATCGGTTCAATCTTAATAATGAGTAAGAACCCGGCTTGTTGTGAAAAAGACCCCAGGAGAAAAGCCAGTCCTGTCCCTAATAAAACCCCCATAATACCTCCTCCGAGGCCGATGAGTCCTGATTCAATCAAAAAAATTTGTGAAATAGCGCTATTCCTCGCTCCAATGGCTTTCATGATGCCGATGTCTTTGGTTCTTTCTAAGACACTGGTGTACATGGAATTCATAATTCCAATTGCTCCAACTAACAAAGAGATGGCCGCAATACCCACCAGGACAACTTGCATTACTCCTAAAACTTGATTAATTTGTTCCAGAATCTGTGAAGCCGTAAGCACTTGGAAATTAGTATCTCGCCGTTTACGTTCCAACTCTCGCTCAATTTTCTCCTGCAGCAACGGTATATCGGAAGTTGATTTAACCTGAGCGATAATTGTATCAACCCGTTCAGGTTCATTAAAGATTTCTCTAGCAGTTTCGAGTGAAATAGTTATTTGATTATCATCTTGGGCATTGCCAATCTCTTCTACAATACCTACAACTCTGAATTCTCCTTTATTAACTATAATCTTACTGCCAACAGAAAGATCTCGTGAAAACATTTCTTTGGCAACACGAGAACCTATAATAGCAGTGTATTTTTCTTTTTCTTGAATGGTTCTCCCTTGATCTAATTCTACTCCCATATCAGCATAAAATTGTTCAAAAGAATCTGCTGGCAACCCGCTTATGAGTGTAAAACTCGTTTCGCCTCGGTGTTTAACTTCCCCATTGCGGAACAACGCCGGGAGAACATACTCAAATCCAGAAATCTTTTCTATTGTCTCAACATCTTTAGTGGTGAGACTTTGAGATAATGTTCCAGGACCTTGAAAGCCTTTGGCTGAAATTAAAATGCGGTTAGCGCCGAACTGTTCAAATTGTTCCTGAATCGTGCTCTCCAGGCTACGAGAAACAGTGATGAGGGAAATAATAGCGGCAACTCCGATAATAATGCCCACTACCGTTAGCCACGACCGCAGTTTGCGATGACGCAGGCTGTGGAGAGCTAAGATAAGATAGTCAAGAATCATTTTTTCTCTTTTTTCTGATCTTTCTGAAAATATAAAATATGAGTAAAGCAATGATAATTACACTGGCCACAACCCAACCACCACTATTACTCGCAACCAGGCCTAACCGTTGCGCCTCGTCTTTGGTATAAACTTTTAGTGGCACAAACTTAGTTGTACTGTACTCCTGATTATTAGCATCATGATAGAGAAGATCTACTTGGACGAGAGTGTCTTTAATTTTTGGCAGCAACATAAACTCCTCGGTTTCAAAATCAGCAACGTCTACATCACCAACATAAACTGATTTAGATCCAATAATTTCATAACCCTCGCTTTCTTGCATGGTCGCCGTTAAAAACGTAATGGGAATCAATCCGTTGTTCACAAACCTAAGATTAATTTTTCCTTTATCACCAACGGTTAAAAGATTAGAATTGTCCAGCACTATTTCCAGTTTAGCCAAGGCTGAAACTTCCAGACTTAAAAGTGATGTTTTACTTACCCCTTCATAAGTAAGTGTTACGGGGATTTTATAAACTTGCGGTTTAGCCGTTGGCAGGACGCGAATTCTAAACGAAACTATTTGACGATCATCACTACGAATCTTCTCCATGATTTTCTCTGTCGAGGAATCAACAGTGGCTAACGGCAATGCTGTTAGATCCAGAGCGACTAAAATATTGTTAATTCTCTTATTTCCTACGTTTTCGATTTCCAAAGTAAGAACTGTTTCTTCGCCAGGAGCAACAGAGTGAGGAGTAGTCGTAAATGATTCTATTGCTACTTGGGCTTGTACGATAGGAAGCAGAAACAAAAACAGAAAAAAAAGTTTTAAGATCATCGCTTATCCTCCTACAACTTTCCCGTCTCTGAGTTGAATAACTTTCGTCGCCTGTTTAGTTAGTTCAGGGTTGTGGGTAACTAAGATAATTGTTTTCCCTTGTTTATGTAATTCTTGTAATAATTTTATAATTTCATTTCCCGTTTTCGTATCTAGATTACCTGTTGGCTCATCAGCAAGAATAATCTCTGGATCATTTACCAGAGCGCGGGCAATGGCTACCCTTTGACGCTGCCCACCAGAAAGTTGGTTAGGGAGATGTTGCCACCTGTTGGCTAGGCCAACCATCTCTAATAGTTTTCTGGCCTTTTGTAATCGTTGGCGACGAGACACTTGTTGAAATAACATTGGTAAAGCCACATTTTCTAAAGCAGTCAGACTAGGAATGAGATTAAAGGTCTGAAAAATAAAGCCAATTTTCTTTCCGCGTATTTGCGCTAGGTCGCTTTCCGATAGATTCTTGGTGTTTTGATTGCCTAAGTAAATAGCTCCTATCGTGGTAACATCAAGGCATCCCACTAAGTTCATGGCGGTACTTTTTCCAGAACCGCTTGGTCCCATGAGAGCTACAAAATCTCCTTGATGAATTGTGAAAGAGAGTCCATTGACTGCTGGCACATCTACTCCTTCTAAATGATATATTTTGTGAGCATTTTCCAACTTAATAAGGGGAGTCATTACATATTACTCTAGAACCTATACTTTATAAAGGTTTCTTTTATAACTACTTTCAAATGGTCAAAAAACCTTCTTCTTTCCTAAAATCTCTTCCGCCCTCATCGCATCATTGAGGTTAACCACACCCTTTCTGAATTTTTCCTGATCATCGAATCCAACCCGAGGGCAGGCGGTATTAACCCACACTTCAATAAATGGAAAGTTCTCTAACTGGTCAAAAGAAATGACATTATCGATAAAATAATAGAACTTCTTGTTGGGGTATTTCTTTTCCAAAATTAGTCCGGCCTTAAACTGTTCCTGACCAGGTTTGATCGTGACTATTACCCCTATTCTATTTGCTGTCAGAAATTTCATTAATGAGCTTTTATATTTATTTAAAATTGTTTTAACGTCAGCTTCACTAACTAAAAACATTTTATTCTGAATGGGGTTGTTAACAATTACTTCTTTTTTATCCAGAGTGTCTTTCTGCGCAAAAACTAAAGTTAACGGATGAAATTTGCCGTCCCCGATATACAGGTAAGCCTCTATTTCAGTTAGTTCTTCTTCCTTCAAATTCAGTGAATGATGATAGTTATCACAGCCCACCAATTGGGAAACCGCATTGGCGCGATCTGGTTTGGAAGTAATGATGGCTATATTATTTTCAGCTAATTGTTTTTTTACGATTTCCAACTTATTGACAAATTGGATGGAAGCATACATGGCTATCCTAGAGTATTTCTTTTTTCTTAAATAATCTAAAGCATCATTACATAATTCTACTTTCCCTGTGTATTCTGCTTTGATAAATAGTGTGTCCATGATTTAATTTATAGTCTCATCGATAAATAATTTTGCTGGATCCTTTTGCGGTTGGGCGGCTGGCGTCAATTTATTTCTCAAGTAGTTAACTGCTGTGGACAGAATCTTCTTTTTTTGTTTAGGCGGAGCCATTAACTGGTCTGAAAAATAAGATGTACTTGTATAAAAACCACCCATGCTTGCAATACTCAACATTGTTAAACCCATAACCGCGCTCCATTCTTCAGTGGATATTTGCATTCCCTTGGGAATTTCCAGTTTATTGGTTAATGAGTACATTCCTAAACCAGCAAAAAGAACGGAAGAACATAACTCCAACGGCCGCCAGGGTTTAAGTCGGGGAGGAACGATAACCCAGTTTTCTGCCAATCTAGTTTCGATTATTTCACGCTGCCCTAATTCTTTTCTGTAAGAATAAGTTCCAACCATGGTTAGTCCAGTAGCGGCAACAGCAGAACCTAAACTGGCTATTAAATCAGCAATAGAATCAGTCTTAAAACCGAGCATCAGATCATAAGACCAAAAACCAATGGCTGATACATCTATTCCAGTTAATGACTTTCTGGCCAAATCAAACTTATTCCAACCGAGAGCATTATTTGCGTACTGAGTTGCTTTCTTGTATCCTTTCCAAATATATTGGTCCAGCGCAGTTAATTTATCAGTTAATCCCATCATCAATTATCTCCAGGCTACCATCCATCCTTCTTGTTAAAGCGGTTATGCCCCCAGCTGATCAACAAATCCACGCCCATCCTTTGCAAGCCTAAGGGGATGTCGCAGACACCAAAATTGCTACCTAACCAAATTAAAACTCGTACTCCTGTTTGAGAACTAATTCTCTCCTCAATTTCTTGAGCATAGGGTTTCATTCCATCTGGTAGTTGGATGCAGACAGTTTTGGCATTAGTCTCTTTTATTTTTTTGATTGCTTTGTCCAATTCTGGGTTGTAGAGAGTCATTTTTAAGTAAAATATTTTCCAGAAACCACTTTATCGTAACCTTTTTATATTCTTTCTTTATAAGCATTTCCGTGGAAACTTTTAGCACGAAAATCGTGAATAATATCCAAGAATGGAGAAGCAGAAAGTTAGAAAAGAGCGCCCATTTTCTTCTGAACATTGGTATCTCGGCTAATGTTTTAACTTTTTTTGCCCTTCTTTGCGGCCTTCTCGCGGTCTATTTTCTTTTCAACAATACCTTCTTATTTCTTCTCTTCGCTCTTCTCCATCTCCTTGCCGATGCCTTTGATGGCGTTATTGCCAGATTAACCACCACCACCTCTCTCGGTAAATTCTTTGATCATATTTTAAGTGATGGTCTCGTCACCATTCTTCCTATTATTAAGATGGGCTTTTTTCTAAATGATCTATATGCCTACCTTGCCGCAGGACTGTTTGCTCTGGCCTTACTTTTCTATGCTTTATCGCAATATCAGGCCCCGATTTGGTTTATGAGATTATACGTTGTTATGGGTATTTTTATTATTCTTCTTTTCCCTTCGTTAAAATTTTTATTTATTGTCTTATACCTTTCTGTTGCTGTTGCTGGAGCTTATTCCCTCGCCAGGCAATTACAATGGTTTCTACAAAAGAGACATACTTCCTAAAAGACAGATTCCTCCACCAAAAGAAAAGGTTTAATACCAGAAACATCTTTCCTTTCCTTATGCATCGCAAGGCTCGTTCCGCTTCCCTTACAATTACCCTGATCATCATTATTGCTATTCTTGTTGCTGTGATGTATCTTTTTCAGAAAGGATGAGAGAAAATCTCTACCACTTACTCTCCCTAATTCTCAACCAATATCCAATATGATTTACAACAATATGTAAGATTGGCGTTACTAATAATAATATTAATACTACTTCCGCCTGTGGCACATACACGAACCATGAAAAAATTATTCCTCCAATGACAAAATCAATTTGATCGTAAGGAAACCACCTTTCTCCAGGCTTCAATCCGCCTTTCCGTTTATAGTAACTCTTTACGGCATCTCCTACTAATGCCCCTAAGCCCATAAGAAATCCTAATACTGGAGAGAAATCACCATAATCAATAATCGCCCACAATTTAAATTCGGTCACATAAAGATACTTTTGCAATGAAAAAATTATTCCCCCCATTATTATTCCCACTATTAAGCCTCGCCAGGTCTTATGGCTTCCGAGAAATTTCTCACTGATAGCCCTATCGCCTAAAGGAATCCATCTAAAAAGTACTGGCGACATATTCGCAACATATCCTGGCAGAAAGAAATACATACTTTTAAGCAGTAAAAGAATAATTCCTTCAACCATTCCTCTGGTGAGATATTCAAACTTTTTAAATCTATACGCTTAATTCATATATTGAGATTGCATAATTAATATATAGTCTTAGCTTACTGAAAGTGAAACATGGATGGGGTAAGAAATCTTGAGCTTCATGTTCCCGGCGTAACTTCTTTCGAACTTTGGAATGGTTCACGTTACATTCCTGGATTTATTGCTACTACTTCTGATGTTTCCTCAGATTTACCCGCCTTAGGTGGCTGTCGTGTTAGTGATAAATATTTCGCTATTACAGGAGCTAGAGCCGATGCGGAAAGATTAGCTAAGGGCATGCAGTTAAAATCCGCTCTTGCTGAACTTCCAATAAGTGGGGGAAAAACAGTTCTTTATGCCAACCTTTCAGAAAAGACCGAAGCTTTGCTCATAAGTTTCGCCGAAGTCTTGAACGCTCTTGAAGGCCAGTATATCACAGCTGAAGATTCAGGAACAAACTCTTCTGATATGAATTTCCTTGCTCAATATACTCCTTATGTTGTTGGTACTGATGGAACACGAGAATGGAATAGTGGAAACCCCTCTCCCATTACTGCGTATGGTGTTTATGAGGGTATACTTGCTGGTTTAGAGTTTCTTGGATTAGATAAAGAAGAACGTAAATACTTTATCAAAGGTGGTGGAGGATCAGTTGCCTGTTCCCTTTTGTTTGGATTTCCTCAAGATGAAAAATTTGATCCATTCCGTTCTCTCTTTCCGGGCCTTTTGCAAGATGCAGATAAAGTCTATTTTTCAGAAATAAATAATCTCAAAGCTGACGAGGTAAGAAAAGAAGCTTCTCGGCGCGGTCTTGAAGGGAAACTAATCTGTGTTGGTTTGGCAGATTTAAGTATTCGTTATGATGTCTTTGTTCCCGCCGCGTTAGGAGGGAGCATTTCTCATGAAACATTACAATTACGTCGTTCAGGACAATGTAGATTAATTGCTGGCCCGGAAAATAATCAATTAGAGAAATGGTACAGAGAAGAGCCTGATCCAGCTATTCACCATATCCTTTACGCTCCCGATTTCGCCATCAACGCTGGCGGCATTATCAATGTCTACGCTGAATTAGTCGCCCGCCAACAAAAGAAGCCGTACGTTCTTGAAGAGGCTCTCAACAAAACACGACTTATTAAAGGAAGATTACACGAAATTCTCCAAGAAGCGAGGGAAAGAAATAAACCAACTAATCTTATCGCTACAGAAAGAGCCGAAAAAATAATTCAGCAACGACTCGTCGCATAGTTTCTTTAATTCCTTCTTACAAATTTTAATTACTTTCAACAGATACTGTAATCTATATTTAAAAACATATATTAAAAGACTAAAAACTATTTAAACAACAATCTTTTCTTCTTTTTTCTACACACTACATATGTTCAGTTAAGATGTTTAAACACTATATCTAGTGTTTTATCACGAGAAAAAGAAAGGGGGGTCGGGAGAATGTATTGTCCATTCTGTTCCTATGAAGAAACTAAAGTTTTGGAATCGCGCTTATTAGAAACATCAATGCGTCGCCGGCGTGAATGTCTCAAATGTAAAAATCGTTTTACTACTTACGAACAAGCTTATTTTCAGCTTCGTGTCATCAAAAAAGACGGGAGAGAAGAAACTTTCGATCTGCAAAAAGTAACCCGTAGTATGGAGAAAGCTCTTGGCAAGGTAGATTCTGAAGTTCTCATTCCCCTTTCGCAAAAAGTGTACCAAAAAATTCTTAACAAAAAGAAGAACCATGTAAAATCTACTCTCATCGGTAAATTTGTTCTCAATGAATTAAAAAAAGTTGATAAAATTGCCTATCTCCGCTTTGCTTCCATTCATAAAGCAATAGATGATCCAAAAGTTTTGGAAAAAGAAATTAATAGGCTCACGTAAAAAATGAGGTGTTGGGCTATGAAAGAATTAAACGTTATAGAACCGGGGAGAAAAAGACTTCACATTCCCCGCTATTTTACAAAAGAAATGGTAAATCCATTTGAAATGTTTACATATGAAAGGCGTAGCTCTATCATCAAAAATCCAGATGGATCACTGGTCTTTGAAATGAATAATGTCGAAGTTCCTACTTTTTGGACGCAAGTAGCAACAGATATTCTGGCACAGAAATATTTTCGCAAGGCTGGCATACCTCAGCGTGATGAGAAAGGGAAGCTGCTTCTAGATGAAAACGGAAAAATAATCACTGGAAGTGAAACCAGTATTAAACAGGTCGCCCACCGCATTGCGGGCTGCTGGCGCTATTGGGGCGAAAAACATAGCTACTTTTCCACGGCAAAAGATGCCCAAGTATTTTATGAAGAAATGACCTACATGTTAATTGCTCAGATTGCTGCGCCAAATAGCCCTCAATGGTTCACAACAGGATTAAACTGGGCTTACGGATTAACTGGCCCGGCTCAAGGGCACAGTTACGTCGATCCCATTACAAAAAAACTAGAATACTCTAAAGATGCGTATACTCGCTCCCAGCCTCATGCTTGCTTTATTCAAAACCTTGAAGATGATCTCGTACGTGATGGCGGTATTTTTAGTCTCTTGACACGAGAAGCCCGTGTTTTTAAGTATGGGAGCGGAACCGGCAGTAATTTCTCCAAGCTTCGGGGAAAAGGCGAATTTCTTACCGGCGGAGGAACAAGTTCTGGCTTAATGAGTTTCCTTAAAATCTTTGATACGGCTGCGGGAAGCATAAAGTCTGGTGGAACAACAAGGCGTGCGGCTAAAATGGTGTGTCTCGATTTGGATCATCCTGAAATCGAGAATTTTGTTTGGTGGAAAGTGCGTGAGGAAGAGAAAGTTGCTGATTTAGTTGCTGGGAGTAAGATTCTTCGCAAAAGGCTCTCTTCCTTAGTTGAAAAAGCAAAGAAAGCCATCAATAAAGAGAACCTTCTCGAAGACAAAGAAGTTCGCCGTGCTTTAAAAGAAGCGGCGCGGGACGAGATTCCCGTAAATTATCTTGTACGTGCTCTAGACCTCGCAAAACAAAACCATCATTGGCCTTTACAGGAATTTAATACTCATTATGAATCTGAAGCTTATCTCACTGTTTCCGGGCAAAATAGTAACAATTCGGTGCGGATTCCTAATGCTTTTTTTGATAAGCTTCATAGTAAAGAAGCTTGGGAACTTAAAGGCCGAATTCGCGGACAAGTTATAAAAACAATTCCTTCAGAAAAAATCTGGGATGAAATTGGGTATTGTGCCTGGGCTTGCGCTGATCCTGGAGTTCAATACGATACAACTATTAACGAATGGCACACTTGTCATACTGATGGGCGTATTAATGCAAGTAATCCTTGCAGTGAGTACATGTTTCTCGACGACACTGCTTGTAATCTCGCTTCCATTAATCTCTTGAAATTTTACGATCCTGAAGCCGAACGCTTTGATATCGAAGGATATCGTCATGCCCTTCGCCTCTGGTCTGTAGCTTTGGAAATATCTGTCTTGATGGCCCAATTTCCTTCAGAACAAATTGCCATTAAAAGTTATAAATATCGAACTTTAGGGTTAGGCTTTGCCAATCTTGGAACACTGCTCATGGTCCAAGGTATTCCTTATGATAGTGATAAAGGAAGAGCTATCGCTGGCGCTCTCGCCGCGATCCTAACTGGAGATTGTTATGCAACTTCAGCTGAAATGGCCTCTTTTCTAGGACCTTTCGAAAGGTATTCTTATAATAAAGATCATATGTTACGCGTCATTCGTAATCATCGAAGAGCAGCCTATGATGCGAAAGAGTATGAAAATTTGTCTATAAAACCTTTAGCCATTAATCAAGACCTCTGCCCTTTTGATTTACTAGAATCTGCACATGATTCCTGGGATAAAGCACTTCAATTTGGCGAGCAATCAGGTTATCTTAATGCCCAAGCCACAGTTATCGCTCCTACAGGTACGATTGGTTTAGTTATGGACTGTGACACTACCGGAGTAGAACCTGATTATGCCTTAGTGAAATTTAAAAAACTGGCTGGCGGTGGTTTCTTTAAGATCGTTAATCAATCTGTACCAATGGCTTTAAAGAAATTAGGTTACACCGAACCGCAGAGTGAAGAGATCATTAGGTATTGTGTTGGCCATGCCACTTTCCAAGGAAGTCCTTTTATTAATCACCAATCATTACTTGTAAAAGGACTTACAGAGGAACAAATAAGCAACGTTGAAAAAGAACTCAAAAATGCTATGGACATTCGTTTCGCCTTTAACCAATGGACTGTTGGCGAAAAAACCTATAAACAAGTAATGCAGTTTGGTGCCAAGGACTTTTTGGCTGGTTTTGGTTTTACTGATTCTGAAATTGACGCCGCCAATGAATACATTTGTGGCACAATGACGATAGAGGGAGCACCTCATTTGAAGGAAACACATTATCCTGTGTTTGATTGCGCTAATAACTGTGGTAAGAAAGGAAAGAGATACATTAATCCATATGGTCACCTTAAGATGCTTGCCGCCGTTCAACCTTTTATCTCTGGTGCTATTTCTAAAACTATTAATATGCCTCCGGAGTGGACGGTAGAGCAAATTAAGAAAGCGTATTATGATGCCTGGACGATGATGATTAAAGCTGTGGCTCTCTACCGAGACGGTTCCAAACTGAGTCAGCCATTAAATGCTACTTTAGAAGAGCATCCCGAATTGAAAAAGTTGCTTGAAGAAGAACTGCAGCAAACAGAATCATCAGTTATGGAAGTGAAGAAAAAAATAATTCTGGGGCAGCGTGAGTTACAACTTACAGCCAAGGTAGAAGAGGAGAAACCTGTAGAAGTGATGGTTGCTATGACCGGCATGACTCCACTGCAAGAAGTCATGATGAAAGCACTGGTGAATAGCGTGAATTTAAGTCTGCAAAGTGGGTTAAGTTCCACGGTAATTGCCCAGCAGAGTCTTAATGTTGAAGGTCACCCCATCATTGCCGAATTGCGGGAATTTCTCCTCACGTTTGAAAAAAATGGCGCTCACTACAATACTCTCCTTCCTTTGTCGAACGGCATTATGAAACCAAAGAACGGTTCTTCTGCGATGGAAGAAAACAATGGCCTTGAGAAACGGGAGAAATGCAGTAGCTGCGGCGCAACGCAATTGCGACAGAATGGCACCTGTATGCTCTGTGAGATTTGTGGAGAGACGAGTGGGTGTAGTTAGAATATACAAACGTTAATTTTTGGGATACTGTCATCTTTTCGTCATCTTCATTTTTGAACGGTATTTGATTAAATCCAGCAGCTTATTTCTTCCTAGCGGAAGCCTGATTTCCGCAGCTTCTGCTGGCGTTATACCT
>Ga0209541_10001675_pt1 | contig 43480 bp, 64 predicted proteins | sample RifCSPlowO2_01_FD_184027 | JGI IMG/M metagenome (GOLD analysis project Ga0209541, IMG submission 184027) | Groundwater microbial communities from Rifle, Colorado - Rifle CSP2_plank lowO2_0.1 (SPAdes) (version 2) | ecosystem: Environmental > Aquatic > Deep subsurface > Groundwater | place...
GTTGATTTTCTCCTGACGCAAAGGTTTTTATTCTTCAAAGAAAGCTCACGCTAAGCGTGAACTTTCAAGTAGCATAGCATTAGATGCTACGCTACTTTTTTCTTTTTTTAAGCTAATAAAGAATTCGCAATTCAACTCAGACCTAAAGGAGTGAAGTTTTCTTGCTCAAACTAGATCATAAACGCATTAGCTAAAACTTCTGCTCTGTGTTTTTCATCTTTAGAGTAAATTAATCTTGTTTTTATACTCTCTTTCTCTCTATTTCTTTTCTTACATCTTCCCAATCCTTACAAGCAACTGCTGAAGGGTGATGCACCGACAAATCCTTATGTGAATGAAGGAAGATTATTCCTTTATACCCAAAGGAAAGAAAATTTAAAATTTCGGAATTATCTTCAACAATTCCTATAATTTCTGGATATAAAAACTCGAGGAGTTTTGCTTTCCATTCATTGCTCCCAGACAGCTCCATTTCATCAAGCAAATTCTTTTCTAAACCCATAACAATATGTCTTTTTGGAAAATTCTCTTTTTTAAGCCATCTGCTTGTAACTTCATAAAACCTCTGGGGTCTTCCTGTAATATAGAATTTTACTGGCAATATCAAATTTATCTGTGTTAATATGTCTCTAGCTTTCGAAATAGGGGGGCAGTTGTAAAGATGCTCGTCTGATTGAAAATTTTTAATGATATTCTCTCTTCCAATAACATTACACCAAAACGGAACATTTTCCACATAACGATATTTTTCGATTGTTTCTTCAAGAGACTGCCCATCTGGGCTTCCAAATAAAGCACAATATCTTTGGGCGAAATAATGATTTGTTGCTGAGAGAGTATCATCTATATCTACACAAATACCTCTATCAGAGGATCTTTGTAATGATTCTTTAAAATCTGTGTAAAACATTTCGAATTTCATATTGCCCTTACTCCATATTCAAAATAAATTCATTTAACATTTCTTTTAGTCTTAATACAGCTTTTTTGTCTAATTCATTCTTTATTAGAAAAGACAAAGCACCGATAATTTGCATTAAGTAATATCCTTCAATAATCTTTTTATTTATATTTTTAGAGTACCCATCTAATAAGATCTGGAAAAAATGTTCTTTTGAATAAAATTTAAACCAATAATAAATTATTCCTAATTCATTTAAGTTATGAGCAATCCGATGGTTTTCAAAATCTAATATCCCAGTTATATGGCTATTCTCAATTAGAATATTTGCCGGATTAAAATCACCATGTATTGGGCAAAGAAAAATTTCCGATTTCTTTAATTCAACCACAAATTCTTCCAGATATTTCTTTATTCTTTCTATTGGTAAAATATTAACAATCTTCTGATTTTTGATATCATTTAAATTCAATTCATTTCTTCTAATAACAGAAAAAAGCCATTCATCTTTATTTGTAATGATCTGTTTCGTATCTTGCCATAATTCAGAATCCTTAATATTATGTATTTTTTTTAATTCCCTCCCAACCATTTTCATCATACTGTCTGATGTATCTTTTTGCAACATTATATCAAGCAAAGTTTTTCCTTTCAAAAAAGACTCTACTATCATCATTTTATCATAATCAATCAAAAGCAATTTAGGGGAGGGTATTTTATGTCTCTCTAAGATTCTTAATATATCTATCTCTTTTTTCATCCTTTCTTTATAATCTTCAGGAAAAGATTTGATAATAACATCCCCATCTGGATCTGAAAAAGATACTCTAAAAATTTTATTGGAGGATAAACTATTTAATCTTTCTACTTGTCTTATATTTCTATTTGGGAATATAACTTTCAAATCCATTTTGATACTAACCTAACGAGCTATAAATTTTTTCATATACCTTAGCAACATCTCTCCAACTTTGCCTATTTGAGATATCTAAACCTGTTTTTATTATTTTCTCCTTGTAGAAATTATCATCAAAAATTCTCTGAATTAAATCTGCCACCTCCTCAACATTCCTAATATCATCCACTTCTGCCATTTCTAAAGAGAGATTTTCTTTTTTTGCATCATAAAAGATACCATTGTGTCTACTTGAAACAACAGGAATTCCTAAAGACATCGCCTCTAGACAACTGAGTGAATAAGCCTCATAGGCACTTAAGGATAAATAACAATCCAAGTTTGTGTAAAAGTCTTCTTTAATATCTATCTTTCCCAAAAACCTTAAATTTTTTTGGTCTTGTTCTTTTAATGTTTTTATAGTTGAATTTTCACAACCGGCAATTATTCCACCAATTTCTATTCCTCTTCTTTCTAGTTCTTTTTTAACATCCAAAAATAAATTCAATCCCTTAGCTAAGACATTATTTCCGACAACACCAATTATTTTTTTGTTTCCTCTATGATTTTTCTTTGATGAATGATTCATAAATCTAGATGCCCCCCTAATTATTCTAAGATTTCTTGCATTTAGTCCATAATTTAGAGCTAATTCATCGGCAACTTTAATTGAAACTGGGAATATTCTTTCCTCCTCCATAACATCGATCAACCGTCTCTCCAATCCTAAAATACTTGAATTCACTTGAGTGGTATCCGCTCCAAATAAATTTTGCAAAACCTCAAAATAAGATGCAAAGCATATATGGGCTGTATAAATATCTGGCCTTATATTATAAACTCCATGACTATGAAATATATCTAAAACATTATTAGAAATTATTTTATTAACCTCATCAGAAAAATTTAAGTTTTCATCTATATTCAAAAATTCATTGTTTCTCCCACAATTTATTAATCTAATCTTAGAATTTGATGGAAGACTGATTGTATTTTCTAAAGTGATTATTTCATAATTATCCTGGAATTTAGTTCTTTTTAGTATTTCAGATATAAATCTCCCTATTCCACTATTTTTTACATAATATCCATAAACTAGTTTAATCATTTTTATCTCATCTCTCTCTTTATTAGATATTGGTTGGCAAAACCAAACCAACAATCCCCACATTTAAATCCTAAATTTTTCAATTTGCTTCTTCTTTCTTCAGAGTTCCATCCATCAATAAAAGAACCAAATTTTTTCAGATTTACTATTCCATAGCCATTTATATAGCTTCTCATACAACAAGCGTAAACCCAATAATCTGCTCCTATTGTAATATCAAAATAATGAGTTCTACAGTAGGCTTGGCTATCTTTTATAACTGCCTTTTCAACTTCTGTTACAACTCTTATATTATCTATACCTCTTACTGCCTTTTTTACTTTATATAACGAATCCATTGTCTTCTGGGTTGTCTTTTCTCCATCCTTATATTCTATGTTGAAAGCGGGTGATACTATTATTGAAGAAAAGTTTTGTACTCTCATCCACTCGATAGTCTGTTCTAAAGAAGAAAGAGTGTTATCCCTTGTTATAATAACCCCATTAACAACAGATTTCTTTCTTTTAAGTTCAGACACATTTCTAATAACTCTCTCTAAATCTGACCCTTTCCCTCTTGTTTGCCTATACAATTCTGGATTAGTTGTATTAAGGTTAATATTGATAGAATTAAACCTAGAGAGCATTTCAATTATGTTGTCACTAATATTAAAATCAAGATTTGTATAAATATGCTTCTCAAATCTATATTTTAATGCAGTATCTAAAATTATCTCCTTATCTTTATGTAAAAGTGGATCTCCACCACCACTTATTACTAGATTTTGTACACCACAAGCCTCAAATTCTCTAAAAAATTTTATTATATGTTCAATTTTTATATATTCTGTAGAGGTAATGCGAGATTTTTCTTTATGGTTTTCTTCATCAAGATTGTGAAAATAGTTACAAAAATCACAGCGATGATTACAAGACATTGTAGGATGTATAACAACATTTGTGGGATAACATTCTCCATCTCTCAGCAAAATCTTTAGTCTTCGTTGATTTTCTTCTCTATCAAAAAAGCTTTTAGACTTTCTTTCATCCAGTTCTATTTCAGAAAAATCCTTTTTGTATTTCATGGCCAATATCATAATGAGCGCACCCTAATAAACCGGGCCTTACTTTATATTCTCTAAATAAATTTGCAATTTCGTTTACCATGCCTATAATCACTTCTGGGTCTGGTTCACCTACATCCATTTTAGTAATTAATGGATCGTGATGGTAAATATTAATAGTCGGGACAATTCCATTGGATATTAAATCATGTACTCCATTCACAAAAACTTCTGGGGGTTCCAATCCGGCAATAATAATTGTGAAAACGTTACCTTTTCCAAAAACATCAAGCGCCGTATTTAATGCCATCCTCATACCAGTATAACCATAACTTTTTGTTTTTCCCGGACAGTATCTTTCAAAGTAGGGTTGATTAGTGCACTCAAGGTTGAAACTTATTGTATTTAAACCAGAATTCTTTAGTTCTTTTAATATATCAAGATTGTGTGGAGGCATTGTTGTTAGATGGATAGGTACTCGATTATATAATCCATGCGCTTCCAGATGTTTCTTAATAGTTTGAATATAAGGAATGTAATTCCTAACTTCTATGTCATGATGATATAAACTCCCACCGGAGATTTGAATGAAGTCTACTCTATCCTCCAAATGAAGAATTTTTGCCATTGCTTCATCTACATGCTGTATTTTTTTATATTTTAGAGTATCATTAAATTTTTGTTGTGTCGGAACAAGAGTACAAAATTTACAATCTTCATTTTCTTTGAAATATTGGCAATAATTATTTATAAAAAAAGACACACCATGGTTTGCACAACTGACACCTATGGCTTGTAATGGAACCCCCTCGTTACTTTTATGTTCATAATATTGCGGACGTTTGATTAATGAGGCACGCATTATAGGTTTTTCATCCATTAAAATGGACAAACATTCTTTTTCCAAACCTAATCTGAATCTGGATGTCGGCCTATAATGAAATCCAACATAGACCCTATCTTCAAGTTTTATTTCAGATGGAAAAGTGACTTTTCTATCCACCCAATCTGTTATGGAATATGAATAAATCTTCTCTTGTGCAGTAACTCCCAAATGGAGTCTGATTTGTGGATCCATACTCACTCCCTTACATAAAAGCGCTATTTTCACATGTCCTAGATTTTTAATGTCCATTTTCTTTTCCAACCCTATTCTTAATTCCGGTCTTAAAAGCGCAAGTTTGAATAGGGTTAAATCCATTAACTTCAGAAGATACATACTCCCAAAAGTCTAAATTACTAATTTCTTCATAGTTTTTTCCCTTAATTCTTGGCATAATAAGCTCTTTTGGCATTCTATCCAATGTATCTTTAAAAAAGGAATCAGCTCTTAGGCAGGGTCTTAGTCTACCGGAGGGTCCAATGTTAACTACTCCATAACCTGCATTACATCTTTCAGGCTCTAGTTCTTTATGTGCAAAAGTTAGAGGTTCAGATTGGTACTTCATGTGATAACATCTCCCGCTCCAATGAGAAGTTCCTTTATTTTTGTTAGAGATATCTGATAGCACTCTATTTCCATATTCTTTTTTTAAATTTATTATTTTTTCATTAAATCTTACGGCATTCTTTCCGGATAAAAATTGATATGGTATGTTTAATCTTGTTGCACGACCTATTTCTGTTAGAGGAATATATTTAATAGAAGTATTTCCAAATCTTTCCAAATAAAATCTAGTTGTCTCTTCTAGTGAATCTATATTAATTGAACTCACAACGACACCTATACAAACAGGCACCTCATACTTACTAAGAATTTTTAGATTTTGTAATCTTTTCTCAAATGTGCCACCTCCCCTCATAATTTCATCTTCTTTCTTATACATGGAGTCCATTGAGATATTTAAGAAGTGTAGCGATTCACAATCGACAATCGCATCTATTACTTGCTTTTTAAGATATAACCCGTTTGATGATATCTCAATTTTATATTTTCCAGATAATGACCTAAGAATTTTATCGAATGAAGGATGAACCGTCGGTTCACCACCGCTAAGACTTATGTTTTGTGTTATAAATCTGCTATTTATCCTTAATCTTGAGAAAAGATCTATCCATTCTTCCCCACTTAGTTCTTTTTCCTCGTGAATATGTTCGTTAGCTTCTGTGTAACAATAAAGACAATTCATGTTACACTTATTTGTTATCTCAACTAAAAAGTGGAGTAATTGAATTCGTGGATAATTTAGCATTTGTATGTCTTCTTTTGTAGTGGAATACTCTCCGACTAAATCTGCTAGTTTTAATTCTCTAACAAAATCTAAACCTGTTTGTGAATTAGCCAAATCTCTTCCTTTGGATATTTCTTTAGATATTCTATATTCTAAATCATTAAACTTTCGGTGAAAAATGCGAGGATCCTTTTCATTTAAAAATGACAATAAGTCATTGTGTGCTATGATTGTAGTATACTTTCTGAAAGATAAATTATTCATAAAAATAAAGTGGTGCTAGCATATTTAAGTTTTACTATTTTATAGTTAGAACATAACGTATTACATTTTCACTTGATGGATATATTTTATCAACAGTTTAATTAATAATGCATTATCTTTAGAAGTAGAAATCCTTATAAGGAAAAAGGAAACGGTAAATGCATGACTAGGGTCAAGAAAGGTGATTTCATTGAAGTTGATTATATTGGAAGAGTTACAGGAACTGGTGTAATCTTTGATTTAACTGATGAAAAAATTGCTAAGGAACAGCATGTACATAGAGAAAAAGCACAGTATGGCCCTGTTATTATTTGTGTAGGAGAGATCCAAATTCTTCCAGGGATTGATGAAAATTTAGTTGGAAAGGAGATTGGAAAGAGTTATACTATTAATTTAACTCCTGACAATGCTTTCGGAAAGAAAGATGCTCAATTAATCAAGATTGTTCCTTTATCAGTGTTTCATAAACAGAATATTCAGGTGTTTCCTGGGATGCAAGTTGCTGTTGATCAGTTATTTGGAATAGTAAGAGTTGTAAGTGGTGGAAGAGTCATTGTTGATTTTAATCATCCTTTAGCCGGGAAAGAAGTATATTATGAAATCACTTTATTAAGAATTATTGAAGATAAGCAAGAACAGATTAAAAGCTTCTTTAAATTCTTGGGTATTAATGTGGAATCACAGATAGAAGGAAATAAAGTGGCATTAAGCTTTGACCAAAAGCTTCCTGAACAAATTAAGAAAGAGTTAGAAACTAGGATTAAGCGCTTAGTAAAGGTTGAAGAAGTAGAGTTTAAAACAACCACTCGAGCATAAATAAGTTTAAATACCAGTAAAGGTATTCTTTTTGTAGAAAAGAGGTGTATGGATATATTAGGTGAAAAAGAGTGGACACTATCATTAGAAATGTTTCTCGAAGGTCTGAAGAGATTGGTTTAAAAGAGACACCTAAAAAGACTTCTGATATTGATGAAGAATTAGAGATGATTCTTGCTCAACAGAGAGCAAAGATTAAGGTTATTGGATGTGGAGGAGCAGGTAATAATACTATCAATAGAATGTCAGAGGTAGGCATTACGGGAGCAGAGACACTTGCTATTAACACTGATGCTCAAGATTTATTGTATACTAATGCAAATTCTAAGGTACTTATTGGAAAGAATATTACAAAGGGTCTAGGTGCTGGGGGTATTCCTCAGATGGGAGAGGAAGCTGCAAGAGAGAGTGAACATGACCTTAAGCAGAAAGTTCAAGGGGCTGATATGGTTTTCATTACTTGCGGAATGGGTGGAGGAACTGGAACAGGAAGTGCTCCTGTTGTTGCTGAAATAGCTAAGAAGTGTGGTTGTTTAACTGTAGGTATTGTTACTGTGCCTTTTAGCATGGAAGGACAAAGAAGATATGAGAATGCTATCGCGGGATTAGAGAAACTAGAGAGTATTGTTGATACGTTAATTGTTATTCCTAATGATAAATTACTAGAGTTAGCTCCGGATTTACCCTTGCACACTGCTTTTAAAGTTGCTGATGAAATTCTGACAAATGCTGTGAAAGGGATTGCGGAATTAGTTACGAAAGCTGGATTAGTTAACTTAGATTTTGCAGATATTAGGACGGTCATGGGTAAAGGTGGAGTAGCTATGATTGGTGTTGGGGAAAGTGATTCTGAAAACAGAGCTATTGAATCTGTTGAAAAGGCAATCTCTAATCCTTTACTTGATGTGGATATTAAAGGGGCTAATGGTGCATTGATTAATGTGAGTGGTGGAAGATCTCTAACTTTAGAAGATGCACGAAGAGTTGTTGAAACGGTTTCTGAAAAATTAGATGAAGATGCGAGAATTATTTGGGGTGCACAGATTTCTGATGATTTAGAGGGGGTCGTAAGAACCATGGTCATCATTACAGGTGTTACAAGTCCGCAGATATTCGGACCCAATAGAAAGTCTATTTCTGATAAAAAGAAGAAGGAAATTGAAGCAGAATTAGGAATAGAGTTTGTTGATTAAAAAATGGCAAAGTTGCAAACAACTGATGTTTCTGAAGTGAATAGAAAATATTTTCAAGAAGAAGTTACTGCACATATGCTAAAGAGTACTACACAAAGGAGAGGCTGTAAAGATACTTTTTCTGTAGAGTACTACTATAATTTTGAATATGGGCCGAACCCTCCTGAAGGAGGCAAAAGGTTTGAGCTGAATATGAGTGGTTCTTTTAAATCAGAAAGTGAAATGCATGACCATATTGTCAGTCGTTTTCAGGAGTATGTAAGGCAACATGATTTTAGTGTAAAACTTAAATTTTCTATAAAGGAAACATATACTAAAATAGAATCAGTAGAGAGAAAGATATCTGAAGAGGAAATAAAAAGGATACAAACTTCTCTTGAAGGAAGACTAAAAGCAGCTTAAGAATAGAATTTGTTGATTAAAAAGGGAGAGCCTCATGCCACAGAAAAATTTATCTTTCCTTCACATAAAAAACTCATACATTGCAGGAAATGGTGTTTTTTCTAAAAAAAATATTTTGAAGGGCAAAAGAATCTGTTTTCTTGAAGGAAAGAGATATTCTTTAAAAGAAATGATCAACATTGTGAATGAAGGTAAAGAGGACCCTGCAGATCCTTTAGGTATTGATGAGGAACTCTATTTGGATTTAGATGAACTTTTTAGAACGATTAACCATTCATGTGATCCCAATGCTTTTATCAGAGGAAAAAATGAATTAGTAGCCTTACGCAATATCACAAAAGGAGAAGAACTAACTTATGATTATTCAACAACGATGAATGATAATGAAGAAAAAATCAAAAAAGCAGGACATGAATTATGGACATGTAAATGTAATTGCAAGTCCTCTCTTTGTAGGGGCGTCATAGATCAGTTTAAAACTTTACCTAAAGAAAGACAGAAATTTTATATTAGAAATAGGTTTATGCCTGATTTTATGCTCAAAATGTTTACAGTATCAGAACAGTATTGATTCATAAGAAATGTGCAACCACTCAACAGAAAGGCTTATAAAATATCATTTTTGTCTACTTTTTAGCATGGAAGGCTTTGAAGAAGAGAAACGAACAAAGTGGAGTAAGTTTAAGAGTTTCATCATAGAAAGCAAAAGAGTCTATAAGATTACGAAAAGACCTAGTCCTGAAGAGTTCAAGATTATTGTGAAAGTTACTTCCATAGGCATATTATTAATAGGGCTATTGGGCTTCATTGTCCATATTGTAGCAACAGTTATGTAAAAATGGCAATCTACTCATTACGAACAACGGCAAACCGAGAAGATCAAGTCTTTGATTTTGTAATCGGAAATATTCAAAAGAAAGGATTATGTGTTTTTAGCTTAATCAGACCCCACGGATTACGGGGATATGTCTTCATTGAAGGAGAGATCATGGAGGATATTGAGGCTGCGTATAAAGGAGTTCCTTATGCAAGAGGATTATTGCCTAAACCTTTAGAATACAAGGAAATTGAACATATGCTTGAGCAAGCTAAGACGCAGATGAATATTCAAAGGAATGATATTGTTGAAATTATTGCTGGTCCATTCAAAAGAGAGCAGGCTAAGATTACAAGAATTGATAAAGTTAAAGGTGAAGTAGTTGTTGAATTACTCGAAGCTGCAATTCCTATTCCTATAACCGTTAAATTAGACTCTGTAAAGGTCATCAGAAGAGAGAAAGAAGAAAATGAGTGAAGATAAAGTTCAAATCATGGTAGATGGAGGCAAAGCTGCTGCTAGTCCGCAGATGGCTCAATCCTTAGGACCTAAAGGAATCAATATCAAAGATGTTCTTGCTCAAATTAATGAAAAAACGAAGCATTTTACTGGAATGAAAGTTCCCGTTGATATTACTATTGATGTTAAAACGAAGAGTTTTACTTTATCTGTGGGAACACCACCTACTGCTGAATTAATCAAGAAAGAGATTGGTGCTGAAAAGGGAAGCGGAATGCCTGATAAAGATAAGAAAGGGAATTTAGGGATTGAACAGGTCATTAAGATTGCACAAATGAAGCAGGATAATATGCTTGTTAAGAGTTTCAAAGCTGCTGTTAAGAATGTTGTCGGTACTTGTGGATCTTTAGGGGTATTAGTTGAAGGAAAAACAAGTAAGCAAATGTGTGTAGATATTGATAGTAAAATGTATGATAAAGAGATTTTAGCGAAAAACACTGAGGTGAGTGATGAAAAGAAAAAATTGTTAGAATCTGAATTAAAGAGAATCCAAGATAAGTTGAAAGCTGAATTAGCCTTAGTAGCCAAGAAAGAAGAGGTTAAAGTAGAGGTTAAGGAAGAAGTCAAAGTTGAAGTTAAAGATGACAAGAAAGGTGCAAAGAAAGACGATAAGAAAGCTGCACCTGTTGCTGCCAAGAAAGAAGAGAAGAAAGATACTAAGAAAGACGTAAAGAAGAAGTAATCTTCAAAAAACTAAATTGCTTCTAGGATATCTTTTCTTTCATATTTAACATTATTTCTTTTTAAAATTTCTTCAAATTCTAGAGAATGTTCTATTGGTATCTTTATAGCGCCACTTACAATTCTTTGTCCATCTAGATCTTCTATTATTCCTTTCATCTCATTCCTTCCTGCCAAAATATAGTTAAATCTAACTTTTTGTGTATGGGTTAAATCTTTTAGATTGTACCAGAAAAGCGCATATGTTTTGAATCCTAAAATTTCAGAGAATGTTTTTTTTCTAAACATGCTTATCCCTTCTATAAGAATCCCTGTTCTTGCAAAAAAATCAGTTGAAAATAAATCTTTAAGTGTTATTTGCTTGATATCTATGTTTTCATGTAGTAGCTTCAATCTTGATTTTATCTCCTGAATTTTAGTTAGTCTCTCTCTTAACGTCCCTTCCAAAAAAATAACCACAATATCAAGGTCTCTTGCTATCGTTTTTCCTTTTACAAACGAGCCATATATGACAATATCAAATATATTTTTGTCTTTTTTTTCAGATTCCAAGTATTCTTCTAAAATTGTTTCTTTTTCATTCATGTTGTATTATACAATGAATAAGATATATTTAAGCTTTTTGGTTGTATTGTACATCTTATTGTATTGTACAACATAGGGGTTGAAAATAGTTGTTTTTGTTGTATAGTACAAAAAGGAGAAATGAAAAAGAAAGAGAGAAAATAAACTAAATTCACTAATTTCAATCAAAGGTTGTTGCAAGATTTTAAGGAAATCACTAAAACTCTCGGATACTCCTTTGCTAAAGCAAATGATAGAAATGCATGCCTTTATAAAAAAGAAGAAGTGGCAAGGTTTATTAAGGATATCAAACCTATGAAAGCTAAATTTGGGATTGTAGTGTAACTTGGCTATCATTCGAGGTTTGGGACCTCGCGATCCCGGTTCAAATCCGGGCAGTCCCATTCGAAAACCTTTTAAAGAGTGCTGAAAGTACAAGAAATATGGCAGGAACCAAGAAAGTTGGAACAGCAGGAAGATTTGGAGCTCGTTATGGTTCCAGAATACGACATCAGGTTTCTGAGATTGAAAAAAAACAGAGACAAAGATTTTTATGCCCTTCTTGCTTTCATACTCAAGTAAAAAGACTTGCCTCGGGAATATGGCAGTGCAGAAAATGCAGCACAAAATTTGCTGGAAAAGCGTACACGCTGGAGTAAAAAATGGTAACGTACAAATGTTTCATATGTGACAAAGTAATAAAAGATGAAATCAAAAAAAGAGTTCGATGTCCTTATTGTGGATCTAAAATTCTCTTCAAGCCTCGCGTAACAAACACTAAAGTTAAAGCGATTTAAGATGCAGCAGGCAACGAAAGAAAAGATAGCGGAGCTTCAGAGTATGGAGCAGAAGATGGAAAACATCTTACTCCAGAAGCAGAATTTTGCGAGTCAACTTCTTGAAGTAGAAAATGCTTTAGCAGAATTACAAGATGTTAAAGGAGAGGCTTACAAAATCATCGGGAATATCATGGTGAGCACTTCAAGAGAGGATTTAAAGAAGGATTTAAGCAATAGAAAAGAGATTCTTGATTTAAGAGTTACTAGTTTAGAGAAACAAGAAGATAAAGTAAAACTAGAATCTAAGAAATTACAAGAAGAAGTCATGAAGGACATGAAGAAAAAAGATGGATGAATGCCTAGAATCAATATTCGAAGTACTGCAAGAGATTGAACGAGATATTGATGTTCCTAAAAATGTAAGGGCAAGAATCAAGGAAGCTACTCAAGCCTTAATTGAAGGCGAAAAAAGCCTTGCTTTGCGCATTGACAAGAGTTTACAGAAGTTAGATGAGGTAAGTACGGACCCTAATGTACCGATGCATGCAAGAATGCAAATCTGGAATGTTGTGAGTACACTGGAGAGTATACAATAGAAATCTTTATATATTTATTCATTCTTTTACATTAGAGAGGCAAAAAATGAAAAAATTCTTTTCCAAGGTCAAAGAGACATTTGGTAAACCTTTTGATGCTGGCGATTACTCTCAAGAGCTGAGTGAAGACTATGTAGAACTTGATACTTCTCAGAAAGGACCTAAAAGCAAAATAGTTGTAAGGCCTTTTGTTATTGCCGACTTTAGCGATACCAAACCTGTGCTTGATTGCTTACGAGAAGGGTATACAATTGCATTAGTTAACATTAGACCGTTGAGAGAGGCAGACTTGATTGAAGTGAAAAGAGCTATTAACAAGATCAAGAAAACCACAGAAGCAATCGGCGGGGACATTGCAGGTATTGGGGATGACTTAATTGTTGTTACTCCAAGTTTTGCTAGTGTGTATAGAAACAAGCAAACTGACAATGTTGAAATGACTCCTGAAGAATAAGATTTCTTTTTTCTTTTAAAGATTTATTGTCTTTTAACTTTTATAATTTGAGGTAAAGAGAAATCATAATGTGAAAGTGGAATAGTTGTTCTTGGGACTCTCATTGTTACTTCATATCCAGGGTTAATCAAGGAATCGATCTCTTCCAAATCATAAGTAATGGGAAGGAAAGAGTACCTCGTTTTAAACATCGATCGTGTGGAATCTGGCATTTCTCCAAGAAAAGCGTATTGACGTGTAACTATATCAATATTCTCAATGCCAGTTTCGCTTACAACTTTAACTACTAAATCTGTTGAGTCTTGAGCTCCTGAATCTGTTGCAGTTTTTTGACCAGAACATCCTGCGAGAGTTCCGGATAAAAGCAGAGTTAAAAGAATTTGTTTTTTATTCATTTTTTTAAAGGAATTAGTTTGATATAAATAATTTTCTCTTTTTCTTGCGAATTTCGAGATAAGTTTTATAAAGTTTATTGTCTTTTTTATTGCATGGAAAAAATTGAGAAGCAGAAATGTCCTTTATGCGGTGATACTTCTTTAACGTTATTAGAGCAAGAGGAAGATATTCCTTTTTTCGGAAAGACATATTTGTTTTCTATGAATTGTAGCAGTTGTGGATATGCAAAGAGTGATGTTGAAGCTGAAGAGCATAAAGATCCTTGCAGTATTACGTTTACAATTGAAAAAGAATCAGATATGAAAGTAAGAGTTGTTAAATCAAGTGAAGCTAGTGTAAAGATTCCTCAGATGAGGATGAGTGTTACACCTGGACCCGCTTCTGAAGGGTATGTAAGTAATATTGAAGGTGTTTTGAATCGATTCCAGAAGATTCTTGAGGATCAGAGAGATTTAGGAGAGGAAGATGAAGATAAGAAAGCTGCTAAGAATCTCTTGAAGAAGCTTTGGAAGGTTAAGTTAGGAGATATGCCTCTCAAAATTATCATTGATGACCCTAGCGGGAATTCTGCAATTATCAGCGATAAAGCTGTTGTGACTAAGTTACGGGCAAAGTGATTTTTGATTAATTTCCCTTAATCGAGAAGGAACTTCTAGCCAGGAAAAGGTTCTATGGACTCTCGAGTGATTGAGATCAGGGTATTCTTGAAGGGTGTTCCAAGGAGCATTCATAAGAATGACATCAATCTGTCTTTGAGCAAACTCTGTAGCAACTAAAGGGCTATCGTCTATAACAGCAAGTGTATTGAAATGGGCGTATTCTGCTTTAGAACCTTTTGAAAAGAAAATTTTACGAAAAAGATTGTGATAATGTGTTTGGATAGATGTGTGTGTATCCTGAACTATCTGAGAGGTACTTGGACGATGCGTAACAATATCAAGGAAATAAGAGGATCTGAGCCTTTCTATAACTGTTTTAGTGTTGGGAAAAGGAGCTAGATGAAGATATCCTCCTTGATTGCCAAATTTTTCAACAGCTGCTCGTTCTTCCTCTTGCGTTTTAACTGGAAATTCTGGATTTTCTCGAAATTTGTATCTTCTTATTTGCTCTCTTCTTACTTGAGTTCCGAAGTCTTCATTTACACTTGCTAAAAAAGGATTTACAAAATCAACCAACGATTCATCTAGGTCAATAATCAATGATTTGTGCATTCTTTTGGGAAGAAAGAGGTTCTTTTAAAGATTTAGGTCTGCAAATGAGTGTTCTTGATGATATAAAGATAAAAGTGTTTGTTTTAGCTTCTTGATAGGAACTCGTATTTGCTTTCCAGAGTCTCTTTCTCGAATCGTGACATCATCATTTTTTATTGAGTCTCCATCTATTGTAATACAGAAAGGAATGCCTATTTCATCAGCTCTTGCATATCTTCTTCCTATCGAAGCGGATTCATCATATGAGACTGAAATCCAGGAGTCTTTCAACGTTTTCTCAATTTTTCTTGCTAGCTCTGGCATATTGTCTTTTTTGACTAAAGGGAAGATTGCGCAAAGATATGGAGCAAGCCTTGGAGATAAAGATAAATATAATCCTTCTTTACCTTCTTTTAATGAATGTTCTAAGATTGCGTAGAGTGTTCTATCTACTCCTGCTGAAATTTCCCATACATGTGGGGTAAATTTTCTTCCTGTAACATCTTGGTATTCTAAATTCGTTTTTGAGGTTTGCATATGATTCTTGAGATCATAGTCTGTTCTGTAGTTATTTGCTATTAACTCTAACCAACCGATGCTTGTCTCTGTTTCAAAATCAAAGGTTACATCAGAGTAAAATGCTCTTTCATCTTTGTCAAGTTCTCTGAAACGTAATTTGTCTAAAGGAATTCCCATCGCATTCCAGGTTTGCTGCGTTCTCGCTAAGAAATACGCAATAAGTTTTCCTGGAACAATATTTTTTGTCACTAGGTCTTTCGCTGAGATTTCTTCTACTGCTTTTTTTCCTAAACGTAAGATTCTGAGTTTATAACTTGCAATTTCTTCAAAATTTTGTATGTCTGTGTTATCGGGATCAAAAAAGATTTCTGCTTCCATCTGCGAGAATTCAACTGCCCTTGTAATGGATTGTCTTGGAGAGATCTCATTTCTAAAAACACTTCCTACCTGCGCAATTCCTTGAGGAAGAGTCATACGCATTGTTTTGACCATTCTTGAAAAGTTTAAGAAAATAGATTGACAAGACTCTGGTCTGAGAAAAGTTTTAGATTCTCCTTGCTTTCCTACTAAGGTTTCTACCATCATGTTGAATTTTGAGGCTTTTGTGAAATCTCCTTTGCATTTCTGGCATTTGATTTTATGTTTTATGATTAATGCATCAATTTTTTCTAAAGAAGTTGATTCGGGAACATGTTCTTTTGTGAGTTCTGAAACTAAAATGTCAGCTCTTTCGAATTTTTTGCATTTTGAACATTGGATAATAGGATCTGCAAACGATTTTAGGTGTCCAGAACCTTCGAAAACAGACTGAGGAAGGATTTGTGCGCCAAATATCTCTAACATGTTTTCTTTTTGGACTAGTTCATGACGCCAGAATTCGATGATGTTATTTCTTATTGACTTTCCTATAGGTCCGAAATCCCAGAAGCCAGCAGGGCTATTTGCGTAAATTTCAGCTGCAGGATAAAAAAGACTTTTTCTTGAAGCAAGTTCCATTAAGGAATCATACTTTGATTTTTTATTTTCTGCTGCAAGAGCTCTATTTGGCCCTTCCTCTTTAGATTTCATGTTTCTTATTGAAGGGAAGGACTTTATAAATATTTAGGACAGGGAAGAGGAATATTTATATAGAAGATAACTGAGATACTATTGAAAAAAGATGGTAAGAGTTGCTATTAATGGATTTGGAAGAATAGGGAGATCTGTTCTTAAGGCTGGATTAGCAGATAAGAAGATTCAGTTTGTTGCAATTAACGATTTAAGTGATTCTAAGACCTTAGCGTATTTATTAAAGTATGATTCTGTGTATGGAAGATTTAATGGAACTATCGAAGCTAAAGATAAGGCTTTAGTAATTAATGGGAAAACAGTGTATGTCTTTGCTGAGAGAGATCCTGAGAAATTGCCTTGGAAAACATTAAAGATAAATGTTGTTGTTGAAAGCACAGGATTCTTTAAAGAAAAAGTTGATGCGATGAAGCATGTGAAAGCTGGAGCTAAAAGAGTTATTATCAGTGCTCCTTCAAAAAGTGCTGATTTCACTTTAGTTTTAGGTGTGAATGAGAAATCCTTGAAGAAAGAGCATCAGATTATTTCGATGGCTTCTTGCACTACCAATTGTTTAGCCCCTTTAGTGAAAGTTTTAGATGATAATTTCAAAGTTGAGAGTGGATTTATGAATACTGTGCATGCTTACACAAGTAGTCAAGCTTTAGTTGATGGGCCGAATAAGAAACTAAGAAGAGGAAGGTCAGCTGCTTTATCTATTGTACCTTCAAGCTCGGGAGCTACGGAAGCTACTGCATTAGTTCTGCCTCATTTAAGTGGGAAGTTAAATGGTTTATCATTGAGAGTACCTGTTCCTTCAGGAAGTATTGTGGATTTTACTTGTGTATTAGGAAAAAAGGCAAGTGTTGAAGATATTAACAATGCATTCAAGAAAGCTTCTTTAGGAGCTATGAAAGGCATCTTAGGCTATACAGAAGAGGAAATCGTAAGCCATGATGTTATTGGGCAGAGTTATTCTTCTTTAGTTGATGGAAGTGGAACACAAGTTATGGGTAATTTAGTGAAAGTGTTAAGCTGGTATGATAATGAGTATGGATATAGTAGCAGAGTTGTTGATTTAATCAAGTTCTTAGGAAAATATGAAACTGCTTGATGATTATGACTTAGAAGGAAAAAGAGTTCTCGTGAGGGTTGATCTGAATAGTCCTGTTAACAATGGAAAAGTTGAGGGTTATGAAAGAATTGAGGAGCATTGTGGTACTATAAAGGCTTTAGTTAAGAAAAAAGCAAAAATTGTTTTATTATCCTGGCAAGGAAGAAAGGGAGAGCCAGATTTTATTAGTTTAAAAGAACATGCTCAATTACTCAAAAAATTTTCTAAAATAAAAATAAAATTTGTTCCTGATGTCATGGAAAAGAAAGCTGTTGAAGCTATTGAAAAATTACACAATAAAGAAGTCTTACTTTTAGAAAATGTCCGATTTTTGAAAAAGAGTGAAGAAAAATTATTAGTAAAAACACTTTCGAAGTATTTTGATTACTATATATTTGATGCTTTTTCTGTTGCACATCGAGATGTTCCTTCTGTAACGGGCTTTGGGAAAACTTTAGAGGTTATAGCTGGAAAGGTAATGGAGAAAGAGTTTAGAGGCTTAGAAAAAATTAAACATTTCAAAAGACCGTATGTATTTGTTCTTGGTGGGGGAAAATTAGAGGATTGTTTAATACTCATTGAAAGTAAGATTAAGGAAGTAGATTACATTTTATGTGGTGGCAAGATAGGGCTTCTTGGACTGTATGCTTTAGGTCATCCTTTGGATTATTCGCAGTATAAGGAAGAAGATATAGAGAAAATGAAAAAACTTCTTTTATATAAAAAGATTATTTTACCTGTGGATTTAGCTACTTTAATTCATGGAAAAAGAAAAGAATTTGCCATTAACAGATTTCCTCATGGCTTTACTCCTTTGGATATTGGGAGTAAAACTATTGTAGAATTCTCTAAAATTTTGAAAAAAGCGGGAACAGCCTATTTAAAAGGACCTATGGGAATCTATGATCAGAAAGGCTGTGAAATGGGACAAAGAAATATTTTGAAAATCGTTGCAAATTCGAAAGCTTACTCCATTGCAGGAGGAGGACACACGATGCACAGTATCGATATGTTTATTAAGCGTAAACAGATAAAATACTTAAGTTTAAGCGGGGGCGCTCTCCTTGAGTATATTGCGGGAAAGAAGCTTCCTGGTTTGGAGATGATGAAATGAACATCTTAGAAAAAGCACAAAGAAAAGGATATGCGATAGCTCACTTGAATATTATGAACATGGAAGTTGTAAAGGCGGTTGCGGAAGCTGCTCAGGAAACTAAGAGTCCTGTGATTATGGCAACAAGTGAATCTGCCATTAAATATTGTGGATATTCTTTTTTAGCAAATATGGCTAAGGCTGCAATTGAACAGTATAATATCTCTGCGATTTTGCATGCAGACCATATTCATGATGTTGAAACTGTGAAGAAATGCATTGCATATGGCTGGGACTCGGTTATGATTGATGCTTCTGGGTACAGTTTTGAAAAAAATGTTGCAATGACTCAAAAAGTTGTCAAATTAGCTAAAAGAAGAGTTTGGGTTGAAGCAGAAATAGGTCAATTAAAAGAGCATGAGGCTACTTCTCCCTATGATGCTGAGAAATTCGTGCAGTTAACAAAAGTTGATTCTTTGGCTATTGCTTTAGGAACGAGCCATGGTGCTTTCAAATATAAAGGTAAACCAAGATTGGATTTTGAGGCTTTAAAAGAGATCAGAAAACGATTAGATATTCCTTTAGTGTTGCATGGAGCATCAGCTGTGTATCCTGAAGTTGTTACGAAATTACGAAAATATGGTGTAAAGTTAGATGGAGCTTCTGGAGTTCCAGATGCAACCATCAAGAAAGCTATTTCGATGGGTATTTCAAAAATTAATGTAGGAACTGATACGAAATTAAGTTTCTTACTCGGAGTAAGAGAGTACTTGCAGAAGAATAAGAATGATATTGTGTTAAATGATTATTTAGGATATGCAAGTGATAAAGTGAAAGAGATGGCTAAGCATAAGATGATTCTTTTCGGGAGCGCAGGAAAAGATGTTTGATGTTGTCGTTGTAGGTGGGGCTACTATGGATTGCTTCATCGATACGGGGAAAAATTTATTTAAGCCTGGAAAGAAAAGCGTCTTTCCTTTTGGTTCAAAGATTTTATTACAAGATGTGAAATTTTTTAGTGGTGGTGGAGCTACCAATATTGCTGTTGGATTAAGCAGAATGGGTATGAAGGTTGGTTGTTGTTGTAAAGTTGGAAAAGATCCTCATGGAAAAGCTATTATTCATGATTTAGAAGCTGAGAATGTTGACCATAGCTTTGTAGTGCAGAAAGAGGGAAGAACTGGCTTTGCTGTTATCTTTGATTCTCAAGGACATGACAGGACGATTTTTGTGTATAAAGGTAATAATGATATGCTCAAGTTTAGTGAAGTGAAGAAGAGAGATACGAAATGGTTTTACTTTTGCACGATGCTTGGAACTTCTTTTAAAACTCTAGAGAAATTAGCTGATTACGCTGGGAAGAAGAAGATTAAAATTGCTTTTAATCCGAGCGAGTATTTAGCGAAGAGAGGATATGTGTATCTGAAGAGAATTTTACATAGAACGGAAGTGTTGATCTTGAATAAAGAAGAGGCTTCTTTGTTGAGTAATGAAACAGGAGTACAAGAGATGCTGAGTAAATTACGCGGTTTTGGAGTGCATATTTGCGTGATAACTGATGGAGAGCATATGATTCATGCGTATGACGGAAAACAATTTTATCAGCTAAAACCCCATCCTGTGAAAGTTGTTGAGAGCACCGGAGCCGGAGATGCGTTTGGTTCTGGGTTTTTGAGTGCGTATATCAAAACAGGAGATATTAAGAAAAGCTTACATTATGGATTAATGAATTCTGAATCTGTGTTAGGATATTTTGGAGCTAAGAATAAATTGTTGAAATGGAATGAAGTAAAGTAAATTTTTTAAAGAGGAAAGACTTCTTACTTGGATGCAAATAGAACACCTGAATGGAAAAATAGTACTTGAGAAAAAACTTAATAGTTTAGATAAATTTGTTCTAGACTTTCTATCTGTGTTAAACACCTTGGAAGTCAACTATGTTCTCGTGTCAGGCTATGTCTCAATTTTATTTGGAAGAAGTAGAAGTTCTGAAGATATTGATATTTTCATTCAGAGATTAGATTTCAAAAAATTTGAGATAGTATGGAGAGCACTTTACAAGAATTTTGAGTGCATTAATACAGAAGATGTTAAAGAAGCGTATGAAGAGTATTTAGTAAAAGATCATGCCCTTCGATTTTCGAGCGTTGGAAAATTTATTCCGAATATGGAAGTTAAATTTCCTAAGATGGAGTTAGATGAATGGACTCTGGAAAACAGAAAAATGGTTGTGTTAAACAAAAAAATACTATTTGTTTCTCCTCTAGAATTGCAGATACCCTTCAAGTTATTTTTAGGAAGCGAAAAAGATATAGAGGACGCAAAATATTTGTACAATTTGTTTAGAGACACAATAGACATGGACTTATTAAAGGAGTTCAGTAGAAAACTTAAAATAGAAGATCTGTTTAAGAGATACTTAATATGAAAACTCCAAATATTGATCTAAAAGAATTGCAGAAAGCAAAAGAGCAGAATTTTAAGGATAGGCTTGAATTTATAGATAAGTATACTGCTTGGATCAAAAGATCTTCTAATAAAAAATGGAGTTCGCAACAGAAAGAGATTATTGATTAAATCATGGCAAACTGTTGAAATGAAGTAAAGTAAGTTTTTTAAAGAGGGAAGACTTCTTATTAGTATGAAGATAAAATTACTTGGGATTGGGAAATCTGAAAAGCATAATCACTATACGTTTCCTAAGAGACAGGAGTTTTTTGAGATTGCTCGCAGTTTTTTGAAAGAATTAGGATTCAAGGACTATGAATGGATAAGTTTTGGAAGACCCTGTGACAAAAAGTGGAGAGAGCCTCTTTTGAATAAAGAAAATAGAATCAATGCTTGTGTAGATGAAAGACATGTTTTTGGAAATGAGGAATATTTCATAGAGATTATTTTCGGAAAAGAAAAAGTGTTTGTATTGATTCATACTGAAAAAGATAGACAACAGAAGATTGCAAACATTATGAAGAAGTATATTAAAAAATAGAAACCTATTTATTCTTCTCTTTTTCTCAATTTTAGAGACCTTACATTCATGAAAAAAGGGCCAGTAGTATAATCCGGTAGTATACTCCCATGGCATGGGAGTGATTCGGGTTCAAATCCCGACTGGTCCATTATGGAATGTATCTTTTGTAAAATCGTAAAAGGAGAACTGCCTTGTCATAGGATTTGGGAGGACGAGAAGCATCTGGCTTTTCTTTCTATCTTTCCGAATACGGAAGGCTTTTCTGTAGTAATTCCTAAGAAACATTATCCAAGTTATGCATTTGATTTACAAGAGAAGACTCTTAAGGAGTTGGTCATTGCTACAAAAAAAGTAGGAAAGTTAATTGATGCTGCTTTTGATGATGTTGGAAGGACGGGAATGATCTTTGAGGGTTTTGGGGTTGATCATGTACATGCAAAATTATTTCCGATGCATGGAACCAAAATGAAAAACTGGAAAGCCATGAGTTCTAACATTAACAAGTATTTTGATCAGTATGAAGGATATATTTCAAGTCATGATTTCAAAAGAGCTGATGATAAAGTATTAGCTGCCTTAGCTAAGAAAATAAGAAGTTTAGGAAGTTTGTAGAGAAAATAAGGAAATTTTTAAAATTCTTAAGGAAATTTAGAATCTTTCATAATTCTGGGATCGATGATCTATAGCTATGAGATATACTTTTTTCTCATTTTCTTCTATTTTGAAAAGAATACGATATTTTCTCAATATTCTTATGGATTTATATCCTTGAAGTCTTCCTGATAGAAAACCCCCTATGTTAGGGTCTTCACATAATCTTTGAATCTTTTTGTCCAGTGCATCAATGAACTGCTTGTCTTTGGAAAATTTTTTAAATTCTTCAGAAAACCTTTCGGTCCTTAGTATTTTCTAGATCATCAGATATCCTTGATTGACTTAATCTCTTTTACTTTCCCAAGTTTGATATCTTTCTCACTAATCTTAATCTGTTCCATAGTATTTGGATTCGCCATAATTTCCATGGTTTCTAGAATTCTTTCCATTTCTTCCTTTGTAACCATATTCCTTTCTATGGTCTTAAGTTCTTAGTATAGTCTACTTAATGTTACTGTTTCTCCCATAAGGATTAAGGGTCTTTTCCCGTTTATATATTTAACGGCTATTTTTTGGATTGTAGTATCCCGAAATTATTTCATAAGGCTGATGCAATTAGCTTTATGAAACTAACTAAACCTAAGCTTATTGAAACCTTAAGACAACTAAATGATGGGAAAACGACGTATCAGGCAAGAAAAGTAGCAGGCATTTCTGTTAGAAGAGCTTATCAAGTAAAGAAAGCATATGAAGCTACAGATAAGATTCCTGAAATCGGAAAGGAAGTAGGTAGGCCTTGCAAGATGATAGAACAATGGGAAATAGATATTGTAAAGGAAACTTATGAGAAATACAGAGTATCTGCAGATACTTTGGAAAGAGTGATAGAGCGAGATTATAAAAAACACATAGGGCATAACAGAATTCATAAGCTATTGATTCAATTGGGCTTTGCAAAGCCCAAGAAAAAGAAGGATATACGAAAGAAGAATTGGATACGCTACGAAAGAAGATATAGCCTTACTGCGGTGCATATTGACTGGCATTACTATAAAGGAACCTGGGTTCTTGGAGTTGAAGATGATGCAAGCAGAAAGTTGCTTGCATTACTCGAATGTAAACAGGAAACAACTGATGAATCCATCAGGGGCATGGAGCTAGCTTTAAAGCACGGCAGAATAAAACAATGTATCTGTGATCATGGACCTCAATTTGTCAGCAATCTTGGGGGAGATTCACGATTTGTTGCTTTCCTTGAGAAAGAAGGAATCAAGCAAATACTTTGCAAGATTAAGCATCCTCAGAGCAATGGAAAGATAGAAAAATGGTTTAATTGCTATGACAGGCATAGAGAAGCATTTGATAGTATCAAAGAATTCCTGCAATGGTATAATGACCTAAGACCACACAGGAGCCTGAAATTTGATGTGCTTGAGACCCCATCTCAAGCATTTATCAGGAAGCTAAAAAAATGAAGAGAAGAAATAATCTATCGATAGGAAATAATTTCGGGATAAGACAGGCTATTTTTTGGATCAAATAAAAAGGTTTTTATAAGCTCTTAAACTGTTTTTTCTGGCGCCTCGGTAGCTCAAGGGCAGAGCACTGCTTTCATAAGGCAGGGGTTGTGGGTTCGACTCCCATCTGAGGCACGTTTCTTACTTTCTAATGCCCTCTAAACTTTATAAGCAAGTTAAGGAGTAAGGGGGATTATGGCGCAAAATGATACCTATAATGGTAAAAGAAGTCTTTAAATATCCTATTTTCTTTATATTTAATGAATGGTTAAAAATAAATCTTCAATCGACCATAATGGTTATATCAGAGATGAAGAAGAAAACCTGATAAGCAGAAAAATTGCTTATGAAAAAATATGGATGATTTGGAATCAAGGATTCAAGCTAGGAAGCAGGAAGCTATAGATAAGAAGATTGCTGAGAAAGCTTTACTTATTGCTGATTATCTAGGAACGGACAAAGGTGGTGCTCATACTTTTGTCACAGGGAATCTCACTATTCGTTATTCCATTGCTTCGAGTGATAGTGATGGAGTGAGTAACTCTTCAAACCTTAGGATTACTATGAATGATGATAAGCATGGTGATGGATCTCTCATTTACAGTTCTGGATCTGTCGTCTTTGAAGCTTACTATCCCGAGGATAATAGATTCATTAACATCTGTGCCTATGTTCCTGGTTCTTGGGAATATCAGTTAGAAGGACCTTATACTACTGCAGCTATTAGACACACAGTAGCTCAGGAAGAGTACCGAAGGAACTATCCTGCTGTTGAAACTCACTAACAAACTAAGGTCAGAGAAGCTCAAGAGAAGTGGGGGTTGTAGTTCTTAGAGAAGCATCTATTTTTTCTTATATTCCTTAAGCAAGATTATTACAGCAACTTAAGATTTATCGTTCCTCTGCATTTAGGAGAGCCACATTTGCAAGGAACTTTATCATCTTTTTTATCAAATTCATAATCTATCGTTAGTTCTTCGCCTTTCTTAATCTTCTTCTTAGCATAATAGAGAATTTTTCCTCTCTTAAAAAGATATTTACAGTTAGGATCACAGCAATGATTTACAAATCTTGAAATATTCCCTTTTCTTCCATCAATAACATAACGAGTGTTCAAGATGAATTGATAGGTAACATCTTTCTCTTTGAGAGCTCTTCGTTCAGCTTCTTTAGAAGTAATTTTCTCTCCTTCGTATTCTATGATAAAGGTGTTTCTAGGAATATCTTCTCCAGCAAACACTCCCTTACTATGGATTTTTGATTTTTTAACAAGTAGTTTCATCCGATAATATGTTTTTTCCTATCTTCTAATAATTTCTGATAATAATGCTTTCCCCATTGCCTAATCTTTGGTTTATTTAAATGCATCAAGTAATCTGCAATCTTCTGCCCAGTTAATAATTCAGGTAGAATAACAAAATCAGCACCTTTCTTGTATAATTCAATGACATCAGGAACAGACTTAGCAGTTAAGAATACCACCATTCTTTTGTTTCTTCTTTTAATCTTATTTAATAAAATTAAACTGCTTTCCACAGAGGGAATTGTAGAAATCAAAACAGAAGGATGTGCTTTTGTAATTTTAGAAAAGATCTCTTCATCTGCTACATCTCCATATAGACAATCAACCTGCTCTCTCTCAAGCCTTTGAATCACTTCAGGATTATAGTCAATAACAAAAAATCTTTTTCCAGTGTTCTTCAGATATTTGATAATATATGCTCCCGTCCTATGACCTCCGAGTAACACAAAGTCATAGGAAACTTTAGGATTAATTGTTGAAAGCTTATGGGTATTTTTTTTCTCAAAAACAGTTAAAATTCTTGCAAATCTTTTATACAATGATTCCATGTTAGAGATTAAATAGGTTGAGATAATCATTGTCAAAATAGTGATAAGAATCATTAAGGTTGCGGTTTCCTGAGCTAAATGCCCTGTTGTTAACCCTAAACCAGAAAGAATTAACGTAAATTCAGATACTTGCGCTAATAACACGGCAGTAAAAAAACTGGTTCTTTTTTTTGCATTGCTATGGCGCATGATCAATAGAATCAATAAGGGATTTCCTATTAACACGAATAAACTTAAGACAATCAATTGAGGCCAAAGAGAGCTTAGTGCAGAAAAGGTTATTTGCATTCCAAGAGAGACAAAGAATAGGGTTGCGAAGAAATCTCGTAAAGGTTTCATCTTTCCAGTAATATCGACATTATAGGTAGTGGAACCTAAGGCAATGCCTGCTAAGAAAGCTCCAATAGCTAAAGAGAATCCTAGGAAATATGCAATTAACGCAAAGAGCAAACAACTTGAAACAGAGGCTAAAAATAATATCTCTTGAGATTTGGCAAATTTCTGGAATGTCCAAGGAAGAATAAATCTTGTACTTGTGTACGCAATAACCATCAATAAAATGCCTTTCAATGCCGATAAGATATACGTCATAGAAGTGCTGTTATGCTTTAATGTAGAAATGAATAATAAAAAGATGACTGCAATAATGTCTTGTACTAGTAAAATGCCAATAGCAATTCTTCCATGCAAGGTATCTATCTGATCTTTATCGGACAATAACTTAACTACTAAGACTGTACTTGAGAACGCTAAGCCTAAGCCAATGTATAAAGCTTCAATTTTTGTGAAGTTGAGAAGCATAGCAATAGCAAAGCCAACTAAAGAGGTAAAAATCACTTGAGAGATTCCTGCTAGAATAGAAATTTTTCCGAATTGTTTTAATTTTCTAATGTCTAACTCAAGACCAACAACGAAAAGCAATAACGCAATACCAATTTCAGATAAGTTCTTAATATCGGTTTGATCATTAATCAAATTCAGTACTATTGGACCTAAGATGATTCCTGTTAGGATATACGCAGGAATTGTAGGCTGTTTAATCAATCTGAAAAAATAGGCAAGAATCGTTGCTAGAATAATCATCAGAGAAATGTCAAGTAGTAGGGAGGATTGCACTCCTGGAATCATAACCATAGGGACCTCTTTTTAATGAGAATTCTCTTTTCTGTTATTTAAAGGTTTTGTGTCACTTGGCGTAAAAAAGAAAAATTAGGGTTTCGCAAGAGTGATTTCTATGGTAGAGACTCGAATTCTTTTCTTGTCTTCGTTTTCGAATTCTTCTGAGTCAATTTTTATGTCTTTCACTACTACTGCTCTTTCCAGGAATCTTTTTGCTGCAACTTCTGCTACATCAACGCAGCGAGCAATAAATTTTCCTCTTGCTTTAATCACTACTTCCTTCGCTCCTTGTGTCGTAAATTGCATAACCACACCGGTCACGTAAAACATGTTACTTAACTAGTTGTTAAATAATTTCATGAACGGTTTTGAGCCAATAAACACGATGTGGTCGTTCGTCCTCTCTCCCATAGTGTGTCCCTCCCTTCCAAAGTAATAGAATATAGAATACTTTTAGGTTTATCTTAGTTTCGTTTTAGAAGATTTTGTACAAAAATTAAATGTAAAATTAGGTATTACGGGCACATTTTAGTTTCAGGCATCCTACCTCAAAATTAAAAAGCTTTATATACTAGCTATATCACTTTATGATGGTAACACTTTTAGGATAAAAATGAATGCTAATAAACAAAAAACATTAGAAAGATTATTTGTAAGAGATAATCGAATTATGAATGGTAAATATGATCCTATCTATCATGCAGAACCTGTTAGCGAATTAGAATTATTCTTTTTAAATAATAGAACACAAGAGCTTGAACAAGAAATTGTCAACAGAGCTCCTGAAAGCGCAAATGCTTATATGATGACTAGACATTCTTATACAAGTGCAGTAGGCTATCCTGGCTTAGTTCCTGAAATAGTAGAAGATGCACCAAACTTTTCTGTTTATGGTGTCCAATACTGGAAAACGCATAGTTAGATACTAAGTAGCTAAATTTTAAAGACAAATCAAACATTCATTAGACATTTCTTATTGTCCTTAGAGTTTTCTGGCAAAGCCGTTTAGAACTATTCTTTCTGTCTTTGAGATAAACGCGTTACGTAGCCTGTAATGACATTTCTGAGCTTTTTAGAATGAATTATAGCAGCATCAGTCACTAATTGTTTATTTTCATCAAAGGTTTTCTTATATTTGCCTTGCTTCATCAACGTATGAGCTGTTCTCTTGACAAGTTTGGTTTTGATTCTTCCCATAAAAAATGGGCTATTCCTTTGATTTATAAACCTTTCTTCTTGGTTTTTTCTCTTGCTGTTCATCAACCAAAACCTGCTTCCTTTTGGCATAATTGACCGGATTTTTGATCTTTTTACAGAAATTATCAGGGGTGCAGATATTCAAGTCAGGATTTGTGTAGTAATTAGGGTTATCGCAGTTAGGAGGTAATCGAATACCTTGGTTCTTTGCCCAGTTCACTTGAGATCTTAAGTAAGCTTCAGGTAAGGATTTCTCATTCTGTGCATTCCAAGCTAATAATAATTTCTCAATCTCAGCAAAATCCCAACCCACATGCCTTAAGAAGTTAATTAAGATAAATATTGTTCTTTTTCTTCCATCTTCTTGCTTTGCTTTCAGAGCATTATGCATACATGGAGGAAATAACTCTAAGGAAATTGCATTCTCTAGTTCTTTGTAATCCTGATGTTTTACTTTCTCTTCTTTTTTTTGTCTTAGTTCAAAGTCATAAGCTTGCATGATTAAGTTAGAAGCTTCTTGATCATTCGCTTTAATCTCTAAAAATGGAATTCCTGTTTCAACTTTTTCTATTTGTGCTTCTTCTTTCTTAAACTCAAGAATTCTTTCTGGAAGAATAGGAATACTGACTAAGCCAGATTTTTCATTTAAAGAATAAGGAGCTCTGAATAAATGCCTGCTTGAAATTAAAATCGTATCAATATCTGTTATAGAAAATGGATCTGGATTGTTTAATTTTTCAGCAAGCATGGGCTTAATCATATTTTTCAAATACGAAGCGATGACTCTTGGACCTTCGGGGAATAATAAGCGAGTTTCTTTGTTATTTATCGTTGAAGGAAATGCATTGAAAGGAATGTAGATGTGAAATCCTTTGTTTCCGGAGAACTTTACCCCTAGATTTGTAATGTCGTGAAACTTTAAAGCTTCTACTAATAAGTATGCTGTTATTTGTGAATGCTCAAAAGAATCTGAGTCAATATCAATTAATAAATCCCAACCAATACGTAATTTGTCTAAATCAGATTTATGCATTCCTGGCTTTAATTGCAAAGGATTTGACCAATGCTCTTCTGAAATGTGAAAAGAAGTTGCACCTTGTTTTGCTAATTCATAGATATCTCTTTCATACTGAATAATATCGGGTCTTTTTCCAAAGGAATCATTGAATTTTGCAACGGATTCCCTTTTTGCTAATCCAATTAATAGGGCCCTTTGAATCTCTTTTCTTGAGTAGTATGCTAGGATTTTCTCCATAAGAAAAGAAAGATAATATTGTTTATTAACTTTCTTGTAAAGCTTCATGAAGCTGGGTTGCTTCTGTAATCTTCTCTGTGAGTTCTGCTTCCACTTGTCCAAAGAATTCATCTAATTCATTAATTTGTTTTCTGACAGCTACGAGTGTTTCTTCTTTCGTTTTTTTGACTAGTGTACTTGCCCCGACATTAACAATCATCTCATCAGTAGCTTTTAAGGTAGCTTTTACAAAGACCCCTGCACCTAGAGGCACTAATAATCCATTTTCTTTTTTCAAAGCACCAATTTCTAGAACACTTTGCTCTATTTTGCGTAATTCAACTAATTGAGAATGAAGCATGGAATGATGTTGCTGTAATTGTTTAATGGTTTGATCAAGAAGTTGGAATTCTTCGTATTTTTCTTGCAATGACTTCTTCATTTGGACTTTTTAGGCTTAACTTCTTTTTGCTTCTTTTTTGGCTTTTCAGATTCTACTTTCTTGGTTTTTCTTTTCTTAGTAGGTTTTTCAGCAGTTTCGACTTTCTTGTCTTTTTTGCCCATGACCTTCAGATTTAAAGCAGACATGGCTTTTAACACCGTAGCAGTATCAGCATTTTTGCTCAAATCAATTTTTTGAGGCAAAGGCTCTAAGTGATTAATGTTGCATTTCTTTCTTCGAACGCCACCATCAATCATTACGTAATTCTTATCTATTAATTCGACAACGCAGCATAGCTTATTGGCTTCCCTGCCTGCTGTCTTTACACAAATTCTTCCTACTTCGAGTACCATGTGTCAATTATCCTTTTTCTTGAACAAGATGAGCATAAGACTCCGCCAAAGGGCCTTTGAGGCCTTTTCTTTGTTTTAGGCAAATCTTTCCATTTTGAATGAATAAGATGAGGAATTCCATGTAATGGTTTCTTACAGTTACTACACTGAAATTTCTTTCCTTTTCTCTTTCTGTAGTGCATTACTGTCTTGCCACCAGGAGTCTTTACCTTCACTCTCCTGAATGTTCTTGATTTTGTTTTTGCTGGTTGCATTTAGTATACCTTCAATAGTTTTCTCAACGAGAGGTTGTATATAAAGGTTGAGATAATATAGACCCAGAGCCAATTTAGGGGGCCTATTAAGTTTCCTTTGTCTGTGTATGTATTTTGAAGCCATCCAAAGATAATAATCAATGGGATGAACGTAATGAGCATAGGCTTAATCGTATGTTTCATTTGCTCTAATGATTTCTGCAAAGATTCTTTCTGCAAAGCCATCATCTTTTGCGTATCATTTTTAGAATCCTTCATTTGCTTTCGAATAGCATCCATATCTTCCTTCATCTGCTTTAGAAGCTTTTGATTCGTAACCCATTTATAGACTAAGGTTGTAACTACAGTAATAATCAGAGCAATAAGAAGAATTGCTCCCAAAGGAGAGGCTTCTATGATCCTTCCAAAGATTGCATTAAAAAACGAGTCAAACATTTTTAGCCTTCCATCATATTACGTAAAGCAGGATGCATATCCATCATGTGCTGCTTTGCAATATCTTCATATAATCTGTAAATAATCATAACTGTCAATAAGATCCCTGTTCCATTGGTTAAAGCCCCCATTAAGTCTGCTGCTGCTGCTAAAATTCCTACAGTAATAGCTCCCATCACGGTTAAGGGCATGATATATCTCTTCAATAGCCTCTCTAGTACTCGTTCATCTCTTCTAAATCCTGGGATTTGTAAGCCAGAGGCCATAATTTGCCTTGCTTGTGATCCTGCATCCATACCGGAAGTTTGGACCCAAAATAAAGAGAATAGGATTGAACCACCGATCATGAATAATGTAAAGGTTAACGCTTGTACAAGCTGGAAACTTGTAAAGGAACCACTTAAGACATTATCAAGGATTGTAGGTGCGAAGACAAATTGTACAAAGCCTGAAGCGGGACTTTGACCTGAGAATGTTCCTAGGATAGGATGTCCCCATTTAGCTAGTAATTGAGCAGCTAATTGGATATTTGCGATTAACGCAGAGATTAAGATAACAGGGATATTACTCGTGTATACAAAACGAAGAGGCCACCTTATACCTTGGCCACGAATTCTTCCGAAAGAGAGGGGAATTTCAACTTTCATGGCTTGTACGTAGACAGCTGCTACAAAGACAACGATTGTTGATAAAATAGCTGATAGGGCTCTTCCTGCTCCTGTAATGTCTTGGTTTGCAATAGATAAGAAGAAGGTTAAGACTTTTCCAACAGGTGCTTGACCAGAGCCAAAAGCCCAGGTTCCTGCCTGTGTTAAAGGAGAGAATGCTCTAATAAAGATTTGAGCAGAGACATTTGCTGCGATGAATAAACTAATACCCGAGCCAAAGCCCCATTTGCTTACTACTTCATCCATGTATAAGACTAAAATACCTCCGACGAATAATTGTAAGATTAAAACAAAAGGAGAAATACCTGCAGAAGGTGCTAAACCCCCCATAAAGACATAAATCATTGCTTCAAAGATAATAAAGAATATTCCTAGAACTTTTTGTAATCCTTGGAAGGTTCTTCTTCCTTCAGGTGTTGTTAAATTCAATTTTAAGATTCCTGAGCCTGTTAATAACTGCAAGACGATAGAAGCTGTTACGATAGGTCCAATACCTAAGGAGAGGATAGAACCAAAACTTGCTCCTAAGATAACAGAGAGAAAATGAAAATTAGCAAGTGCGTTTTCTCCTAAGCCATATAAGGGGATAGAAGATAAGACAAAGAATGCAATAAGAATCATTAAGGTCCATTTCAGCTTTTCTTTAAAGGAGAGTTTTTTCTGCTGAGGACCGCGAACTTCTGGAAGATTCAAAAAAAACTTATCTATTGGCATTTGATGATTTCTCCTTTAGCTGCTTGAATTTTTTCGAGTGCTTTCTTGGAGAAGTGTTTACAGGTAATTTTAAATCTTTTGGTTAGTTTTCCAGAACCAAGGACTTTTGTGTATCCTGCTTTATGAGCATCAAACACAAAAAAATCGCCTTCCTTTTTTGCTAAAGTATCAACATATTGTTCAAGGTAACTGAGATTGAGAATTTTTTCATGAGCAAGGGTTTTTTGTGGTCTCTTAAAACCGTGCTTTCCAAAATAACTTGGACCATACAACTTAAGGATTCTAGGTTTATTCTGATGAGCTCTTTTTCCAGAACCAGCCATTCCTCGGCCTCCACGGCTTCCTGCGCCTCGATGTTTCTTCTTGGCACCGTATCCATGCGTTGTTTCTCCTCGGAATTTCTTTGATTTTTTTTGTTTTCTAACTGTCATCTTATAACATCCTTTTCACGAGATCATTAATTTTTTCTTTTCTATACCCAAGAGCTCCTCCGAGAGAAAATGGCTTTTTAACCCCTTTTCTTTCAAATCCTTTTAAGGGGGAGTTTAACCTGAAAAATGGCTTTACTCCTGGAATGTCTTTGAGTTCTTTTTTTTGGGAGAAAAACTCTTCAATGAATTCAGATTGAGTTTGTTTTGTTTTTTCTTTAATGTATGTTTCAGTTAAAGGTTTGTTAGCAGTAACTTTTCCTCTTTTTTCAAGGAGTTCTTTAAATGTAGCCTTATCCATCTCTCCCCAGGTTACGTAATCTTTAATTCGACGTAAGAACCCGATGGTTTGAGGATTATTCTGAAGGACTATGCAATAATTCTTTCTGTAGAGATGAAGGATTGCAAAAGTATCTTTTATCTTCTTCTGTACTCCCGTTTCTCCCCTAATCCTGATAATTGCTATTCTTGTTGTCATCTTATTTTTAGTTTATTCATTTTTTGTAATGCATCCATCGTAGCGTAAATCAAATTCATCTTTGTTCTTGTTTGCCCTGATGTTCTCGAGTAAATATCTTTAATTCCCGCTAGTGTGAGAACTTTTTGAACTTCCTTTTCTGTTTTTAATCCTGTTCCTCTTGGAGCAGGGATTAACGTGATTCTAACACTCCCACATCTTCCTTCTGTCTGAGCAGGAATGGAATGATTTTCTTTACAGCTGCAGTCCCAGGATCCACAACCCATCTTAACACTCATGATATTGAGTTTAGCTTTTCTTGTTGCCTTTTCACGAGCAGGAACTGTTTCTTTGGCTCTTCCATGGCCAACGCCAACATATCCCTCTTTATTTCCCATAGCAACTAACGTAGCAAAGGTTGGTTTATTTCCTTCTTTGGTTTTTTTCTGCGTTTGTCTCCAAATCGAACGTTTTCCTCCACCGAATTTACCTTTTGATTGACCTACCATTAAAAGCTCGGTTTCTAGATTAGGTAAAAGTAAATCAACAATTTCAGCTTCTAAAATTCTGACTCCTTGATCTAGGATTTCTTTAATGTCAGTAATTTCTCCTGCTTTAACTTTTATTCCTACTGCAGTTTTTGGAGTCCAGGCTTCTTTTATATTGGCTGTTCTTTCCTTTTGGGAAACTCCTTCCGGTAGTTCGTGCCTTGGTCGTTCTCGTCGTTTCATTTTAGTATTTTTGCTTTAACCTCAGTTAGTTTTTGAGTAATATGCTCAGGGTTTATGTTTCTTTTTATGTACGATGCAAATTGTTTTTTGTACCTTTCTTGATCTTTTTGCAATAATTGAGCGTATTTCACAATGTCTTTTCCTTCTATTTTTTCTTTTGAAGGTAAAACATCTTCTGCATGAGGTACTTTGACTCCTGCATCTACTACTCCCTTCAGAGCTGCATAGATTCTTGATGCTTTGGAAGATTTTTGTAATCCTAAGTCAAGAATTGCTTCTTTTATATTCTTGCTTTTCGCTTTTGTTCCTAGCAATACTCCAGACAAATAAGCTGTAGGAATATTTCCTCTGTGATATTCCCAGCCAAGCTTTTTGAGCTCTTCGGAATGAACTGTTACCATTGCCTTATCTCCCTTAGGTTCATACTGCACTACTTGTAAAGTAATATTATTTGTATGTGCTCGAATAATGAGTCTTGGCTTATTGGACTTAATGTAATTTATTCTTTTTAAGTAATCAGTCCGTTGCTGCCTTTTTCTCTTAACTTTTACAGTAAATCGTTTACTTTTCATGTTTTCTTTCCAAATTGTGTTCTTTTATGTATAAATGAATATGTCTTTTGCTTCTGAAAAATCCGCCTTTGGATTTTACGTACAACTCTCTGTATCCTTGAGGATCAAGTACTTTTTTCTTTCGCAATGTAGCAAGTAATTCTCTTTGTGTTCTAATCTTTAGGATCCATAATCTTTTTCTTGGAAGTCTTGCAGTTTTTCTTCCCTTTCTTGAACCAGAACCCTGTCTTCTTCCTTTTCTTTTCTGCTCTAGTCTTTTTCTGTTTCTTCCTCTTGAAATTCCGACAGATGGTTTTTTCTGGATAATTCCTTGATTAATTAAAGAGCGAACATCTGTTTTTGTGATGGCTTCTTTGATATCGTCTAAATGATCAGGATCAAACCAGATTCGGGTCATACCTACTTTCAACAGTTGTGCTGCAATCCGTTTTTGATGCAATAAGGTCATTTCTTATCTCCGGGAATCATTCGTGTATGGATCTCTTGAGGGAGTTTTGGTTTTTCTTCAACCTTTGCCTTAACACGCTCTTGCTGCAAGATTTTTTTCTTATCAGCTTCTTCTTGTTCTTTCTTTTCCTCAGGAGTTTTTTCTTGTTTCTTCTCTTCTGCTTTTTTCAAAGCTTCTTCTTGACCTTTCTTTTTCTTTTCTTCTTTCTTCTTTACATCTTGTTTTCGCTTCTGCATCTCTTCTTTAGTGGTTGTTAAGAATGCACTAACATCCTTAATATTTCCGAAAATAATTTTCTTCTGCAGTGCTTTTTCCAAGATTTGTACTCGAGCTCTTATCCCTAAGGAAGATGCAAGGAATGCTATTTCGTCTTTCTTCAAATGATCAAGATCTTTTATTGAATGAATCAATTTCTTTTTGAAACCTTCTCGCGTATAGTTTCTTACTGCTCGAGGTACTCTGTATCCTGGAGAGGGGATGTATCCATGAGATGCTCTGTGCAGTCTAAGCTTGTTATGCAATCCGCGAGGCCTTCGATATTTATCTTTTAATTTCTTCACATGTCCGGCATCGGTTCTCAGGAAATTAGGGCGTTTAGCCTTCATAGTTTTTTTGAGTGCGAGTAATTCTTTCATTTGATCTTCTTTCCTGCTTTTTCAACGATGAAAATGCCATCTTGGAATCTCCTTCTATCTTTACCTGTAATCCTTGTTGCTTGCTCTATTCTGCTTGCTACAATGCCACAACTTTCTTTGTTCTTGCTTTTAAGGTTGATAAAATCATTATCAAGTTTAACTTCAACATCATCCAATAGCTTTGCTTTTCTTGGAATTTTTTCCCCTAAAAAGTTCTTTACAACAAGTTGTTTGTGCTCGATGGAAACATGCATTGGAAAGTGACCAGAACAAATTTTTAATTTATAGGTATATTGTTCAGTAACTCCGTGAATCATATTCAAAATATGTGCTTTATAGGTATTCATGTACATCTTGATTGTTTTGTTTTGTTTTTTTGCAGATAAGATTAATTTATCGTCTTTTTGTGTGATATCTATCTGAGGTAAGTGTAGTACTCTCTCTATTTCTCCTTGAACACCTTTTACTCTAATCATCGGGGGTTCAATTACTATTGTAACTTCACTTGGTATCGTAATTTCTTGTCTGAGTGCTTTCATGTTAATAACAATAGGCGATTAAGCGACCTCCTAGATTTTTTTCTTTAGCAGCTGTATGTGTCATCAGACCTTGAGAGGTAGAAACAAGTAAGATACCGAATTCCTTTGCAGGAAGATATCGTTTTTCAAACTTCTCATATTCATAGGCTTTTACTGCAAATCGTGGCTTGATGACATTACAGTTATTGATTGTTCCTTTGAGAGTAATTTCAAGTAATTCTCCTTGCTGGGTCTTTACTTCTTTGATTTCAGTTAAATATCCATTTTCTTTTAACAACGCTAAACATTGTTTAACAAGAACAGAACCTTTTGTAGAGACTTCTTGCTTTCCTACACGTTCAGCGTTCATTATTTGTGAAAATATATTTGCTAGTTGATCGTTTAGTGTCATTTTTTCCTCAGCTGAATTTCTTGAATCCTATACTTTTTGCAATCTCTCTGAAGCATTGCCTGCAGAGATGTAAATCGTATTTTTGAATATGAGCACCGAAACGGCCGCAGCGAGTGCATCTTCTTGAACCAATACCGAATTTTCGTTCTGTTGGCTTATTATGCTTCAAAAACTTCTTCATCTTTGCTGGTTTTGATTCAAGTTGTTTGAATACTTTGTTAAAATTGCTTGTGGTCATTCTTTTTCCTCTGCAGTTTTGATACCAAATTTTTCTGTCATGAATGCAATGGCTTCTTCCTTTGTGATAACATGATGTTTTCCTACTTTTCCGTTGTGCAATCTTCTTTTCTTAATTCTGAATCCTGGTCTTGAAAGCGTTACGGCAGCTTCTAAGCCAATGATCCCGATTTTAGGATCATACTCTGCCCCTTCAATGTCAATGTACTCTGGTATTCCGAAGGAGACATTTCCGAATTTATCAAATTTTGACTCTACAATTGTGTTATTTACTGCTTTCAATACTCTTTTTAGTAAAATTGTTGCCTGTGCTTTTCTTACTGTTACTTTCGCAGCAATAGGGAGATTTGGTCTTAATCCCCATGTAGGGATTCTCTTCATTGTTTTTGAAATAACAGCTTTCTGATGGGAGATTGCCGTAAGCAAAGAGACTGCTCTCTCTAATTCGTCTCCTGTTTTGCCTACTCCTATATTGAGTGTTATTTTCTCTACCCTAATGTTTTTCATTGCATTACTCATGTTCTGGTATTGTGATCATTGGTTTATCTTTGCCTATCACGAAGGCATATTTTTTTAATGTTTCAAACTTTTCTTTTCCTCTGCTACAGATAATTTTTTGCTCATGGTATCCTGGTTTTGAAATAGAGTCTATTACTCCGAGAGTACCAATCTGCTTTCCTTCTGTAATATAGACTATGGCGCCTTTTTCGAATTTGAGATGATCTTGAATCTCGTTCTTTGTTAACGTAAATACTAAAGTATCTGAAACTTTATATGTGTCTTTTGCTACTAATTTATTTGTTCCATCATAGAAGTTCAATTGCACTTTTTTCTTCTTCACCATGGTTTTATTCTGAATCTTTCTTAGTTTTAATGAAGCCTCTTCTTTCTTAATCTTGTGAAGCATGAATTTTCCTTTCTTAGTATAGAATATTCTGAAGTGTTCATTTGTATCTTTTATTGTAATACTGTCGAGTAATCCTACTGGAAATTTAGGATTCTTCCTTGGCTTATTATCTATTAACACTTTCTCTTTATTGAGGATATTTTTTACTTCTCGAGTTGTTTGTGCATAGTGCAACATATCCTTAAGTAGGAAATTAAGAGTGATGCATCTTTCTAGAGGGTGAGGTCCTGGTGTAGGTCTTGAGATCCACTTAGTTTGCTTTCTTTCGATTGGCCACGTTTTTGGTGTCGCCAGTCTTTTGAGATGTGTCATTTTTTCTCTCCGTTTGTTTTTTTCTCTTCTTATCGTCCATTAACAGATCAGTAATCATAGTTTTGGAAGGATGAATGGGGTAAAATACCTTTGAACCATCTTTCTTTATCCAGTGAATATTTTCAATTTGTAAGCGTTCTTTTTTTAAGTTTACTTTTACAATTTTTCCTGATTTCTTTTTAAATTGTCCGCTCATGACTTTAACGGTGTCTCCTTTTTTCACTTGAATTTTTTTGATATTGAATTTTTTTTCAAGCTCTTTCGAAAGAGGAGCTGTCATGAACTTTTGCTTAATATGCAAAGGAGCGTTGAAGCGATACTTTCGTTGCTTTCTAGGCTTCTTACTTGCGTTCCATGCGAGTGAAAATTTTTTCATACTATTATGCTTGCGATCTTTGCGATTCCTGGCCATCGATCAGCTGCTTCTCTAGCAACAGGCCCTTTGATGATTGTTCCTCGAGGAGTATTTGACTTATCCTCCTTCAAAACTACTGCGGCATTATCTTCAAATTTGATTCTTGTTCCATCCGGTCTTCGATATTCTTTTTTTTGTCTGACAATGACAGCTGGAACTAGCGTTTTTCTTGTTTCTGGAGATCCTTTCCTTACTGAACAGACGACATAATCTCCTACACCTGCAGCAGGATATCTTCTCTTTACGGTTTTTGCTCCTTTTACGGAAACGATATAGAGTACTTTAGCTCCCGAATTATCAGCGCAATCTACATAAGCTCCACGAGGGAGTGCTTTAGGTATTCTTGCTTTAACTGGCTTCATGTTTTTTGTACCACTACAAATGATTTTGTTTTACTGATTGGTCTTGTTTCGATAATCGTTACAGTATCTCCAATTTTTGCATTAATACAAGGAGGATTATGTGCCCTAATACGAGATCTCCTCTTTTCGTAACGTTCGAATTTTTTCAAATAATATAACCTTGACCACTCTACTACGATAGTTTGATGAGTATCTTTCTTGATAATTGTTCCTGAAAATATTCTTCCTCTAGTACTGGCTTTTCCGTGGAAAGGGCAGTGCAAGTCTTTGCATTCTTTCTTAGGAATTTCGACTTCTATTCCGATGTTTCTTGTTTTTTTCATTTCTTCAAACGGTCCTCTGACCGATTTAGTAAGGATGTTCCTTCGATGATCATGGGTTGTTTCATTTTGATGAGGAGTGTCACTTGAGCTTTGAGTATTTTTTTTGTTGTTTTTCCTTTAATGGTAAAGGTGTTCTTTGTTTCGTCTATGATTTTTCCTTGTATGCCGATGAGACTTTGGTTTTTGGCCTTGATAACTTCTACGTCAAGCCCGATGAATTCGTGCCTGAGCAGGTCGCGTTTCAACATTTTAAGTTGAATCGTCGATGGTTTGTGCGTTGAAGCCCATTGCGATGAGTTCTTTCTTCACTTTGGCTTTGTGGTCGCCTTGAAGTTCGATGGTTTTATCCTTTACAGTACCACCGCACGCAAGCTTTGATTTCAGTTTTTTTGAAACTTCCCTGATATCAATGCTTGTGTCAAAACCCTCAACTAAGGTTGTTAGTTTTCCGAATCGTCTTTTAACAATCCTCACTTGTATTCGCTGTTCTTCTTTTGCTATTGCCTCACAAACACATAAGTCTAGTGGTAAGCCACATTTCGGGCATATACTACTCATGCTTTTTTGATTTCCTCCTTTGGTTTATTTTTCTTTGTTAATAAGCGTGCAATGGTTCTTTTTATTTCCCTTATTCTTCCGGGGTTTTCAGGTCTTGTACCTGTTGCAACTTGTGCATTTAACTTCATTAACTCCTTTTTTAATTCAGTAATCTTCTCAGGAATAACTGTTGTATTCATTTGCTTAATTTCGCTTTTCTTTAGTATTGCCATCTTTTCTCTTTCTTACCGAGTTCTTCGGAGATTCTTTTCTTGGTTTCCCTTTCGCGTCTTTAGGATTTGGTCTTCCCCCTTCTCTATCAGCCGGTTTTTTACGGCCTGTCTTTACTGGAATGATATTTACGGGAACTACATTTGCGATAGTTATTGGGGTTTCTAGTTTCTTAATCGTAATTTTATCCGGTAAGACAATATCGGGAGTTAAGATGAACACTTTTACTCCGACTGCTCCAGAACGTAAATGCGCAATTGCTGAACTTTTTTTAATATGATTTTCTGAGATATCCCCGGATTTTTTCAAATATCCTGCTTTGAAACGCCATCTCTTTGATCTTTGACTTGGAACTCCTCTTCCTGAGATGACGATTTCTGCTCCGACTGCTCCAGAATCCATTATGTCTTGTAAGGTTCTGTACCCAATGGACTTAAATCGTTTAGGACCGAATCTTTCAAATGTATGGATGATTCTTTTTGCAACTGCTTTTGCATTCAAATTAGGATGCTCGATTTCAGCAACTTCAATTTGAGGATTATCAAGTAAAAATTTAGTTTTCAGAGTTTCTGTCAACTCTTTGATATTGTCTCCTTTCCTGCCTACAATTAATCCAGGTCTTGAGGTGTAGATAATTACTTTATCTCCTAAGGGGGTTCTCTTGATTTCTGTATGAGAATATCCTGCTTTATTCAAGACAGTCGAGATATACTCTTCTACTTGAAAGATTCGCATTTTTTGTTTTAGGAATTGTCGTTCAATCATTTTTCTTGTAAGTACACTGCAATATGGGTTCTTTTCATATTACGTCTATTTCTACCATAGTGAGGCTGATTGCCTGCTTTATTTGCAATAAGTTTTGTAATAATAAGATTTTTTACATCTAATCCTTTAACCTCTGCGTTAGCTTCTGCTGAATTTAAGACATGCAATAAATGTGTTGCGGCTTTAATTGGATATCTCCCTGTTGCCATGTTTCCTCTACGATGAGGCATACTCTGCACATATTTCTTGTAGGGGGCGGGAGCTTTCATAGAGATAACATTCTGTAATTTGGTCTTTGCTTTACTCAAAGGATTATTCCTTACAAAGTCGCAAAGCTCTACCGATTGCTTCCACGAAATAGGTAAATCCTTCGCTATGACTTTTGCTTCTGCTTTCATTTTATTTCACACTTACTGCTGCACTCGATCTTGTAGCTCCGATACCTGGAGCGGAGTGCTTGACTCTTGATCTGTTATAGGTAAATTCTCCCAAGTAATGACCAATCATTTCATCAGTGATTTTTACAGGGACAAATTCTTTTCCTCTATGTACTAAGAGTAGGACCCCTACCATTTGAGGTAAGATGACAATGTTTCGAATATGAGTTTTGATGGTTTTCTTGAGTTTTCCTTGTTGCGCAAGCTCAATTTTCTTCAGTAGAGTTTTTTGTCCTTCAGAGAATCCTCGTTTTAAACTTCTTCTTTGTCTTGAAGGAAGCATTACCATAATCTCTTGCAAAGTTAGTTTCTTAAGATCTTCAATTTTCTTTCCTTGGAACAAAAATTCTTTTGCCATTTTACTTGCGTTTTCCTGTTCTTCTTGAACCTACTAAACCTACTTTTCTTCCTGGAGGAGCATTTCTTGAAACGGTCTTTGGTTTACCCATGTGTCTTCCTCTTCCCGAACCAAATGGATGATCAACTGCATTCATTGCAACTCCTGAAGTTCTTGGATATAATCTGTTTCTTCCTCTCATTGCATGGAATTTCTTTCCTGCTTTTACGAAAGGTTTGTCTTCTCTTCCAGAAGCTGCTACTACTCCAATTGTTGCCCTGCAGTTTAAATCAAATGCTTTTTGTTTCTTAGACTTGAATAAAATAATTGCTTTCGTCTCGGTTTTTGAGACGATTTTTGTTGTTGCTCCTGAAGCTAGGCAAAATGCAGGACCAGAGCCAGGAGCTTTTTCAATGCCATAAATCTCTTGGCCTAAAGGAATATCTTTGAGTTTCATGATGTTTCCTAAAGAGACTACATCAGTTCCTGCCTCTACTTTCATGTTTGTGTTAATCTTATCTGCAGCAGGGATATGGACTAATTCTGAACCGAATTTTACTTGCATAATGGGAGCAGTTCTTCCTGGATCATGGATAATATCTACAATTTGACCTTGACCAGGATTTTTTGGATAGGAAACAGCGCCCTTAAACCTAAAACTTGGACTTCTATACCTAGATGAACCTCTTCCTCTTCGCTGTGAGATAATTCGCTTACCCATTTAGATCAATCCTAATTGTGTTGCAACATCTAAGGCAGGAGTATCTCTTGCTAATTTGATGTATGCCTTTTTCAATCCTTTTGAGGTTATCAATGTGTTTACCTTCGTAACATGCACTTTGAAAGCTTCTTCAATTGCTTTCTTAATCTCTTCTTTTTTTGCTTTTCTTTCTACGATAAAAATTAATTTATTTTCAGATTCCATTAATCTAACTGATTTTTCCGTCATTAACGGGTATTTGATGATTGTGTAGGGGTTCATGTGAAGAGTGTTTTTAGTTTTTCTATCGATGGCAAAGACCAGATGACTAATCTTCCGGGTTGTGCTCCTGGAGCAAGTGCTTTGGTATTTAGTTTGTTTACAGTGCAAGTTTCAAAGCCTTGAATGTTCTTTATTGCTTTTTGCAATGGGCAGTTTTTTGAAACTACTACGAGAGGCCCTTTCTTGCGTTTATATTTGTTTCCTCTTGATTTTCCTTTTCCGGACTTAATTGATTTTTCTGCAACTCTTTGGATTTCTTTTTCTAAACCGAGCTTTTTAAGGATTATAAGAGCATCTTTTGTTTTTTGAATGGATTCGAATTTATCCTCTATAATCAAAGGAAGAGTGCTGAATGCTGAGAATCCTCTTACTTGTAATAAGTCTTTATTTAACGTAGAAGCTATAGCAGATCTGATTGCTTTTCTTTTTTCTTTTTTATTAATTTCTAAATTCCAAATTTTGGATGCTTTTGGAGGATGAGCTCTTCTTCCTGAAACGGTATTAGGGGCTACTGCTCCTACCCAGGTAAACTGAGAACCTCTCCTAGAAAGTGTTTTTCTTGGTGTTCTTGCTATACCTTTTCCATAAGCTGATTTGAAATCTCTTCTTCTTCTTGATAATTTTGCAGCTGCTCTCTGTCCTGCTTCTGGAGCTGCTCCATAAGGCTGTCTTTGATTTGCTTGCTGCACTAAGAAGACCTTTCTGATTAAATCAGGTCTAATCTCTTCTGAAAAATGCTCTGGTAAATCAATAGATTTGATTTTTTCTGCTTGAATAGAGAGGACGTCTGCTTTCATTTGCTAATAAATACCACTTCTGGCTTTTCCTTTGGCTTTTTATTTCTAATTGTTTCTGTTAGTCTGATTAATCTTTTTGCAGGTCCTGGAATTGAGCCCCTTAAAAGAACATAATCATTTTTTACAAACCCATAGTGCTTAAATCCTGCTTTTGAGTTGATGTTTGCAGGATCTGAACCAATTTGGACAATTGGAATGTTATACATCGTTCGTGTGAATACTCCTAATTGACCTGCGTGAGCTACTCTCCAGGTCTTTGCCATCCAGTTTCCTAGTGAACCTACTGCTCTGACTCCTTTTTCAGATTTATGGTTCTTTAAAGCAACACCGAATCTTTTTACTGGTCCTGCGAAGCCTTTTCCTTTTGTAACGGAGTGCGTATCTACGAATTGGCCTTCTTTGAAGACATCTGAAAGCTTGATTTCTTTTGTTAGTAAAGATTGTGCATATTCAATAGTTTCTTCTATCGTGTTTTTCTTAAGAGCTATTTCGAAAATATCGGGTTTTTTCTTTAATTGAAGCAATTTAGGCTGTGTATAGACTATAATTCTTACATCGGTGATTCTATCTTTATGGAGAATCTCTTTCTTTGATTCTTTAGGGAGAGGAATCTTTCTTTGCAGTTCTTTTTCAAAAGTAGGAGCGTGAATTTCTGATAGAACTTTCTTCCCATAAGGTGTAGTTTCATAGAATCTTACTGAATAGACCTTCAAAGGAGGGCATTCA
>Ga0209541_10001677_pt1 | contig 43454 bp, 31 predicted proteins | sample RifCSPlowO2_01_FD_184027 | JGI IMG/M metagenome (GOLD analysis project Ga0209541, IMG submission 184027) | Groundwater microbial communities from Rifle, Colorado - Rifle CSP2_plank lowO2_0.1 (SPAdes) (version 2) | ecosystem: Environmental > Aquatic > Deep subsurface > Groundwater | place...
ATGAGCCAAGAATCGCTCGCCAAGCAAAACATCGCCACTTTGCCGGGTGACCTGCGCGGCGCCATTGAAGCGCTGGAGAGTGACGAGGTGATCCTAAGCATCTTCGGCGTGGCCAGAGATCGCTACCTGGAGGCCAAAAAACTGGAATGGCGTCAGTTCATGTATGAAGTGACGCCATGGGAGGTTGATAGGTATCTCTAGTCACCATACCCAACCGGCTGACTAACACAACTTAGAGGAGGGTAGATCTAAAATGCGCCCCGCCACCAGCGAGGCGCGTTTTTTTAATCACACTTTGCCAAGCGTTTTTTGTCCCTCTTCCCAGTCCACCGGACAAAGTTCGCCTGATTGTATGGCCTTCAGCACACGCAGGGTTTCTTTGACCGAACGGCCAACTGAACCGGCGGAAATAACAATGTATTTCACGCTGCCATCTGGATCAATAATAAAGAGTCCCCTCTCTGCCGAACCGTCATCTTCGTTTAATACGCCGTAATCTCGCGCCATACGCTGCGTAGTATCAGCCAAAATTGGATAGGCAACTTCGGCAAGATCACGTTCAAACCAAGCCTTGTGCGACCACTCTGAATCAGTGGAGGCGGCGAGAATTACGCAGTTGAGCGCCTTAAATTCGCTCTCGTGTTTCGCAAAGCCGCGAAGCTCTGTTGGACAAACAAACGTAAAATCACGCGGATAGAAGAATAGCACCAACCATTTTCCTTTGTAGTCTACAAGGTTCACTTTGGTAAACTCACCCTTATGGCAAGCGACGATGTTCCGGAAATCCGGAGCTGGTTTATTTAGATGAAGCATATAATTGAAGAATATAGAATATTGAATTTATCAGCCCACGGCTGATCCGCCTCGGGCGGAGAATGAAGTAAGTAGTATGTAGTGGGTAGTAAGTAGGAAAATTTTCATCGTTTTATTTGACGAGCCATTTCATAAACGGCGTTGGCCGCTTCCCAATTTAGATTTGCAAAGTAGTCATTAATGTATTTGGCCCGATCAGAACCGTAATCAATAAAGTAAGCGTGTTCATAAACATCCAAAACAATAATGGGAATGGCGCCCCACACGCCGCCCTGATTATGGGCGTCACCGGTGTACACACGCAACGTTGCTTCATGTGTATCCCAAGCGAGTACTACCCAGCCGCGAGCGGCCAGGCCACACGCTCTAAAGTATGATAAAAAGTTTACCATGGATCCATACTTCTCTGTCAACGCCTCGGCAAGCTTCCCCGAAGGCTCACCGTTACCGCCGAGCACATTGAAGTAATACTCATGAAGGTACACGCCGTTAACGGCAAACGTTTCCCCGTCTTTAAGCGCCCGCAGTTCAGAGTAGCTTTGATTTGCCAGAGAAAGATCTTTTTTGCCATGACTGAACTCGTAAAGCTTGTCGCCGATTTCATTTTTCTTATTGACATAGCCCTGATAGAGCTTGTCGTGATGAATGGCCAGCGTCTTTTCGGAAATACCGATCAGAGCTTTCTTGAATGGTAATGGTTTTGGTTCGTACATATATTTTGAAGTTAAAAGTTAAAATTCATAGTTCAAAATTTCAAGTCAAAAGCCAAAAGTTTTGAATTTTGCATTTTGACTTTTGAATTATCCATAGTATTTCTCCTTATAAAACCTGATCAACTGCTCCACTTCAGCGACAACGTCCGGATTGCCAATCCCTGCTTTGGTTTTCTGCTGAACTTTTTCCAAGGTATCTGCTCCATCCAGCACAGCTTCTTCTATGTCGCGATCTGTGACGTTTGTTTGTGAATCAATGACTCGCGCGCCCTCCACAATAACCCGATGAAACTGCCCGCTATTTCTGAAGTAATAATTCAAAGCCGCTCGCAGAGCTTTATCTCCCAAAACCGAACAATGAATCTTGCGATTAGGCAAACCATCCAATCTCTCCATAATATCACGCGGCGTTATTTTTAACGCCGCTTCGGTCTGCATGCCACTATTTTCAGTGACCATAACCGAGAGCATTGAAGTAGCGGCGATGGCTGAACCACAGCCAAAAGTGCGCCACTTGCACTCAATAATCTTATCGGCAGACAGATCAACCTTCAGCCACATTTTCATTTCGTCTCCACAAGCCGGAGAGCCGACTCGGCCAACTGCATTATACTCTGTTTCATCTACCTCTTCCAACATTAGGTTGCGAGGATTGAAAAAATGCTCTTTAACTGTGTCACTGTAAACCCAACCGCGCCCTTTGTGATCGCGTACGTCGGCAGTACCGATTTCGGTAGATTTTACTGAAGCTGAATTCATGAACATAAATTTCTAATATCTAATATCTAATTTCTAAACCCCGTTAGAAATTAGATTGTAATACACTCATATAATATGTACTTGACGCGAAACAACCTTATTTCCATCGTAGTAACCATTGATTATATTTCTAACGGGGTAAACAATATTTAATGTGAATCATGAGTCATGAATCAGGAATTATGATTGTCCTATATTCCATATTTTTCTCACTATTCACCATTCATTATTCTTTATTCATTTAAATTAGCGCTTAGGATTTAGGAATTAACTTTCAAGGCTGGTGCGTGCCCCCACACTCACTCTCCCTCAACAAACACAGTGATGATACCCGTTGCAAGAGTGTTCACTTATTTCTCCGGGTCAGGGGGTAAGTGGTGATAGTGAGTGTGGGGGCGTGCTGAAGAATCTTCGCGTGCTTATTTAGTGCTGGATCCATTTCCAGCTTCACTGGCGACACTTCGCGCAAAGTTTTCACAATGGCTGGCAAAATCTCCAAAACATAATCAATGTCTTCGCTCGTGGTACGGCGGCCAAGTGCGAAGCGCATACTGCCATGCGCAAATTCATAAGGAAGTCCTAAGGCCAAGATAACGTGCGAGGGATCAAGTGTGGCTGAATCGCAAGCCGAGCCAGTGGCGGCATATATACCATACTCATTAAGATAAAGAAGCATGGCCTCACCCTCCACATCAAGAATAGTGACATTGGCATTGTTTGGCAGACGCTTGGTTGGATGCCCATTCAAACGGCTTTTGGGAATGCGCTGAAGAACGCCAGCAATGAGTTTGTCGCGAAGGTTTATTAAACGCTGGTTTTCTGTCTCACGATTTTTTTGCGCTAATGCCAAGGCGGTTGCCAAACCTACTATGCCGGCAACATTTTCCGTGCCGGCAACCAAACTGCGTTCCTGCCCGCCGCCCAGGATGAGCGGTTCAAGCTGAACGCCCCGGGCCACGAACAAAACTCCCGAGCCCTTAGGACCATAAATTTTACTGCCATTTAAGGTCAAAAGGTCAACACCGAGGTCTTTCACATCAAGTGACAACGCCCCAGCCGCCTGACACGCATCAGTGTGAAAGTAGATACGCGGCAACTGGTGAGGCGCCCGAATCTTGTTCAGACGTCTCACGAGCTCTCCGATCTCGGCGATCGGCTGAATCGTACCTATTTCGTTATTGGCATACATTACAGAAACTAAAATAGTTTCCGGCCGAATGGCTTTTTCCAAATCCTCCAGCCGAACGAGACCGTCATGGTCAACTGACAAAATAGTAACTTCAAATCCTTCTTTTTGGGATAAATATTCAAATGGTTTTAAAACCGCATGATGCTCAATGGCCGTGGCAATGAGGTGCCTGCCTTTACTTTTATTGGCCCGCGCCAAGCCAAGAATAGCCAAATTGTCGCTCATGGTGCCGCTGGCGGTAAAAATTATTTCTTCTGGAACGGCATTAAGTATTTTGGCAATTTGAGAACGGGCTTCGGCTATGGCGGCTTTCGCCGCTCGGCCAGAATCATGAATTGATGAAGGATTGCCAAAAAGTTTTTGACCAAACGGCGCCATGACCGCTTCTACCTCTGGCGCCAAGTAGGTGGCGGCCGCGTGATCAAGATAAGCTTCTTTCTTTTGTTTGATTTCTGGCAACATAATTTTTACTTTGCTTTCAGTTTCGCTCCACCTAAATCAACCAACGTCATTGATGATAATGTTTTGTTAATTTGATCATTAAGTTTCTGCCAAACAAATTTAGACGGACAGCGTAATTGCATCGGGCAACGATAGTTAGAATTATTGCCAACACAGGCCAGTGTCTTTGTGTGTCCTTCAAGAGCGGCAACGATATCTGAAATACTTATTTTCTCGGAAGGTTTTGCCAATTTATAACCACCACGGGCACCTCGCGCAGCAACAATCAAACGGTGCCTTCGCAGCTGACCAGCCAACTCTTCTAAATACCCGAACGACAAATTCTCACGCCTAGCAATGGTGTGGAGAGAAATAAACTCGCCATTGGCATTGGCTATTTGTGTCATTAAGCGAAGTCCATAGTGGCTTCGCGATGAAACCTGTAAAAAACCCCTCATTTAACTATAAATACTGGTTAATAAAAAGGTGGATAAACTGTTAATCCCTAGTAGAGCGGTAGGAATTATTATACACGCAGCCCATCCTTTATGTCAAAAACTATTTTTATCCCGTTAGAAATAATACCCCGCCGCTTGCGGCGCGGGTTGCTCTGTTTGAGGTAATTCCCACGGGAATTTCTAACGGGATTTATTGCTTTGAGAATTACCGATCGCAACGCGAGGAAATAAAAATCTTACATTATAATTATACCAAACCAGCCACCCGCCCAGAATCAAGTAATAAACTACCAAGAACCATAAACTAATAGACATCTCAACGGAAGCGACTGGCAGACGCGAAGCTATATCAATGACCTTCAGAACATAGATTGCCCCAACCCATCCGCTAAATCCTATAATCTGACCAAGTGGCGTCACTATAAGACCGACCAAACCGCCCAAAAAACCGAAAAACATAATAAACGCAATGGGCGGCACCACCAACATATTCACTGCGGGAGCAACTAGTGAAAGACGACCAAAATAATAAAGAATAAGCGGGGTCACGAATATTTCGGCGGACACAGCCATGAGTAGTGCGGCTTTGAAACCGAGAAGATTGGGCCAGCGCTGAGCCAGACGATTAAGCAATGGATAAAGATAAAGCATGCCAAGAGTGGCTAAAAATGAAAGCTGAAAACCAATATCTTGAACAAGCAAGGTCGGCTCAATTAACAACATCACCACGGCCGCCAGCATAAGGGCATTGCGTGAACTGGATGCTCGTCCGGATTGATTTGCAATCACCACCAGCATCCCCATAATAGCGGCTCGGACAATAGAGGCTTCAGCGCCAACCATGGTGACAAACAAAAAAAGAATTGCTCCCACAATCACTGTGCGCCAACGACGTGGTGCAGTAATGGTTTTTAAAACAATCAACAAGAATGAGGCAATTATAGTCACATTGAAGCCGGACAGGGCAACAAGATGTGCTGTCCCCGTGATATTTAGCGCATCCCGCCACTCTTGATTAAGGCCGGAACGCCCACCAATAAGCAGGCCAGTGACAAACCCAACGGCTGGCTCGGGCATGATTCTCGTGAGCGACCGGACGTATGATTCTTTAATAACCCCCAAAATTGAAACAAGATTACGAGATAAATGCGGCTGAATGATTGTTTCTGGAAACAAACAAATAACCGTCGGCTGCGCGGCATTCTTGTCCGCGGTGATTTCACAAGTTAGTTTCAGCCTGTCACCCGCCATTACTTCGGGAAACGGACGCGCGACCACTGCAATGGTTCTACCGCTTGCCGATGATATTACTTCATCAACTAAATCAAGTTTCAAATCATAGCGAATTGAACGATTTTGACGCGCCGGAACACCAACCACTTGCCCTTGTAATAAATGTTTTTGGCCGACTAATTGGTTAATTGATTCAGACGACGATAAATTATGAAAAATTTCCGAACGCGCCACGCCTATAATCAACGCTAACATAACCAAGGAACCAAAACATGCCAATAGATGGCGCCGATAACACAGGATGGCCACAATTACCAACCCCCACCCGCCAATGTAAAGATAAACGAGCGGCGGAGAAATAAAATTCCCCAACGCTATGCCAATAACTAAACCCAGACAAATAAAAAAGAACTGCCAGGAAGGAGACAGGTGGCGTAGCCACCCAGAATATAGAATATAGAATATAGAATATCGGAACCGCTGAAACCGAATCTGCATTATTAGTTTCTATCTATATTCTAAATTCCATATTCTATATTCTTGATGTCGTTTCGGCTTTTCTTTCCTGCTCCAAAATCCAACGCAAATAAGATTCCATAAATGGCTCCAACTTGCCGTCAAGCACGACATCCGTGTCACTAGTCTCAAATTTAGTGCGATGGTCTTTAACTAATTTATACGGCTGCAATACGTACGAACGCGCTTGATTCCCCCACTCGGCTGACTGATAAGCACCACGAAGTTTATGTTTTTCGTCCTGCTGTTCGCGCAGGGCCAACTGATGTAGTTTGCTTTGTAAAATTTTTAGCGCTGTTTCCTTGTTCTGTTGTTGCGACCGTTCATTCTGACAAGAAACAGTTATGCCGGTAGGCAGATGCACAACGCGCACGGCGGAATAAGTAGTCTGCACGCTCTGTCCGCCATGACCGGATGAAAGATAAGTATCAATGCGCAAATCCTTGGGGTCAATCTGCCTCTCCTCCACTGGATCAAGCTCGGGCAAAACCTCCACTAAAGCAAACGACGTATGCCTCATTTTCTCCGCATCAAATGGAGAAATACGTACCAAACGATGAACGCCCTGTTCGCTCCTTAAATATCCATAAGCCCAACGCCCCTCAATGGCAATAGTCACGCTTTTGATTCCCGCTACCTCGCCTCTATGCTCATCAATAATCCTAGATTTCCAGTTATGCGCTTCGGCAAAACGCATATACATCCTAAGCAGCATGGACGCCCAATCTTGCGCCTCGGTGCCGCCAGCGCCGGCGTGAATGGCTAAAATGGCGCTACGCTCGTCATAGCGACCTTGAAACAGTGTTATAAATTCCAAATCGTAAAATTTTTTTCTAGTTTCTTCCAATCCCTGACACAACGATTGCTCAAGCGATGTATCGCCCGAATTTAAAACAACTTCAGTTAATTCTCGCAAATGACCAACTTCTTCGGTTAAAGAATTCCAAGATTGCAATTCCTTCCTAAGATCACTTGCTCGTTCGCTTCTTTTTCTGGCCGATTCCTGTTCGCTCCAAAAATCGGCGCGGCTCATAGCCGCTTCCAATTCCTTAAGCTCAACCGATACTGACTCTAGGTCAAAGTACCCTCCGCGTCGCGGCGATTTTTTCGCCGAGACTTAAAATTTCTTTAAGCAACTCCCTCATATAAATGATAAGCTCTAATTTCTAAGCACTAATCTCTAAACCCCGTTAGAAATTAAGCTGTAAGACAGCATATCTTATACGTATCTTAAGCGGAATACCCTTGTTTTCCTCATAACAATCATTGATTATATTTCTAACGGGGTTTAGAGATTAGGAATTAGAGATTAAAAATTGCCCAACTGGTTATGGGGGTTACTTCCTCTCTATCAGCACAACCGTCACAGTCTTGGTCTCTCCGCGGTGCATTATTTTAAGAGGAACACTATCCCCAACTCCATAACGAGCAATCGCTTTAACCAACGGATTATCTTCTGTGATTTTCTCGCCGCCGACTTCTAAAATGATGTCGTTTTCAACTAAACCGGCTTTGTCTGCTGGACTGCCCGGGGTCACGGCCAAATCAGTCTGTGTTTCCCCGCGCACAATTAGAGCTCCATAATCAACGGGTAGTGATTTTTCTTTGGCTAGATCTGACGTAATAATAACATACCTCACGCCCAAAAAGGGTCTCACAATCTTGCCGTATTTTTTGACGCTGGCAATAACTTGCTTAGCTTCGTTTACCGGAATGGCAAATCCGATATTCTGCGCGCCCTGGGCAACAGCCGTGTTAATGCCTACTACCTCGCCCACCTCATTCAAAAGAGGTCCACCGGAATTGCCCGGATTGATAGCGGCATCTGTTTGGATAACGCCGGATAGTTGCTCCGCGCCCAGGGGCGAACCCGACGCGGTGATTGAACGCGATAAACCGGAAACAACGCCAGTAGATACTGTATTGCTAAATTCGCCCAAGGCGTTACCAATGGCAATGACTATTTGGCCAAGCTCCAATTTATCTGAATCGCCAAGAGGAATAACTGGGAAACCAGACCCCTTAATTTTAACAATGGCGAGATCGTTTACCGGATCACGGCCCAAAATTTCGGCGTCATACTGTTTGCCACTATTCAAAAGAACCGAGTAGTCAGCGTCTTCGTCAGCCACCACGTGCTTATTGGTAACAATAAGACCATCTGACGACACAAAGAAACCGGTGCCGCCGCCCACTTTGCGTTTTTCTGTTTCTGGCTGGAGTCGTTGTGGTTGCTGTTGCGGCAAGCCAAAAAAATTGTCAAAAAAATCGTTGCCAAACGGCGAAAAAAAGAAGGGGCTACTGCTTTGTAATTTCGGTACGTCTTTAGTAACGACTATGCTGACAACGGCCGGGGTGGAGCGACGAACCACATCCACGATATTACCTTCAGCCCCCATCGCCGCCCCCGATGGCAAAGACGTATCTGAGCGTTCGGCCGGTCTTAAAGAACCAATGAAGTTTGGCTGAAACAGCGGCGCGAATTCTTTGGTAACAATGGCCGCACCAATCACGCCAAAAACAGCGCCGCTAATTGAACCAACCAAAAAACTCAAAAGAAATACGCTAAAAACGTATGATTTTGTGGCTTCCGAGAGCCTATTTCTCCAAGAAAATCGCATAAGTATTATAAAAATTTAGGGATAAATGAAGCAACAAAAATTATAGCTCAAAAAATAATTTGTGGGAACTCCCGCACCAAATCGATTAGATAAGTCAATCGCGAACTTTGACAATTTTCACCCTACGGGTGATCTCCCGAAAACATGGCAAGTTTTTCTTTGGCGGCAAATTCTTTAACGAACAAACCTAGGGACGAAATTATTTTTGTTCTTTTACAAAGTCCTTCTGCTCGACAAACCATTGTCCATACTTTTTAATTTTGCTGTCATCCGGAATTCCTTCTTGTGCTACAACTGTACAATTCCGTATTGGTTCACCATTATAGGTAGCGCGGTAAGTGACGCGTCGATGCCAGCCACCACGCCCCGTTGTAGTTTCAATTTTTCCTATATCATCGACGACTTCAAGTTTTATATTATTCTTGTCTAAAATTAATTTAGGATTGTTTTTTGTTAACGCCTGATATATGGCCTCAATTGCTCCTAAATCGCTTCCATAATCTGTAGGAGCATAAAATCCTTCTGTATCCACTGCATCTAAAACCGGTTTTTCGTTAATACTAGCCTCTTCTGGTGTTAATTCTATGTTATCTTTGGACATATAGAATTTATTTATTGGTTAATTAATAGACCTTTGTGTGTAATAAATTTTCTTTCCCCAAAACAATATAGTTCGAGCCGACCCGCTTCGCCGGAGCTTCAGCGAGGCGAGTGTTTTGAATCCAGGTTCTCCGCCCAAGGCGGACAGGTTTGGCCATTTTTTTATTCGCCCTGTAATTAAACCTTAACCAACCTCTCTAGCGTTTCAACTCTTTTCTCAAGAGCCACAAAGCTCAAAACGGTAGGCAACGTTGTCTAACCGCAGCTCTATCCTCTCTTGACCCTTTTTAAGCTCATCAATATCTTTAGTAACCCCATCAAACCCATCTTTAATCATAACTGCCAGATCGTCTATTGTAACATGACTATTGTCCATAATTATTCCATGCGTGATTATTAATGATTAAAGTGTAACACGACAAAAAGTTAAAAACAAGGCTAGAAATTCTTGCTCATCAAACGTTGTCTTATTTATTCAATATATGTTCAGTATCCACGCGGCCATTGATGATTTTCACGCCTTCTTTTTTTAAAAGATTTTCTTTGGTTCCCACCGGGCCATTGTAGCCACCGATTAAACGATCGGCGCGAACAACGCGGTGGCACGGTATGGCTTTCCGGTTGCTTCCCGAAGGATCAAACGGGCGAGGGTTGCGCTTCAAAATGCTGCCAACAGCGCGAGCCGCGCCCGGCCGGCCAACAGCGCGAGCGATATCGCCATATGACGTAACTTTTCCTTTAGGAATACTCGTGACGTATTGAAAAACTTTTTCTTTAAATAGATCGCGCATAACAGCAAATTTAACGCGGCGCTGTACTGCCTCCAGATTTTTGCAATTCCTGCAAGAGACCACCCCATTGTTCAAGATTTTTTAAATTAATTTCTCCGCTAGGCTGAGATGGCTGGGCAGACATACCACCCAGTAAATCCTGATACTGCTGAATCATCGGCCCGATAATTGGCGGCAAGTAAATGACCGCTAAAATTACTGGCCCGACAATCAACAGCAAATAAATAAAACCAATAACGCGCTGCCAAATAAAATGGCGATGCACTTTTTTCAATATCTGATGTATCTCTTTGGTGAGCGCCAAATTTTCTTCTATTAATTTTTTTATTTCTTCATCCATACACAAGTAATTTCTAAATCCTAATATCTAATTTCTAAACAAACTCTAATATCTAATAAATCACAAATATCAACGGTTTGGAACATTGGAATTTCGTGCTTAGAAATTATATCAACTAAGCTAGCCTCCTGCGCCTGCCTCGTTTGTGCGGCGAAGAATGGCGATGGTTCGTTGTGCGGCGTTTGACCTTATGATGATTGTGCCGCTTACGTTTATGCGCGCGGTCGCGAACAAACAACTGTTCAATCGCCCGATGAAACATTTCCGCGTCCTTAAAGCCCTGATACACCGAAGCGAATCTGATATAAGCAACTTCGTCAATTTGTCGCAGTCTCTTCATCACAATTTCACCAATGGCGAGACTGGACACCTCCGGCTTACGCAATACTTGTATGTCTCTTTCTATGATTTGCACGAGGCGTGCCAGGTCGTCTCTGGTAATGGGCCTTTTCTCAAAAGATTTTTTAAGGCCAGCTACCAGCTTCTCACGGGAATAAGGCTCACGCGAACCGTCACGCTTAATAATAGTTAAATCCAAAATTTGCACCTCTTCATAGGTGGAAAAACGAAATTCGCATTTTAGGCATTCCCGCCGGCGTCTGATCGCTACACCTTCCGCTGAAAGTCTTGAGTCAATTACTTTGGTTTCCAAAAAATTGCAGGCTGGACATTTCATAGTACATGTGGCTCGGCAACCCACGAGCGACTCATAGCGATAAGTTAGCTTGTCACGATTTCTTTTGGGGTGACGGCGTATGGATCTGGGCCATATATATTATCGCCCTTGGTACCTTCGGTCAAAGCCAATATCAAATTGTAAATAGGAATCAGAATAAACCAACCATTTTTATTTACATCATGCATTCTGCGCACACTAGTGGTAAGGCTAGGAACTAAAATGGCCAACTGGACGATGACAGAAAGTATGTTTGCATCTGTTTCAGTTACAATACCTAATACAAAATTGATAGCAAAAATGAATAAAGCAAAATACCAATATTCGGCCCTGCTAGCGCGCCCACTGAACACCGCATATTTTCTAAATACTGTTAGAATGTGATTCACAATTCAAAATTTACACCGCCGACCACCTACTGCATTTTCTTTCTTATAAAGGCCGGAATATCAAGATCTTCATCTGGTCCGGTTGCTCGCTCATCAATGGGCGGCGTAGACACTCGTTTCTCAAATAAAGCTGGCCGGGATTCAACAACATCATCTGGCGGCGTCTGTTGGCGTTCCAATAAACGGTTCGGAGTGTAGGATTGCGCTCTTGCTGTAGAAACCTGACTTAAACGTTCGGTGCCGGAAAAGCCAGTGGCAATTACCGTAACCTTAATCTCATCACGCAACCCATCGTCAATAACCGCTCCAAAAATAACTTTGGCATTATCATCGCTCAGACCAGTAATAACCTTGGCTGCTTCGTTAACCTCATGCATGGTCAATGTTGGGCCACCCGCCACCACAAAAAGAATACCGCGAGCTCCCTCTATGGAAGTGTCTAGAAGCGGACTGGACACGGCGGCTTTGGCCGCGACCACGGCGCGATTTTCTCCACTGGCCCGACCAATGCCCATAAGCGCCGTGCCAGTACTTTGCATAATCGCCTTGACGTCAGCAAAATCAACGTTAACAAGACCCGGCATGGTGATAAGATCAGCAATGCCTTCTACGCCCTGCCGAAGAACTTCATCAGCCATTCGGAACGCTTCTGATAAAGTTGTTTTTTTGTCCACAATTTGTAAAATCCGATCATTTGGAATGGCAATAATTGTATCAACATTGTTGGCTAGTTCATCATAGGCCTGATCGGCAATAGCCCGACGCTGCGCTCCCTCAAAACTAAAGGGTTTTGTCACCACCGCAATAGTCAAAGCGCCAAGATCACGAGCAATGCTGGCAACCATGGGTGACGCCCCACTACCTGTACCGCCACCTAGTCCACAAGTCACAAAAACCATATCCGATCCCTTAAGCGCATCTCTTATTTCATTCTGCGATTCCTCGGCTGCCCTTTTGCCTAATTCCGGATTCATACCGGCGCCCAAACCGCGCGTCACAGTTTTGCCAATATGAAGCTTCTGGGGAGCGCGGGTATAATGAAGCGCCTGCACATCGGTATTCATGGCAATAAACTCCACGCCTCTAATCTTGGCTTCAATCATGCGGTTGACGGCCGAAGAACCACTACCGCCAACTCCCACAACTTTGATTTTTGCAATAGTTTCTATGTCGGGCTTAACTTCACCCATGTCCCTATGGAATAAATGATTTAAACCAGCGTTTAACCGAACCCCTTAGTCCGCCAACGCCAAAACGCGAAAAGAAATCTCCCAAGCGTCCCTTGCTATCGTCACTGGATTCGTCGCCCCAAAGAACCAGCCCCAAGGCTGTGGCGAAAGAAAGATCATTAACCGCCTCAATGGCGCTCATAAAACGGGAATTGGGCACGCCCAGGGTCGCCGGTAACCGTAAACGTGATTTCGCGATTGTTAAAAGGCCGGGTATCTTGACGCCGCCGCCAACAAATACCACGCCTGCAGGTAGCATACCCGAACGCTCCACTTTCTTCAAGATAGCATCAATCTGATCCAGTATCTCTTCCATCCTTGCTTCAATGATTTCAGCTACATAGCGCCGGGAAACGATTTCTCCCTCGCCAGCGCCAAACTCGCTAAGATCAATTTCTTCCCTTTTGTTAACGTCTTTAGCTAGGGCCGTGCCGTAATGAAGTTTCACCTCTTCGGCAATATCAAGAGAGGTTCTAAGTCCAATAGCAATATCATTGGTGATATGCTCTGAACCTATCGGCAGGACGGCAGCCGTTAAAATATTTCCTTCCTCAAACACGACGACGCTGGTTGTGGCGCCGCCAATATTAACAACAACTACACCCAACTCACGCTGTCTTTCCGTGGCATGACTTTCGGCGGCCGCCAAAACCGATAAAATAATGCCGGAAACCCTGAAACCGGCGCGGTAAACACCCTTCATTACGTTTCTCAATTGGGTGGACAATACCTGAATAACAGTGGTTTCCACTTCCAGACGAATTCCACTCATGCCAATTGGATCTTTAACTCCTGGCTGACTGTCAATAGTAAAACTCTTTGGAATGGCGTGTAAAATTTCGTAATTAGGAGGACTGGCGACAGCCCGCGCCGCTTCCAGGGCGCGTTCCACGTCAGCTTCCTGAATTTCTCCATTGGCCCGACCGACCGCCACCACGCCTCGGCTAGCAGTCGTTAAAATATGCGGGCCAGAAATGCCTACCCATAATTCTTCTATGGGGAGTCCGGTCATCCGTTCAACCTTCTCTTTAGCTGCCGAAATTGAAGCAGTGGCATCTTCTAAGCTTGTGATAACACCACGATTGACGCCTTCGGCGGGAACTGACACGGCGGCAACTACTTGTATAGCTCCGCCAGGCATGCGCTCGGCAACCACTAGCCGAACGGCTGTTGATCCGATATCTAGACCACTAAGAACTTGCTGACGAGACATACCCCGTTAGAAAGCCTCCTCAGCCCCGCCTAGCGGGGCTGATAAGACAAGAGTTTGAATTTATATTCATAGAACGTTGGCGGATGAAAGATTGATAAAGCAACAAGACGGCTTTCTAACGGGGCATACCCCAAATAAGCTATAAAAAGTTACGACCTATCCTTTGCCTAAAGATTAGAGATTATACTCAATGTGGTATATTGTGATTATACAATGAAATAAGGATAATCGCAAAGAGTCAAAAATTGGGCTCAAACCGTTCCTAGCCCCATAAATCCAGCACCTTTACCGTGAAGTATTTGCCCAAAAGGCATAATTTACCATGCCATTCGCCCCACAGCCCTGCGTTGACAAGGCGGGAAATTCAGAAGGTGCTGGATAAATAGGGCCAAAAAATCAAAAAACCCACAATTAAGGCCCCCAAAGACGACACCAATACAGCCGCCGCCAGCAAATCTTTAAGCACCCCCACGGCATAGTGCAGACGCGGTGACAAAAGATCCACCAGCTTTTCAAAAAATGTATTCAAGAGCTCCAGCGCCAACACAATTACCGACATCATCACTAAGACAACTACTCGAGCGACTGAAAGTTTAAAATATAATGCTACTGCAAAAACAGCGATAGCAACTATAACTTGTATTCTGAAATTCTGCTCTGCGCGCCAAGCATACTGAAGTCCGTGAAAGGCATGACGGAAACTTTTTACCAGGCGTTGAAGATTAAATAACTTTGAAGGCATAAAAAGCGTAGGGAATATAGAATATTGAATTTAGAATATAGAAATTTTTGTTATCAGATGCATGCGATTCATGAACTCCTATATTCCATATTCTATATTCTTAAACTTTTGCTCTCCCCGTGAGCCCGCTATAGCCCAGCAAACGCCGCTCGGCCTCAGCCATTTTATTTTTATCTTTTTTATTCTTATGATTAAATCCCATAATGTGTAAAAGTCCGTGAGTGAACAACAAGGCAATTTCGTCGGCCACGCTTAAATTATGTTCGCGCGCCTGTTTTTGGGCCAGAGGAAAACTAATGATGATCTCACCATAATCAAAACTCAACACATCAGTCGGTGTATCCTTTTTGCGATAAACGCGATTCAAGTATCTAATTGTGTTAGCTCCTACTATGACCAGTGACAGTTCACGAAATGATAATTTGCGCCCATACATCCTTAAGGCCGTGCTGGCCAAACGACGCAATCTGCTTTTAGGCAATCGACAAGATACGGTTTTATAAATTTCCAAACGCATTAGCGGGCAACTGTAATGCTTCTAATAATAGCTTCAAAGGTTGCGCGAAAATTAAGTTCTGTTTTAGTGCCGCTATGATAGTTGACCACAAAAATCTCTCGCGGGCGATTGGCGTCAATAAAATAAAACGTCTGACGATCGGACGAGAATATGCCCAAATGGCTGCCAATACTTTCAAATGATAAAGTATCGGAGTCAACATCTGGCGCGACTGTTTTGTACCAATCGGGTAAAGACTGAAGATTATTGTTTGGTTCTAAATTAATGGATATAAATTCATCTGGCGAACCAACAAAGCGAAGGTCATCATTATTATCACTCCCCCTCTCCAAAGACCACGAGAACGGATATACAACCGTGAATAACGGCGTTGTCATAGAGGTATAAGTTTTTATTAACCCAGAATCAACAAGACGACCGCTGTCCTTGGGATTAAAACCGTTCAGCACCTCCTGTTGGTCTGTATATCCATCGCCGTCCGTATCTACCTTGGCTGAAGCAGTGCCGTAAAGCGACTCCTCTATATCGGTCAGGCCGTCTTGGTCAGAATCACTACTGGAAAGTAAGGGAGAAAGCGAGGGACTTGTTGCCGGTGGCGGAATTTCAACTGGCGGCTGTTCCACTGCCGGCGGTTCGGTCGGCGCTTCCGTGCTCGGCTGATCAACTGGCTTGGTCTCGGGCTGTTCAGACGACGGTGACGATGAAGAAGACGGCTCTAAAACAACGACATCTGATGATTTTGACGAAACTACGACTGGCGTTCTTGCGGCTGGCAGCTTAGCGGTAGCCAATAACCAATAAACAACACCAATTAAACCAGCCATTAAAACAGCCACTCCTAACCAAATTTTGCCGGCCGTCCAAAAAGGCGGCTTATCAGGAACCAAAAATTTTGCCGGCATAGTATAAAAAACAGTTTCTGTATGCACCTTACCCGCTTCGCTTAAAAGCAAGGGCGCGGGAAGCGATTCCTGTTTTGCTTTTTTGCTAAAAATGCTCATCACAAATAATTACTAAGTCCATACGAAAGTACGAAATAGTACGAATATACGAAATTGATTATGAGAACAAACAATTTTTCGTACCTTTCGTATAGTTTCGTAATTTCGTAAGCATATTACTGATTAGGCTGAAGCTCTGCTGGCACATTCAATAATTTCCCCGGCCCGTTTGGATTGTATCCAGATTTCACTTCATCGCCATCTCGATATCCATCGCTATCACTGTCGAGATTCAACGGGTTAATGTGATAAGCATTGATTTCTTCTCCGTCAAAAAGCCCGTCGCCGTCGGTATCCGGATTCTGAGCATCAGTGCCAAGACTGGCCTCTTGTTCATCTGTCAAGCCATCGCCGTCCGCGTCAAGCACAAGAGGCGGCGGAGGAGTCACTGGTTGATCTGGCTGTTCTGGTGTTAAAACATTATTCGTATTTTCTGGCGGCACAGGGGTTAATGGCTGATTTAATCCAAATAATATAGAGCGATAAGTATAAGCTGCAAATCCACCGCCGCCCAAAATTATAACAACGCCGATGGCAATTATAATTTTACTCCACGGTAGTCCCTCTTTGGCAATCGGAAGATCATGCGGTATCGCTATGGGACCAATTGGAGCTGGAGGAGCTAGAGGAAGAGAGGTCGGCAATGCTGGAGGCATCAATGGCCTCTTTGAGAGCTCGGTTGGTGGGACCGGCTCAACGTTGGAGAGCATATCTATTGGTTCGGCTGCGGGTATTGGTTGCCTCTGTGCTGGCACGGCTGGTGGCGTGGGCACTGACGGCTGCGCGGGCGATTGATTTTCCGGCTTTATGCCGACGGGTGGTTGGTCAAACATAACAAGTTAATAATGTAAGTAATCAAAAATAAACGTTCTTTAATGATACCAGATCTGTATATCATTAAAAGAGGGGGTTAAGGAAGTGTTGGTGGTTGATAAATTAACAATATACTGAATATAACGATTGCCATTTAAGGCATTAAGGCTGCCTCCATTAGAGACGTTAGTCAATGTAATCCAAGTAGCATCTGGTACCGCAGTATTGCCAGCGCGGACATCAATCGTCACAGAGGTGCCTGCCATCATTGTTGTGGAATAATTAGCATTCTGAAAGGTCGGATTACTATTCATATCTATCACTGCCGAGGTGAAAGTGCCAAAAGGAGAATAGGCAGAAGTGCTGAACCATCCAACCCCGCCTACTCCCAACACTCTCCAGAATGGCGTCAGGGGACTAATGGTATTATTTTGGCCAAGCTGACCTTTGTCATTTTTCCCCCCACAATACACACTTCCATCAATTCTAAGCGCGCAGGTGTACCCACTGCCCGCGCTAATCTGTGATACACCGGTCAAAAAGCCAGCGCCACTCACCCTCACTTGCGCTGGAGTGTTCCTTTGGACAAAGTCGTTTTGGCCGAGCTGGGCGTCTGTGTTTGTTCCCCAACAATATGCCGTACCGTCGTTCTTGACAGCGCAAACATGACCATAACCATCACTAATCTGCGACACGCCGGTCAAAAAGCCAGCGCCGAGCACACCCTTCACTTGCACTGGAGTGTTTCTATTGGTGGTAGTGCCATCGCCAAGTTGGCCGCTACTATTATGACCCCAACAATATACAGTGCCATCGTTTTTAAGCGCGCAGGTCTCGTTACCAGTTGCGCTAATCTGCGATATGTTAGTCAAAGAGCCAGCGCCGAGCACACCCTTCACTTGCACTGGAGTGTTTCTTGAAGTATTGGTGCCATCACCCAACTGGCCAAAAGTGTTAGAACCCCAGCAATATACAGTGCCATCGTTCTTAAGCGCGCAAGTATGATTAGCTCCCGCGCTAATCTGCAATACGTCGGCTAAAGAGCCAGCGCCACCCACACCCCTCACTTGTACTGGAGTATTTCTGTCAGTGGTAGTGCCATCGCCAAGTTGACCAACGCCGTTTAATCCCCAGCAGTACGCTGTCTTGTCGGTCTTGACTGCGCAAGCAACAGCATAGCCTACGCTAATCTGCGATATGTTGGTCAAAAAGCCAGCGCCACCCACACCCCTCACTTGTACTGGAGTATTTCTGTCAGTGGTAGTGCCATCGCCCACCTGTCCATAAAGGTTATCTCCCCAGCAATATACAGTGCCATCGGTCTTAAGCGCGCAGGTATTTACTGATTCGGTATCTATGGCAGACACATCAGCCAAAACTCCAGCACCGCCAACGCCAAGAACTTGAACGGGAAGAGATTTACTGGTGGTAGTATTGTCACCGAGCTGGCCGGAAGTGTTCGTTCCCCAACAGGACATGATGCCATCGGTCTTAAGCGCGCAAGATGCGTCGCCAATGGCGATCTGTTGGCTCACCACTCCTGGCATAATCTGCAAAACCACTGCTGCGGGAGTACCAGCGCCATAAACTTGCGTAGAAGAAAAAGTGCCAGCATTAAAATCTATGTCCGTGGATTGAACGATAGCCGTCCAGTTAAAAGATGGCTGATACCAATTACCGACGCCCGGCGGGCTTTGATTGTCCACCGCTCGTACGGTGAAGCGATATGCTCCTGGCGCTAAATTAATATAATTCACTGTTCCGGTATTTCCACAATTAAAACCAGTAACACCGTTATCACTTGAACATTCAAAATGGTCAATGGAATCACTGTCTGGGTCGCTTGCTGTAAAGCTGAAACTCGCCTTATTCCCCAAGAAACTATCGTAGCCAAGGAATGTATTCTGCATGGAGTCAATCGCTGGCGACTGGTTAGCCTCAATCGTCCAGTCAAAATTAGCTGGCGTAGAATCAACAAGACCGCTTGTATCTTTAGCTTTAACTTTAAAGTTATGGGCGCCTAACGATAAAGGACCAGCGTATGTGGCACTGCCCGAGTTGCAAACGACAAATGCCGCGCCATCTAAACTACATTCAAAGGCACCAACTGCACCGCTTTCTGTATCTGTCCCACTGAAGGTAAATGACGCACTAGTGGACCGAGTCTTATACGGCCCGCCAGCCGCGGTTAAGTCTCCTGCAACATGAGCACAATTAGGAGACGCCCCACCACTATTCTTAACTGAAGGGCAGGAATCAATATAAGTTTCAGGCGCGCTGTTTGTAATCGTAAACGTGCCTGATGTGGCCGCTGAACATAGACCGCCGCCGTCACAAACATAAGCATAGTAATTCTTGGAGCAGCTTGCGCTATTTAGACAATCGGCTACAACTGTTGTGTAAGTTGCAGTAGCGGGATCAGTAGAAGACAACGCAGAACTTGTCCAAGTGCCGGCTGTGCAACCACCTGCTCCGATTCCAGAGGCCTTACAAATATGCGCCCTGACTTGATCGCCAGCGTCGGGGTCTGACCAATCCACGCTAAACGTAATGTCTGAAAGTATTGCTACTGAATCAGGACTATCTGTATCTGTAACTGAAACTGAAGTGATACTAGGCGCTTGATTAATATTGTTGACCGTAATGGTCACGGAGTTGGCATTGGTGCTGTTAGCATTGGCGCTGTCTTTGACCACAAGGGAGAAGGTCAGAGTGCCGCCGCCAGCGCCAACCGAGGGCGCGGTAAAGGTGGGTTTTGAAGGATCGGTAAGATCGAGAGTAACAGCTGGGCCGGCTGTCTTTGTCCAAGTATAAGTGAGGCAAGTGCCGGCGGGCGGCGTAGGACCGTTATCGCCCCCGGAACAATCATCGGGATCAGATGAAGCTCTGCCATTGAGAGTTACGCTAGCGCCTTCATTGACAGTTTGATCAGGACCAGAGTCGGCTATTGGCGCTTGATTAACATTACTCACGGTAACGGTCGTGAGCACGAAAACGTTATTATTGGAGACGAGTCCCTGCGCATCCCTAACCTTCAAGCGGATCGTGTAGTCGGTGTCAATGCTAACTGATGGCGCGGTGAATGTTGGCTTTTGAATAATACGTGAAGACAAATTGCTTCCCTGCCACTCGTAGGTGAGGCAAGTGCCGGCAGAATCACCGCCCGGACAATCCTCTGGATCAGATGAAGCCGAGCCATCCAGCTGAATTGATTGGCCTTCATCAACGGTGTAGGGACCACCATGATTAACCACTGGCGGTTGGTTAATTTTTACCGTGACGGTTTTAATTACCGGACCACCCGCGCCTTGAGCGGTAAGCACATAATCAACGTTGGAATTTGGTTCTACTTGTCTGCTACCTGTAGGTTGAGAGGTAACATCGCCAACCCCAGGTTGAATATCAATGGAGGTTGCATACTTAACGTCCCATTCCAGAGTCAGGGTATCTCCACTATTAAGCACCACGTCAGTTTCCCCATTCCCTGTAAATTTATCTATAGTCACGCGAGGAGACACATTAACCGTTACTGATGCGTATTTCGGTCCGTCCACGCCACTGGCCGTTAACTTATATGTGACGGTGGAATTCGGGGATACTGTCACCGTGCCGCTTGCAAGAACATCACCAACTCCATTATCAATGGTAACTTGATTATTTGCGGCATTAGACACATTCCAAGACAGCTCGGCGGATTCAACTCCTTGAATAATTGTAGTTGAATTGGCATATGAACCGCTTGGCAGGGTATGTACAGAAAAGCTATTAATAGTGACGGGTGGTGGCTTGAATTCAACTTTTACATTGACCGCTGATGAGGGCATTACAAAAGTGCAGACTGGATTAGCGCTGCCCTTGCACGGGCCTTCAGTCCATTTAACCGCATTGCCGGAGTTTGTCGGCGTGGCTGTTAATTTTATGACCTTGCCTGGCAAGGCTGAAACGGTACAAATTGTGGGACAAGTCTCACCGGGAGATGCTTCAATTAGTACATTACCAGACCCTTCAACAATGACTACAGTCATCTGTTGAGTCGGCGGGGGTGGGGGGGGAGGCAGTATTGCCTGCCCGACTAAGCAACTTCCACCCGGCGCAGGCGGCAGTATTGGGCTGGACGATGTTACCTGACAGAAACGACGTCCGGCCGTTGCCTCATTTAGTATTGCCGGCGCGGGCGTATAGCACGATTCACTAAAACTGCAAAAGGCATAGTCTGTGCCGCGCCTCTCGCAGGGTCCGTAATCTTTGCCATCTATAAAACAATTAGTATCCAAAATACATGACTGCAGGTCGTCGCTACTATTTTCTGGGGTCAGATCTTTGGCGCAAGTGCCGTATCCAGTATAAGTGTAAACTTGCGATACTGTGTCGTTAGAGAAGGGTACGGCGGGAGGATATTTTCTATAGTTATCAACAAAGGCGGGGGATCTTTGAACACCGCATTGACCGGGCTGACCCTGACAAATATATTGTTTGTTTGTGTCATTCCAGCAAGTATCAGCGTTGTAACCCGCTATGTTAGAACACCCAACAAAATAATTCAGGGGATCAACCGAAAGTTTTGTATTTAATTCCTTGCCAAGATTATCATCCCACGACGGCCAACGACTGGTGGAAGTACCCTGCACATAAGTGCCGGCGCCAAGACCGGGGTAAAGCCCCTTGCCGCCTTGGCATTGCGTGAGTACGATTTTTTGAATCTCATCAACATCATTTTTCTGAACAGTCCCATTAAGGTTATAATCCGCTCCCTTGCACTCCGCGGTGTAAGGAATAGTAGAGATACAACTTGAACCGCCGCAATACGCTTGCGCCAGCAATAAATCCTGCGCGTTAATCGTGCCGTTGCAATCGGCATCCCCAGGCGCGCCCACTGTCACTTTTGGACACTGTGTGCCATAACGATAATCAGCGAGCATTGACGAGGTATCTAAAGTATCGCTCACGCGCTTAACATCGCGGGCAATACCAGATTTTGTATTACTGCAATAATATCCATCCCCACAATCGTCATTTAACAGACAAGACTTAGGCTGGACTACACAGCTTCCCGCGTTAAGGCAGTCACTATCAGTGGCACAAGACCTGCTTGCGTCATTTGAGCAAGCTTTTGTATTACCCAGCAATACACTGCCATCGCTAATGCGCTGACATTTCCCTACGTCCAATTTATTAATGTTGAAAGTTAAGTTATTGACCAGCTGATTAAAGATATTGATCGTGTCAGTGCGCGCACCTTGATTGTGGGAGAGAATGTAGATGTTGGTATAGAGCAGAGCGTTCCCCGGATTCGGCGGCGGCGGTGTCCCGACCGCATTGCCCGCGCCAACATATACTGTCCTCCCATCACGCACGGCTGGGTAGCCGTCAACCACCATTTCCTGCGGCGAACCCTTGGGGAACCTTTGCTCGCTGTACCATTGCGACGGCGAGAGATGGCGTTTGTTCTCCACTACACGAATGCCTACGGCGTCAACGCTAGAAGGATCTTTAAGGATCCACTCTTTGAGAATCGTGGAACCAACAGGCCAAGAAATTACTTGTGACGCACCAGTAAAATTCGGCAGGTCGTCTGCAGTTGTGTCCGCCTTACCACTATCACGACAATAGGTAGTCTTGAAGTTTGTCGCGTCCGGCGGGATTGGAGTTGGCCCATCTTGGAATGTTTGCGACCACGGATTTGAACAGAGATACACTGTCACTGGCACGGTTTGATTTTTCTTAACCGCGTTTGCGCCAGTACCAGAAGTAGCCGTAACTTTTACATTGGCTAAACCATTTTTGTTTTCATCTGTTGATGTGAGAACCTCATTGTTTGGCCCGCTGGGTACCACCGCCGCGAGAACATTTTGCGGATCGTTATCCACCCACTGATAATTCGCCACTATCAGGCCACCATTAACTGTTACGGCCTTGGCTTCATAGCGGTGCTGGTTGCCATTAAGTGCTGGCAAGGGGCTGGGTAATATACGAGGTTGTTGGTCTTCAGATACCTCTTGACCGCCGGCAATAACCCGACAACTCTTGCGTCCACTGGCGGCATTGCAATTGCAGTCATCACCAAAACATGAAAATAAATCATACGGCCGCGTTAGCGTGCGCGGATTATTAGACTGCTGGTCTTGAGAAAGTGGCGGATCAATATTGATTTCTACTCTGTCAATGGCGCAGATGCTTGGACTGATGCCGGGACGCGATTGTGGCGGTGGCGGTGGAACAGCACTAGAGCCACCTGGGAAATTTTGCGTATAGTCGCTCCCCGTCTGAATGCCGGCTATGCTCATCGCCCCGCCCGTACCGCCCCCAGCCGGTTCACCACGCACAAAGACGCGATAGTCAATCGCTGAATCCAAAAGCTCTTTGGGTGAAATTACAGCCGTTGTTTTTTGTATAGACAAGTTGGTCAAAGGATCAAGCGCCTGACGGATGGCCACAGTTGATTCAACCTTGCACCAAGCAGACACCGGCACTTGTGCTTCAACTTTAGTGGTAAATAACTTGACGATAAACCGCCATACTTTTTGCCACCATCTTGGTTCATCAATCACGTCCGTCAAGGTATTGCAATTGCCGTCCCAGTCTGCGCGCTGAATCTGTACTGAACCAGAATTAATAGAAGCGGAGTCCATCGTCGTGTTAAAGGTCACCACAAAGGCGCTATTGGGGCAAATCCTGCTATCTAGCGGCGAAATAGCGGCCGTAACATCCTCCACCCACGGCCGCGCGCCGCAGCAACCACCCTTATTGACCGCAAATTTACAGAAACGATCACTGCGGTCCCCTTGATCATCAAGGCAGGGCACTGCGTGATCATTATTACAAGTATTAATATTTGGTCCTGAAGATTCGCACTCTCCTGATGGGTCACCGCCTCCGCATAGCGTCGCTGCCGCCGCACCCTGATTGCACTCAACGTTAGTTGTGCAAGTGCCAACCTGCGAAATCACGGTCACACGATTATAGCTATTGAGATTAGCAACGAAAACCGACCCGTCCGGTGCAACGGCCACCCCTAAGGGACCCTGCCCTTGAGGTGGCGAATAAATGATAGTGGCCGTCGCAATGACCTGTTGCAGGGCGGTATCTATTATAGATACGCTCTTGTTAGAAATATCAGTGACATAAACAAACTTACCATCTGGACTCACCGCAATGCCTTCTGAATTGGTACCAACGTTTTTACTAATTGTGCCAGAAACTGTATCGGATTTAATATCAATAACAGAAACGGTGTCTGACGATTTTTTTGCTACATAAAGGCTCTTTCCGTCTGGAGTGGCGACTATGGCATTTGGACGATTCCCCACAACAATAGGAGAGCCAACAATTTCATTGGTAGATGTATCTATTCTCGCGATAGTACCGTTACCACGATTAGTAACATACGCGTAAAGCTTCCCCTGTTTACTAACCATAGCGATCCCAACCGGACCATTGAAACCGGTAATGGTTTTAACCACTGTCTGCGTAGAGGTATCTATAACCGATACCGTATTGCCAACAGGAGCTCCGGCAGCACATGTTGTACCACAGTTAGTAACATAGGCGAATTTACCATCTGGCGTAAAAGCCACTCGCTCCGGCCAACTCCCAACAGTTATGGGCTGACCGACAAGCTTACGTTGCGCCACGTTAATAACTACCACCTGACCAACATCGAGGCGTTGAGTGACATAAGCAACGTCACCCTTAGGACTTGCCGCCACTCCAATTGGGGTAACGGGTGTTGCTACATTCCAAATTACTTTTTGAGTTGCTATGTCAACAACTTCTACTGTGCTAGAACCTTCGTTCGTCACAAACGCTAACTTTCCATCGGGAGATAGGGCTACCTGATTTTGTCCGGATGACATTCCAATAGTATTAGTCACGGCAAATGACATCTCCGAAGAAGTATCGGCATTATTAGTACAGCTATTTTGCGGGAAACTATTAAAGGATTTTTTAAACATCGCGTTCAATGGAGTAAGATCGGCGTTCTCAATGGTGCCGTTTCTATCAACATCCAATCCGGCGCATGTTCCCGCGCCTCCTGCCAGCTTATCTTGTAGGGCTAAGAAATCCGCGCCGCTCAATTTTTCGTCGCAATTTGTATCTCCAATTAAACACTTATTCGCTTGACCGCAGTCGCTGTCTTTGGCGCAAGTCTTGGTTAAATCGTTGGAACACAGAGCGGCCTTTGTGGCCGAGATAAAACTCTTGGAATCGCATCTTCCCCCTGAACTAAAGCCGCACTGGAGAGTAAAATTAGCCGAACCGCTTACCGTTGGCGCCGCATAAGCTGTAAATTGTTTTGTTGGCGTGGCCGAGGTTATCGGCGTGGTGCACGTGAACTTAGGAGCGGCACTGCATGATTGATCTAGACCAATAGCGGTGGCTGTTTGCACTGGCTGTTGAAAATTATTTGGAATATCTGGGTCAGCATTACAGGTATTGCCAGCACCGCAATCACTATCTTTAGCGCAGACTCTAGAACGATTATTAGAACAAGTAAGAATCGGCGGCACGCGGCCAGCAAGATTAGTGATTGTCCCAATGTCCAAATCGCCTGACTCCCAGAGATAGTCAGAATAATATGGATTCAGTAACTGACCGCGCGGATCGCATGAATCAGCCACTGAACGCGGCTCTGAAAGATATGATTGCTTGGCCCCAATGGTGCGAACGGTCGCTTCTTTTGGAGTAATCCCTAAAGAATTTACTTCACAATTCACGACGCCAGTTTTGAAAACCCATTGGTAAAGATCGCCATTATTGGGGTTGCCCAAGGGCTTAGCTGTTGTACTCTTGATGCCGCTTGGCCCGCCCTGAATGGTGACGCGATAATACTGGTTTGGCGAAGGCTCAGCGCTGGGCTGGATATTTAACTCCTTAAGATTGCCCTGTGACAATGACGGGGTGCTGGCAAATAATGGGCCGGGCACGGAGCAATCTTTATCATTGCAAGTGTTTATATAAATGTTGGCGGCGGTCACTGACGCCGCACTAACATCAATGTTAAATGTCGCACCAATGCGGGCATTCAAGCAAGCAGCTTGGCAATCAGGATGGCGCTGAACTACATTAAGATCTGCTAATTGAACATTCACTCGGCAGATGCCGGGCGTTCCCTCGGTTGCTTGCACCGTGATATTGGCTTGCCCTTCGGCGACAGCAGTAACCGTATTGGCGCAGACCGGGCCATTGGGTACTGTGGCCGCGGTGGCATTAGAAGAATTCCATGTTGGGGCATTGGTGGCATCGCAAACCAAACTATTGCAATTGGTTGCCCTAAGCGAAGCGGTTAATCCTTGCTGACTTCCGGGAGGAGTTAATGTTCGCAAAGTAACATTTGACGGCTGACAAGACACAGAGGCAATGCGGCATGGACCAGCTCCAGTTTTAAATTTCCAAACATAAGGATTAGCCATAGCCACGCCTTGATCGCTCGTAACATTTGCGGTGGCCGTAACTTGATACCACTTGCCTGAATTTAATCCCCCAGTAACCTGACGAGTAAGTCCCTGGGTGCCGTCGCTAAGGGTGAAACAGTTGGTAGCATTGAGCGGCTGAAGCGCAAGCGGTGACCCGGGGTTTAAGCATTGGTCATCGTCGCCGCAGAAACGTACTTCAATTGCGTTGGTAGCTGTGCATACTGACGGCGCCAAAGCCGTGGTAAAGCGCACAGAAATTTCCGCGTTGGTGCAGGCGTCGGTTGATTCCTTCCACGGGCTCGGGCTCTGGGTAGATAAGGTACAATCGCGAGATTCCACCACGCGCGGTGCCGGATTGCCGGTGCTAAAGCGCCAACGATAGCTCCCAGGATTTATGGTTATCACCGAACAACTGCCGCTGGGACGGCAAATTCCTGCATTAGTTTGCGGGTCACGGCAACACTGACGGCCACTGACTGCGGGATCACCGCAATCAGTATCAACAGAACACGAACCAACGGTAAAGTTGAGACTATTGCTTTTTGGCGCGCTCGTGGCATCAACAACCACCCGCGCCGGACCAGTTTCGGCACCGGGCGGAACACTTACCTGATCAATTTTTTTGTCAGACCATATTACCGGTCTAGCACAGGGGCCGACATCAAGGGGTACTGCGCATTCAGCACTAGAGTTACAAACTCTTGAAGGCTCTTTAAGACAAACCTTGGCCCTTTTATCGTTAGAAAACTGAATGACATTAAAATTACCTGCATTGTCTCCCAAATTTTCTCCCAAGATATTCGTCTTGGTGCCAACCGGTCCGTTGTCATAAGGGTCAAAACAGTAAAGGGCTGGCGTTGGCGGATTATTGTTCAGTTCAAATTTTTTATCTTTATTGCTCTCGGTGCTGGTGCCGTCTTTATTTATTCTCTCTACGTACACCGGAACCTGGCGAGGTATCGCGCCGCCGCCGATCCCTTGGGGCACGCGCACGATAATCTGCTTGTCGCGCCAGAGACCGTTGGCACTACATTCTTTAATGTCGGGTATATCGCCCTGCACTTTTGCGCCGCCATTACCGGTGTCGTCAAACCAAACCTTGCCCGGGCGATTGCTGAAATTGGCGCCAAAGATAGTAATGGTCTGGCCCAGCGGCCCATTATTTGGATCTAATAAATCTACGCGAGGATCAGCAGTGGATGATTTGACGGTGAAATTAACAGGGTTGCTTTTCTGCCCGGCGCTGTTTTGTATTTGCGCGCCGACGGTTGCCGGCAAAATATTAGGCACATCAGCTTCAACACTAGCGTTCGCCCATGACCTAGTTACTCCCGGTTTGCCGCCAAAGAGCGCTTGCGCTTGGCCAGTGTTTGTGCTGAATCTTTCACCGCTAAAAGTAACGGTCGTGCCCAAATGCCCGGATGTTGGATCAACACTGCAAAGCCCGGGATAATTTCTGGCGTTGACTATAAAATCGGGAATAGCAGAGCCGGGCGGCAAATCAGTTTGGTCGCTAAGCCCAGCCGCTGTGGTAACCGCAATGGCATAATCCCCCACGGCCACGTTTGGCACTTCAACAATAATTTGTGTGTCGCTCCAAAACCCTACGCAACCTAATGGCTTTCGGGCAAGTGTTTTTGTGCCAGCACTATCAATAAACTCCACTTTTCCATTAGCCCCATAAACACCCGGGCTCGCGCCAAAATCTTTTCCGGTAATGGTTACCCAATTGTCCGGCGCCCCATCTGGAGGTTGAACAGCGCTGATCACTGGTCTGGCGGCACACAAGCAAGAAGTAGCGTCACAGGCCGTTGTGGACGCGCAGAGCGTGTTATCCGGCACGCAAGCCTGCGGCGGTTGTGGCCCACAGGGATCACCAGCGCACCCACCGCAATAATTGTTAAGATCAACGGGGTCGCCGCCACAATCAAGGCCTGTTTCACCGCTATCTTGCCTGCCGTTAAAGCAGTGTGACGGCCGCAACATAATGTCGCGCGACTCACTCGCTTGTTTGCCGGCAAAATCAGAGGCGGTGGCTTTCAGTGTTCTTCTTGCGCCGGGAGTCAAAGCCGACGTATCCCAGGAAACATTTCCGGTAAACGGAGTATAAGGGACCTGGGCGGGAGCGTCTGTCCCCAAAGATGTTCCGTTATCAAAAAACTCTATTTGAGAAATTCCATTATCGTCATTGCCTCTGGCCTCAAACATTACTGGCGGAGGTCCAATCGGCGCGGCGTTAAACGGTTGGGTTATATTTACGGATGGGTCGCTTTCGTCAATAAAATTGCCAATCTCAAAAGTGGCTGTGCAAGGTCGTCCTGGAGGGCAAGTTAAGGGTAAGCTAGCGGGCGCCTTGCTTTTCACGCCCCCAGCGTCAAGAGTGATTGTATAGAGGCCCTCGGCAAAACAAAGCAAATTATCGTTAGGCGCTTCGCAATTAGCTGATGGAGTAAATCTTATGTATCGCCTACCACCGTCAATCGTGGTATTCAATGTTCCAGCCGCCACCGCTCCAGTTGAATCTGTCACGCGCACGTTATTGGGCGCCGCGCCATAGGTAGGAGTGGTATCGTCAACAGGCTGATTAAAAGTTATGTCAACGACACTATTGCGTGGCGCTTTAAACGGCGGAGCGGGCGGAGAGTATCTGCTGACATTAAGCTCTGTCGGGTAGGGGCACAAAGGATCATGTTTCACGCACGAACCCCAGGTACCGGAACCGTCGCCGTCCGGATCCTGGCACACCCGCGTTCCAGCGCAACCCCTGTCGGCCGTGCACACTGGCGAGTCGGTCACTTGACACGGCTCTTCGCCGGGCGGTGCCACTGCTTTATTAAATTGAAAAATAATGAAACTGACGATGGCGTATGCCGAAAGAATTATTATGAGGCCAATAAAACCATTGATTAAAATTTTCTTGGCTTTTTCAATTTGTTGAGCGTTGCCGGCTGAAGTCATCCACACAAAACCTCCATACAGCATCACTACGACCGCCACCAACCCAAGAAAGGTCAACAAGTACTTTACGACATTGATGATAGCCCCGCGAATGTCCGTGCTCGTACCAAGACCAAATTCATTAGCCAGACCGGTTAGTCCAAATGTGTCAGCCGGCGCTGCAAAAATGATAAGTGGCAATGCTAAAATACCCAAACTAAACATGATGCCAACAAAGAACAGGGTTACTCCCTTGTACTTTCTGCTAAATTTTCTCAAACGCCGAAGCATAAATTATAAATACTAATCTCTAATATCTAATCTCTAAACAATAATTAATTTCCAAATTCCAATGTTTCAAACCCATATTGTTTATGATTTAGATATTAGAATTTGTTTAGAAATTAGTGCTTAGGATTTAGAAATTCCACTAGCGGGGTGGTTTCTCTTCTCTTGGCGCTTGGCATGCTTCACAATCTGGTCCTCCGCAATCCTCGCCAACTTCGCTTTCGTCCTGCTTTTCGTTGAAGCAGTGATTTTGATAAAAACCGGCAACAGTTGTAACTTCTTGACGATAGCCGGCTATATCAAAAACCTCCGCCGTAATAAAATGATGCGATGGTGTAGTGATATCAGCGACGTCAATGGTAATTGGTTTTTGCTGACTGGACGCGCCAATGGCCAACCCCAAATATTTTGATTTGCTTTGCATGTGATCAAGGGTTAACCGACTATAGGCAACGCCGGAATCATCTTCGGCGCTCAAAAAAACTTTAGCCTCCTTACTCGCCGGTAGTGATAAGTTATCGCTAAATTTGACCTTGGGCGCGGATTTGTCAATTTCTTTCGTCGTCGCAAAGGTAAATGTGCAAATACCTTTATCGCCACAGTTTAGTGTCTCGTCCCCTTTTAGAGAATAAATTCTTTTCCCTTCTAATTCAACTACATATTGTTTTGATTCCTCAAGACAATTTTCCCTCTTGGCCGCCTCGCCACAGGGCAAGAGCGTGCGCCATACCATACTGCTTTTTACTTCTGAACTGCCGCCGTCTGGCTCGTTAACAACTACTATAGACCCGGGGACTGGTTGTAGGGCACTTTCGCTGTCCTTGCGGCTCACACGAATAAAAACATCGGCGGGATTAACCGCCCGATTAAAAAATATCTGGACAATGGCGTTGCGCGGAGCGGTTACTCCGTCAGCTGGGCTTGAGGCAATCACCGAAAATGGTTTGGGCGCTTCTACTTTTGGAGTCCGTTTGCCTTCCGGTATAAAAACTCCCTTCTTTAGTAAAATTATGCCGACTCCCACAACGCCAATCACCATCAATACTAAACCAATGATAAATAGCTTGGGTGAAGATGGCACGGGATTTAATGAATCAATCGTGCGCCATTTGCGCCAGCCCAAAAACGTAAGCACTAAGCCAACAACAATTACGAGGAAGAAAATGATGATGGCTGGCATGGTCATATAATTATGGAGTGTCTACGTCTTTTACTGTTTCACCCAAGTTATTTACCGAAGGAACGCAAGAGCCGCCACCACTAGTGCAGGCAGTGTCCGATGATGGCGGCACAGAGCATGATTGACCATCATTGCTTCCGCCCTGGCAAATATATGGACCGTAACTTGGCTGGAAACAATTTTGATAAATATCCAAAACAGTGGAGCCAATTCTAGGTTCATACAACTTATCTTCAATAAAAGTGTCATGATTAAGTTCGGCGATTGACCGCCCACAATCATTTCTCTCTTCGCCCGGTGGCGGAGCTGAACAACTAGACACGGGGCAAACACTCCCCGGGCAATCGCTGTTATTTTGACAGTAAGCCCCAACATTACTTCCCCCATCACACTTTCTTTCTGATCTGCATGCTCCGCCACTACAATCACTGTCCGCACTGCAACCCTGTCCGTCCCGTCCTCCGCCAAAACAAACTGAACGTTTATATGGCATACAGACCTCGCCACTTACCCCACATTGATAAGTAATTGATTGCCGAGCCCAAATTGGATTAAAGCGAGTGGCATTTTCATAGAATCTAAAATCATCTGTCGTAAAGCGCAGCAGACGACGGTTGAATGTCCCTTTGGCCGGATCAACCAAGCTAACGCCGGCCTCCTCATTCGTTGGTTTTATATCCACAATTTTTGGCCCGTTCTTGACGATTGTATCATCGGTATTAAATGTCCAAGGGTAATTATCGTCAGGTGGCCCTTCGGCTTTGCCTTTAGTTTTGTCTCCATCAAGAGAATTGCCGGACATATCAACTATGCCATCAAAGAAAGAAGAACTGCCGGCTGGATTAGTGCAAGCCAGCGAGGGGTTGCCCTGCGCGAGCAAGGCGGCATTAACTGAAGCGCTGGTATCGCATGTCGGAAGGCCGGCTGAGAGAAGAGTGGCGGATTTAACTAAACTATCAACGGTGGCATTGCTATTGAAACAGAAAATGTCTTGACCGCAGGAATTAACTCCGCATTTAGTATTGGTGTGAAAAGTAACAGTTCTGTATCCGTTTATTATGTCGTAAACTCCGGCCACCGCTCCGACAGGATTTGTTTGATTAAAAGTAATGGTCTCGCCAACGTTGGTCGCTGGATCAACCACTAAACTCATGGGGTCTATGGCCTCACTAAAAGTGACGATCACCGAAGTATTGCGCGCCACTGTTTCGCCTTGGCCGGGAACCACATCCACTATTTGTGGCGGCGTCGTATCAATTTCTGTTGATACCCAAAAATCCCACGTATAATCACCGCCCATGGCTGATGTTCTTTGCGCTCCCAACTCTTTGGTCAACCCATTAGCGCCACCCTTAACAGTCGCCCGATAATGCGTTTCTTTGTCCGCATTGCCCAGAAGGCCAACTGGATAGAACGTAAACGTCTTTTTTTGCGCATTGGTCATAGCTGCCATTTGAACTTGGCTGTTTGGCTCAACCCGATTGTTATCATCGACTTTCTCCAAAAGGAAAATTGGAGGAGGGGGTGGATAATTAGGAACAATGTCTCCAGACCAAATACCGGTGCCTGGATCCTGTGTCGCATTCATAATTAAAGATTTCGCCGCATCAGTATCGCTATTCGGCACGACTAAAATCGGTTCTTTAAAGGTAATGCTGATATGGACATTACGCGGCACGCCGCGTTGGTTGCGGTCAGGATAATGATCTTCAATAATCCCGCCTCCTAGCGCCGAACAGTTGGTGCAAGGCCCTGGTCCCGGTCCGCCACCGCCGCCTCTATTGATCGCCCCAAGGAAATAACTAATGATGAAAGCCACGATAGCGTACGCCGCGAGTATTATGACGAGTCCGATAAGACCGTTTTTCAAAACCTGCTTGGCGAGTTCAATGCGCTGCTCATTGCCCGCCGCCGTCATCCATAGATACCCGCCGTAAAGGACGATTGTTACGGCCACTAAACCAAGAAAGGTGAGGAGAACCTTGATTATATTAATAATAACCATCCTCACGTCAGTCCCCGTTCCTAATCCAAACTCTGAACCAAGGGTCGTGCCATAATCCACCTGCGCTAAAACAGGAAAACTAATCAGCACCGATAAAACAAAAAATAGCGCTAAACTAAATAAAGCACCAAAAAAGAACGAGGCCGCCTTCTTGTTTTTATCGCTGAATTTTTTAAAATACCGAGGCATACTATATGATGGAATATTGAATATTGAATATAGGAATTGATGGTTGATTGAAAACGATTCTCATAACCTATATTCTAAATTCAATATTCTCACTTAGACTCCAGCGCTTCGCGCACTGCTTCGGCTACGGTTTCACCATCCGCCCTTCCTTTAACTTCTTTCATCACCCTACCCATCACCTTACCGAACTCTGCCACACCTTCCGCCTTAAGCTTAGTTACCATCTCAGCCACCAGTGATTTAAGTTCTGATGGTTCCATTCCCTTGGGCAAATAGCCAGACAAAATTCCAATCTCGGCTTTGGCTTCCTCTTCAAGATCGCGTCTCGCGGCGCGAGAAAAATCCACCAACGCGTCTTTTGTCTTTTTTATCTCTTGACGTACCACCGACTCCACGTCAGACTCATCAAGCTCTTGCTTCACACTTGTGCGCGCGGCAATGACTGCCTTGCCAATAGCGGCCTTCAGTAGGCGAAGCACTTTAACGCGGCCAACATCGTGCTCTTTCATGGCCCGGATAAAATCTTCTTCTATGTGTTTAATCAACATAATGCCCCCACTATCAGTAATTTCTAAGCACTAATATCTAATTTCTAAACAAATCATGTCCCTGCGGGACATCTCCCGAAAGGAGATAATATCTAAATCACAAATATCAACGGTTTGAAACATTGGCCTGCCCCGCTCGGCGGGGCAAGGATTTTGAGCTTAGTCATTGTTTAGAAATTAGATATTAGAGATTATTCTAATAGGGAACGTCAGTTTGAACTACGGCGCAATTCCTCTTCGGGGAGTTTGCCAATGCGCTTTAAATATTCTCTTTTGGCGCGAAGTTCTGCCCGGCGAGAGGCCGCTTCCTTAAGGCGTGTTTTACTTTTAGGCCGCTCAAAAAAACGCACTTTGCGCGCCTGAAACAAACGCCCGCTCTGCTGCAAACGCTTATTAAAACGCCGAAAAAAACTCTCAAACGTTTCTCCTTTTTTTCGCTTTAGCTCAACCATTAATTCACCTCACTTTCTAAAAAATCGCATACCCCTTACTTCACGCACATGCGAATACAGCCATTATTCAGCCTAAATAGTCGGGGATAATTTGTTATTTGTAAATTATTCTAACAAATAAACAATAATATCGTCAAATCAGAATCTTCCGTGGCTATGCTAATAGTTTACAACTATGGCCCAGTGATAATGCGCAGCCCTTTGTTACAACCTCTTTATATGTTATATAGTCAAAAATTGACGACCGTCAATTTTTGACTATATACGTCCGCACAAAAAACAACCCAATTTAATGAGATTGCATATAGTTAAACGCGAGATTTATCCCGCACTAATCCGCTTGCTTGTCTGAAATATAATCAGCGGCCTTTTGATGAACCACCGATTTGACTTCTAATTTTTTGTGGATCTCGGGTATAATTTTTTTGAAATCGTATATTTCTTGGATACCGGCCTCCATATCGCGAATAATAATGGTGCCGTCCATAATTTCCTTTTGTCCCAAAATGACAGCATAACGAACGCCTAATTTATCCGCCGCATCCATTTGCGCCTTTAATCCATCTTTAGAAAAACTGGCAGCGACCTTAACGCCGCTGCGACGCAACTCTTCAAAGAGACGAATGGCCTTGCGCTTGGCAGGCTCGCCCAGTTGGGCAATAAACACAGCCGGACGCGACGGAACCGGCACCTCTATATTGCTCTCTTTCATTTTTATTATGGCCACCTCCATACCGATGGACAGACCACAAGCTGGCGTTGGTCGTCCGCCCAATGTTTCCAACAGACGATCATAACGTCCGCCACCAGCCAAGGCCGTACGCCCCATCTCATCATCTTGTGACCATACTTCAAAAACTGTTCTTGTATAGTAATCCAAACCGCGCACCAAATAAGGGTTCAATACATAAGAAATATCCAATTCGTCTAAATACTCAAGAATCTTCATCAGATGGTCACGACACGCCTCACAAAGATGGTCAACGAACTGCGGCGCTTCTGCCTTAATTGGCTGGCATTGTTCTTGTTTACAATCAAGAAGTCTGAGAGGATTGCGGTGAGTCCTTTGAATGCAATCCTCGCAAAGATCGCGTCGGTGTGAACGATAATAATCAAGCAAAACTTTCTCGTAGGCCGCACGACAAACAACATCGCCAACGGAATTCAATTGCAAAGTAACAGGCAAGCCCAAATCAGCGTAAAGGTTAGCAGCCAGCATCATGAGCGACGCGTCAATGACCGGGTGGGCATCGCCAAAAATTTCAAAACCCCATTGATGAAACTCTCTCTGCCGTCCGTACTGCGGCCGCTGATAACGATAAACCGACCCCTCATAATACCATTTCACCGGCTGGGGCTGGTTCATAAAACCGTGCTCCAGGTAAGCACGGGCGGCGCCGGCGGTAAACTCTGGACGCAAAGTTACTGAATCTCCTCCACGATCAGGAAAAGTAAACATTTCCTTCTCAACAATGTCAGTAACCTTGCCAATGGCGCGCTCAAATAAGCTGGCTGCTTCCAAAACCGGCACATCTATCCGCTCAAAACCATACTCTTCAGATAGGCGAAGGCACTTCTCTTTTAAAAACTGCCAGTAAGATTGTTCTGACGGCAAGATATCGCGCATGCCGCGCAATGACTGTAATTGTTTGGGGGTGCGGGTTTTTGTTACTTGTCCTGCCTCATGTGGTGCCGTAGAAACGGGGCCTTGCGTCACGGTAGATGATGACTTTAACGAGGCTGTTGGCCTAGTTTTTTTTACAGCTTTTTGTATAAGAATAGTTGAAATGTTAGTCTTTTTTCTCATAATAAGAAACCATAGAGCCGTCACTATATCCAAAGGTCATCCATCGGTCAAATGGCCAAGCCCGAAGCCAGACCCTCCCCACAATATAACGTTCAGCTACTGGCCCAAAATTGCGCGAATCCAGACTGGCGTTGCGATTATCGCCCATTAAGAAATAATAACCTGCCGGCACGGTAACTGAAAGCTCCCCATTGGTCACAATTTCTGATCCCAAATATGGCTCATTTATTACTTGCTCTTCTGATGATCCTGCGGGGGTTGTGGAAATATAACCATTTTTAATGTGTACTGTTTCTCCGGGCAGACCGATAATGCGTTTGATAAAAAACTGGCGCGGATCACGAGGATAACGAAATACAACTACTTCTCCCCGGTTGGGCTTTTCAAAACGATATGAAATTTCATCAATCAAGAGATACTCATGATCTAAAAATGTTGGCTCCATTGATGCCCCTTTGACGTAAAATGGCTGAACAAGATAGTAACGAACAGGCAAAATAATGACAAGTGATATCAAAACGACCTTAACGAGCTCAACAATGAACTCTCCTAAGTCTAAAAGTAAATGACGCCAGGTACGGAGACTTTTATTAACGGGCATATTCAATCAGCTACTCAGACTGTCCGGCAGACGGATTTCTCCAGAGCAAGTTTTGGGTGAAACCTTTTCCGCTGACCCAGATGGGGAGATATTTATGGTCACAATGTTTGGTGTGCGAAATAATGACAATTACCTGGTTAAGCATAACGGCTATCTATAGTACAGGGAAAAAGCCCGCTCGTCAATACAAGGCGGGCAACGAGTGCTGAGTGGTGCTAACTCTTACTAACCCTCAAGAGGGCGAGAGATTAAATGATCAATCGCACTAAATTAACTCTTTGGCTTCACTTCTGCTTCTACCAGCTTGCCATTGACTATTTGCTTTAAGACATGTCCGGCAACGGGATCGCCGTTTTTGTCAAAAGTTAAAGTTCCACCCGCTCCCGGACGGTCTTTAACCGACATAAGATAGGCTCGGATATTTTCTGGGTTTAGCCCATTTTTCAAAATAGCATCACGCAGCAAATAAATGGCGTCATAACTCAAGGCGGCATAAAGAGGAAAAGTAACTTCTTCGCCATACGCTTCGCGATATTTTTTGAGAAACTCTTGATAAAGAGGATTTTTTTCATTGACTCCGAGATTAGCGGCGATCAAGCCCTCTGTTGTGTCCGCATACCGCTCATCCATAAAACTACTCGCCCCTAAAGACACATCATTTGTTAATAGCGGCAAATGCCATTCACTCTCATGCAATTGATTCAAAATTAAGTCAGCCTTGGCCGGCGATTGCACGACAAAAAGCAGGGCGTCAATACCGACATTTTTTAAATTGGCTAACTCGTCCCGAACATTAACAGCATCGGACCGATAGGTCTCTACCTGCACAGAGCCTCCCAACTCTTTAAGACGAGCACTGAATATTATACTAATGCCAACGGCGTAATCAGTCTGTTCCTGAAGTACGCCGACTTTTTGGTAACCACGGGCAAATGCCGCCTCTGCCAAGAGCCGCCCTTGTGAAGCATCTGAAGGCGCATTCCGAAAAACGTACTCTCCGGCATTGGTTATTTCTGGACTTGTGGCAGAAGGAGAAAAAAGAATAACCCGAGACCTTTCGGCAAGTGGCGCCACCGCCAATGTTTCACTGGAACAACCACCGGTAAAAATTATTGGCACGTGATCAATCGTGATTAGCGTCTCTGCGGCATTGACAGCTTCGCGAGCATCGCAACGACCATCACGAATATTAAGCCTCAACTGACGTCCATTAATGCCTCCACTTTTATTTATTTCCTCCAGAGCAAGCTCGGCTGCTTTCTTAATAGGCATACCGACAGCCGCCACGTCTCCACTCAACGGAATAATAGCTCCTATCTGTATCGGGCCGGCCGTATTGACCGCTGGTTGCCTGCCACCTTCTATAGCCCGTTGCTGATAATAAGCGCTCCAAATCATCAATATAAACACCACTGCCACAGCCGCGATAATAATTTGCGTTGATTTCTTAATATGTTTATGTGCCAATTAATGATAATCTAGTATTCCTGACTATATTATATACCTATACCTAACTTAAACAATATGACTATACTTAAACTTACCCCGTGGACAATGGTGATAAATTATGACCTCTTAACCCCTCTTCTGCCGCGCCCTCGCTTTGCCGCCACCGCCAATTTCTAAAACTTCAACTTCGGATTCCAAAATATCGTCTTAATTTTCCTTTTCGTATGAGGTTTTTAATTTTTGTTCTTTCTCAAATCTCTCCAGCGCCAATTGGATTAAGCGGTCTATGAGTTCGGTATAAGAAATGCCGCTTGCTTCCCATAATTTTGGATACATGCTGATTGAAGTAAATCCCGGAATGGTGTTAATTTCATTGACTAGAACGTCCCCATTTTTTTTCAGGAAGAAATCAACACGACCCATTCCTTCACAGGCTAGAGTTTTGAAAGTTTTGACCGCGAGAGCTTGGATCTTTTTTACCAATTCAGGCGGTAATTTCGCTGGAATTTCAAGGGCCGCGCCGTATTCATCTATATATTTTGCTTCATAAGAATAAAAGTCGTGTTTACAAACAACTTCTCCTGGTAGAGAAGCTATCGGGTCGTCATTCCCAAGAACGGAACATTCAATCTCTCGTCCCGAGATATTTTCTTCAATAATAATTTTTCTGTCATAAACAAACGCCTCTTGAACTGCCTTGGCAAAATCTTTTTCATCTTTAACCTTACTTACTCCAACTGATGAACCGAGATTTGCTGGCTTGACGAAAAATGGCACTCCTAAATTTTTGACGACTTCTTCATAAGTAGGGGTACTACTCTCTTTGGCCATCAAAAATTTCGCTATGGGTATCTCTGCGTCTCTGAGCAAACGCTTTGCCACGTCCTTATCCATGCCCACTGCCGAACCTAGAACGCTCGCTCCGACAAAAGGAATGTTGGCGAGCTTCAGCAAACCTTGTATCGTTCCGTCTTCTCCAAATGGGCCATGGAGTATCGGAAACGCTACATCTATAAATTTGTCCGACTGGCACGTGTCAAGGTTGATGATTTTCCCCTCGCTTTGCGGAACAAGCGCCATGCTCTGGCTCGCCGCATTATTGAGTTTAATCAGCTTTGGATCATCGCTATTAAGAAAAAGTTTGGAACTATCACCCAAAAACCATTTGCCATTTTTGTCTATAGCAATAAGCACTACTTCATATTTGTCTTGGTCAATGGCTTCGGCAACATTTTTGGCGGACAACAAAGAAATTTCGTGCTCTGCCGATTTTCCGCCAAAAATAATTCCCACTTTTATTTTATTCTTCATAAAATTTATCTAAATAATTCGTTAACTGACACGCTAAGCGTTTTTTGATAACTTTTCCGATACGGCCATCCTTATATTTTTCTTGTAATTTCCTGTTTGGCGGGCTCTAGAGAATTCGTCCTCTAGAGGCGGATCTCAGTCCAAGGCTGATAAGCCTCGGGTTCAAGCCTTGGGCTGAAACCTCTGACCCTTTCTCACCCCGCACCATTTGGTGGACAATGCCCCGCCACTGCGAGGCGACCTCCTCGGTGTAAACGAGAAGCTCCCCGCCCGAACGGCCGAACCCCGTTCGGTCGGGCGGGTAATTTCCACCCCCCACCCTCATGGGCTCGACCCCGCACCTTTCTCTATGGACGCACCTGGACTTGAACCAGGGACCTCTGTCGTGCTCGCCCCGCACTTTTTTGGTGGGCACACCTGGACTTGAACCAGGGACCTCTGTCGTGTGAGGACAGCGCTCTAACCAACTGAGCTATGTGCCCATAATTTTTTCAAGAACCTTCTCCCTGCGGCAGTTTTAAAATAGACTTCCCGCGCTCTTGCCTCACTGAAAGATTCATATTCTTCCTTATATACCACAGTTAAACCATGCATGGCGCGTGTTGTTTTTGTTCTACCGTGAATATGCTCTCGCATTCTTCGTTCCAAATTATTAGTGACACCCTTATACAGTTTACCATTATTATCAGCCAAAACATAAACTACAAATTTCATATTATATTATATGATAATTGCGCGCTCCTCGCCCGACTGAACGCGTCAGTCGTTCGGGCGGCCAGCCCGACAGCGTCATTCTGGCGGGGTAACCAACTGAGCTACGAGCCCCCATACTAATGAATAGGGTTGCGACCCAAGCTTCCGTATTATATACTACAGAAATGAATTTGCAACTTTACCCCGTTAGAAGGCCATCTTCATTAGTATAACCATCATTTTATCGTCAACGTATCTATAAAATTATATATCCCGGCTTTAGTCTTATCAGCCCCGCCGTGGCGGGGCTGGACAGACCTTCTAACGGGTGAACTATAATGACACAGCCAAAAATTAATTTGTTAAACCCTGAGACGCCTATTGGGCCTCAGGCCATTACTAAGCCGCGACAGAGGCATCGCGGCGTGATTGTGGCTGTCTTTATTAGTATCGCTATTGGCACGCTCTTTGTCACGAATATAGTCATACCGGGAGTGAAGCTGTCGCAAAACTTCGGAGTTAAAGGCTTTTGGGAACAATTGAAACACCTGACATTCAGCCGCGACCGTGAGCTTATCGGCCAAGACTCTGACCGGATAAACATCCTCTTGCTTGGCATTGGCGGGCCTGGACACGACGGCCCTTATCTAACGGACACAATCATCGTAGCAAGCGTTCAACCATCCACGGGGCGAGCGGCTCTTATGTCTATTCCGCGCGATCTCTCCGTTCCTTATCCTGACGGTAGCTGGCGGAGAATCAATGAAGCTTACTCCATAGGAGAAACTCAAATGAATGAGCAGGGCGGAACATTTGCCGCCCAAACATTTAGTACTGTCTTGGGTATTAAAATTCCCTACTACGCAGTTATTGATTTTAATGGATTTAAAAAAGTGATTGATGAACTAAGTGGCGTTTATGTGATGATTGAACGTTCGTTTACTGACAGATCATTCCCCACTATGGACGAAAAAGTACAAACCGTTTCCTTCACGGCCGGCTGGCAATGGCTGGCTGGCGAACGAGCCCTGCAATTTGCCCGCTCGCGACATGGGGACAATAACGAAGGATCTGATTTTGCCCGAGCTAAACGTCAACAAAAAGTCCTGCTGGCTATCAAAGACCGTATTTTCTCTTCAAAAGTTCTCTTAAACCCTCTGACTCTCAACAGATTGGCAGAAGGGCTTGGAGAAAATCTCCAGACTAATATGGAGCCGTGGGAAATTATCACTTTGTACAGTTTGACCAGCAAGATCAATGCTGAAAGAATCGTTCGTACATCATTAGACGCGAACCCTGAGGGCTTACTGGTGCCAGTCATTGGAGAGAATGGCGCCTACTTGCTTCAGCCAAAAGGCGGCGACTTCGGACTCATGCAGCGTTTAGCTCAAAATATTTTTTCAGAGCCAGAGGCGGCGCTTGAACCGGCACGTATTGAGGTGCAAAACGGCACTACTCTACCCGGACTGGCGGCTGAGGCCGCTGAAAAACTTGAACGTCTTGGATTTACCGTAACCAATGTGCGCAACGCCGAAAACCGTCCGGTAAATGAAACCACAGTCTATGATTTGACCAATGGCGCCAAGCCATCATCGCTGGCCACCGTACGCGTTCTCTTTAACGCTAAGGTGGCTTCCGCTGTCCCTAGTTGGCTAGCTCCTAGCGCCGCTACTATTGATCCGGTGGTTGGCGAATTGCCTGCAGCGCCAACTCCGCAAGGCAACGCAGATTTCATTATCATCATCGGTGCGGACAGCGCCACTGCCGTAACCAGCTCGCGTCCGCAAACTTACAATTAACAACATGCCCAGTTTAAAGTCTGACTTAGGATGATTATCAATACTTTATAACTATGAGCCAATTTACTAATCAGTTACACACTATCAGTGCCGCAGAAGATAAAATTCTTCAGAGAATTTTATCTTCCCAGGATTGCTTGCCGAACCTGCCTTGCCGGCAAGCAGATGGGCAGGACTTCTAACGGGGTATGCCCGCCGATTTTGGACAAGGCCCGCCAAAAGTGGTGCTGGTAGGCAGAATAAACGTCGGTAAATCAACTCTTTTTAATCGGCTGATTGAACGCCGGGCCGCTTTAGTATCATCAATTCCTGGCACCACGCGTGATCGCAAAGAAAATGTTTGCGAATGGCGCGGCCTGCCATTCATTCTGGTAGATACTGGAGGAGTGGAAGCTCCCTCTCATAAACCCAAAAAACCAAAATCTCCGACCAAACCGCCACAGGAAATAGCAGACCTTAGTCAGCTCATTACGGCCCAAACTGAACGGGCGATTAAAGAAGCTTCTCTTGTATTACTGGTAACTAACGCTCATGACGGAGCGCTCCCTCAAGACAAGCGCTGGGCTGAAGTATTAAGGGGCAAAAAAACGACGATCATCGTTGTTAATAAGGTAGACAACAGTGCTCGTGCGACGGCGGTATCGGAGTTTTACAAACTTGGTCTTGGCGAGCCCCAGCCTGTTTCGGCCACCAACGGACGCGGCACTGGTGATCTGCTGGACCTTATAGTAACGATTTTAAAAAAACAAGATCATACATCAAAAATCAAAACGAGCAAGGACGCCGAAAGGCCCATTACTCTAGCCATTCTCGGCCAGCCAAATAGCGGCAAATCAACTTTACTAAACGCCCTGCTTCAAGAGGAGCGAGTCATTGTTAGTCCTATTCCTCATACCACCCGAGAGCCGCAAGATATTCCTTTCACCTTTGCCGAACAAGAACTGCTATTAATTGACACAGCTGGTATTAGGCGCAAATCCCACGTTGATGCCGGCGTAGAACGACAGGGTGTCAGCGCTTCGTTAAATACAGTTGGCCGCGCCGACGTGGTGATACTGGTCATTGATGCTCTGCGTGGACCGACAATCCAAGATCAAAAATTAGCAAGGTATATCGTAGATCATGGCAAGGGCTTGATTTTGGCTATAAATAAATGGGATTTAATTGCCGACAAAACCGCGCAAACCATGAAAATTGTCACCAGACATCTGCGCGATCTCCTGCCGGGATTAGATTGGGTGCCGATTATTTTTATTTCCGCCAAGAAAAATCAGCGCCTAAAAGAAATGCTGGAGCTTGCTCTTGGCGCTAAAACTTCCGGTCAAATGAGTATGAGCGAAGAGGACTTAATGAACTTTCTAAAAATTGTTGTCAAAAAACATCGTCCGACGAAAGCCGGCGGCGTGCGTCACCCTAAAATTCTATCCTTGAAGCAAGTCCATGCAGAACCCCCTCGTTTTGAAGTGACGGCCTTGGGCGAACTGCACCCATCGTATCTAAAATTTCTGGAAAATCGCCTGCGCGAACATTTTGGCTTTACGGGAACGCCGATTGCTATTACCCTGAAGACAAGACGGAAAAGAACAGTAAAGTAAATTCGAAATCATAAATCCTAATCTCTAAACCCCGTTAGAAATTAAACCACAATATATCATATCTCATATGTACTTTATGCAAAACAACCTTATTCCCCTCATGGTAAACATTGATTATATTTCTAACGGGGTA